>Ga0123355_10021145_pt1 | contig 10410 bp, 8 predicted proteins | sample TergutEmb28metaG_3_FD_89872 | JGI IMG/M metagenome (GOLD analysis project Ga0123355, IMG submission 89872) | Embiratermes neotenicus P1 segment gut microbial communities from Petit-Saut dam, French Guiana - Emb289 P1 | ecosystem: Host-associated > Arthropoda: Insects > Digestive system > Gut ... | reverse complement strand
GAAAGTTCCTATGATGAAGTTGCTACTATTTATCTTCCGGTGGTGTGGCGGCATGCCTGCAATTGGTATTATATATACATTCTTGTATTGTTTGTTCGAAAATAAATAAGTCATATGCCATCACGAAAGTAGATATTATTATAACATAAAACAGTGCAAGTAGTTGGCCCATATTTATAATAATTTATAATTTATAATTATAATTATAATTTATCAAACTACTCTAAGGTTAATTCATACGTTAGTCAACTCCTTCATTGCCAGTACGGGCTTAATGTAACATTGAAAAGTGAGAAGAACAAACGATTTCATATTAAGAAAACAAAAATACCTCAACAGACGGCGTACTAACGAGTTTGGAAAAATCACACAGCTGTCGGAGGAAAGAAAGTAATAAAAAGTGTCCTACTTTGAACTACATATATTTTATTGTCGTGATACCAAAACCACATTAGCTGATTGTCTAAGGAAATAAAATGTGATTTTGGAAAGTGTTCCTTTCATTTGATGCTTGCTCGTAATTGTGTGCTACGTTATCGAAATTTTTCCAAAATGAATAAAAATCAGCAAATCGTTCTAAATTTCACCCTGAAATACCCAACAATACAGATATTATCTTCACACAGTCCTGGTACTACGCATAGTAGATGCGAAAAATAAGAAAATGGCCGACCGTTTAATCCCACAGCACTTTGTCTGTATTCTCTCTTCATCATTAAAATAACTTGATTTCCCTGTCATATGTGACAGACGCCGCTTGGTTCCCGGCGACGCTTGACGCTCTGAACAAACAAAAGTAGCCTTCGGTCAGATTCGTGTAAGTGTAAAAACAGATATATTCACTTTGTACTTCCACCTCCAATCTGTAGGATTTTTTCACCCTCCTACTATGACGTGTATAGTTGTCTGCCCTCTCCTTTACTAACACTCATTCCTCCCTTCATCCCGCTGCTACCCTTCTATGTATGATTTACACTTCACACTTTGTTTGGAATACGAGGGTAGGTAGGAGGGAAAAGCAATGCGTTTGTGAAGGGTCGATATTGTAAGCTCGCCAACTGAACGCTTGGTAACAGGTGTTGGCAGATACGAAGGATCGATTGAAGCAAGTAGGAAGCGAGTCTATTGCTCGTGACGCTCCCCTTTGCGCAGGCGTGCACCGGAAGAGCGTCGCCGCCATGGACCCTGTAGCAGCGCGAAGCCACCCCGCCCGAGTGAGTGAGTGTCGATGCCGGTGCTATGGGCGAGGGGTTACCACGCTCCGGACGTCAGGCTGGTAAGGAGTGCTTGTGGTGCGTCCCGTTGGTTTATTTCTGTCTCGGAGCGGCTTTCATCTTTCCTTTCTTTGTGTGTAAACTCAGTTAGCTATATTACTTCTTCATGGTGTCTATTCTGCTGATATATTTCTGCGGTGAGTACGTGCGGTCAGAGCCGACAAGCCTGCATGGCTACTGCGTTTGAAAAGTACCAACGACTGAATGATATTTCCTACGGGTTAACGCTTGGGAATAACGAAAGGCTGAGAACTGTAGAGTGAACAATGGCTGCAGTGGTACAGAAGAGTGATATAAAAAGTCAGTGAATCCGATCCTATTCCAACTATAAACCATACAAACTCTATTGTGAAGCACAATACGCCGTCCTTTTCTGTAAAAGGGAAAGAAAATTAACAATTTTGGCCTTACTGGAGCCTCTGTTTTTCTATTTGAGATTAATTCTTCCTATATTTCTTGTCGCTGTGACTGTTCGCCTACTGATTTGGGACAAACCAATTGTTGATTCTGAGATCCGGCAGAGTCCTCGCGAAAGATCCGCGCTGCACCACTAACAGGTGGCTGGAGAAGACTGCCTATAGCCACCCCCCGCCCAACCCGCTGTACAGCCTGTCTGTCTGTCTGTCTTCCCCTTCTAGCTATGCTTTCTGCGCTCCAGTCTAGGCCATCTTCTGTCTTCTTCTGCCTCTCATCTCTTCACTTTCGTTTGTGTTTGCACACTTCCTTAACCGGATTCCTAATCTATGAGTAAATTACTAACTGAAGACAACGAAGATAAGGTATACTAAAATATACAACGAGATTTCTTCAGTAAAGTTTTATTCTTCGTATTTAATTTCATATTTGTATTTTTTTCCGAACCAGAGAAGAACTTGTATTAACGATTTGCTGTGATGGAGAATGCCAAAGAAACGAAAGCAATAGAACCATAACGGGGACCTTTCATGTTGCCATTGTTACACGTATTCGCCGACAAGAGAAAGAACAACACAAGAACAAGAAAGAAACGAAAGAAGAAACGATGGAGTACTCTGAATACATGTTTATTCTCTGAGCGCTGAGAATATGTTTTATCGAATAACATGATTCCCATCTAACGTGCTCCTGAAATCTGACACGCTGTAAGAGCACCGCAGTACCCTTGTTATAGAATAAACATTTGTAGCAATTAGGAAGTTCGCAATATATAACAGACACGTCTACATTAATTTTGATATTATATTACTTGAAGGGAATATTTCGTAGTGCATGTTTTGTATAACCTGTTGGTTACACTTTTCGTGTGGGTGACGTGCAACTTGTTGATTCGTAGTGTTGTGGCGTGATAGTGAAGCTCTCGTCGCATTTAGTTTACAGCTAACTGTGCTGACTGTACTTCAAGTAATTTAAGTCAGTCCTTTGAACTACATATACATCATGCGTCAGTGCAAGTGATACCTGACCACACAGAATCAAGAGCAATATTCAGCCTCAAAATTTAAGATATCGATTTATTGATTTGTAGCCCATTTATCAATTTAATATTGCACCTTTATATAAAACAACGAAAGCAATACTTCTCTGCTAGTGAAGAAACAGTAGTCGAAGTGAAGTAGAATTTTTTGTGTGTAACCAAAATCGTATAACGAGGAAAACGTTATAGCAAAAAGCGAATAAGTGATTAACAATAAATGTTAGAAGCCTGACCCATTAACGGAATAAGGTGCTACAACTTAAAGAGGAAGCAATCTCTCTCAACCAGGACAAAAATTCCAGTATAAGATTTGTCTGAAGACGGTACTGGATTAGTCATTTTCGGCAACGAAGTACATTTCCATCTGAGATTCCACCGACTACCAGAACATTTAAGCAGCCACCAGAATGCCGAGGTGTTATATGGTAAAGAAGGCATGCAACAAGTACCAGACAACGGCGAGGGATTGTTGGAGCGTCGCGGCGGCGACAAAAGATGAAGACCGCGAAGAGGCGCCGGCAGGCCCTGTAAGTCCAACTGAAGGATGCGTGGCGCCACCCAGCCCTGGCGCCTACTACAGACCGCTCGCTGCTGTCACCACTCAACACAGTAAGTCGCAGGCAATTTTATGTCATGTTGCAAAACATTTGGGATCGCAGTGCTTCTGGACTATGTCCATCGTTTGGGAAATAGTTCGAGTTTCTAAAACGTTGGGTTATAAATCGAGAGTGCTGAAGTTCCTGAAAACAGCTCTTTCTATCTGAATCAACTGCTGATGTTTCTTCCCTCGCTATTAAGCGAGGATGGAGACACATCCAGTTCCATAAATGTTGTGATCTGTTAGAAATAGCAGTTAACGGAGAAAGTCCAGAAACCAAAAAATATTTCATTAACACAACAATCTCGGGATGACAGCACTTTCGGTTTGTTCACCCACCTCTCAACCACCTGACGCAGCTGATAACCCGAATAAGTTTTATTGAATTCCGTCACCATGAAACAGTTACATTATAATTTCCGTACTGTTCGTTCCGTACACTGTGAATTGAATTACGAACACTATCAGTACCAACTAATGCACAGGTCTATATATCATGTATTTCACTATTAATTTACTGTTACATGTTTCGGCGCAATTGCCATCCTCAGGGAGCTTACATCAATGTTGTTAAAACGTACGGAAATAATTTTTTTTCCAATAATCACTGATATAAAATGTGCAGATTTTAGTTAAAATATATAATATTTAAAATGGTGTTATAAAATGATAGTATAATTTGTTGTTGGCTACGTATTGTCCCTTTTCAGTTGGATCCTGGTTCCCCACACTCCTTGCTTTCTGATCCTAACTGGATCCTGCCCTGTACTTAACAATGTTTAGTAATTCTTGCATACAACAACAATTAATGTACTCCCTGATGATAAACCAGTAAGGTCCGAAACTTGTGGGAATTTCAATGTCTTTAAAAATGATGTTCTTAAAAGACACACGTGTGCATTTGTTGGTTAAAATTGTGGAAACTGACCTACAATACATGGAATGAACAATACAATAAATTCCTTAGGTAGGTAGCTATCATTGGTTCAGTTCACTCTAATAGCTGTCAAGTACACAGCCTTATAGATTTATTGGGATGTTTAATACCGGCGTGCCGATAAGTCCTTAGCCCGACCAGGAAGGGAACAAGCTCGGAAGCATGTCAGGGACGCGCGCGATTTCAACAACATCGAGACGCGAGCTGTCATTAAGTTTTTGATCTAGCAAGGCAAGGCGCCGAAGGAAATTCACGCCATTCTGACAGAAACATTAGCTTGTATGGTCAGTCCATGTACTGACAGGGATCAGGCAATGCATAAAACGTCGGACATATAAATTCGCTAAACAGTTTCAAAACACAACACTGAAGTTAATGTGAAATCTTCATAACTTTGGTCGCTTAATGCGATGTCAGTGCAGCCACTGGCATTCTTTTCTTCTGCTGTTATTTCTGGGGAATTTTATACTTTATTCCCCACTGTCAATAGTGACCTCTTTCTTTCTTTCTTTCTTTTGTCACGATGGAACTAAAACCTCTAGACGTTCCGGTATTCAAGAAATTCCTCGCTTATATGGAACCCCACAGTTTCATCACTGTTAAATAATGCATGTAGAGGCATGACGTGATTGCCAATTGAAGCACTTGTAACACAGTCGCCCCAAACCGATGTCCTGTATGACCAGCTAGTAAGAAATGTGCGTTTATCGTAAAAATATTGACGCGTTCTGTCTTTTGTTTGGTTATCGTCAGAACTTCAATATTTATAGAAAACGTACGTTACACTTAAAATAATTTCCATCTTTGTCTATAACACCCGTTTGAATTTTTTTTACATTACAGATTTGACTATATTAATAATTGTCCAACGAGATGCAACACAAAGCAGTCTATTTATTATTCTTCAAGTCCATTCTACATGTTTCGGGTGTCAACCACACCCATCATCAGGAGTACACGAAACTTTAACTACAGCATCCGGTACTGATCATATTTTTTGTGCAGCTACCTCCCTCAAACGTGGCCAAGCTTGGCCACGTTGGAGGGAGGTAGCTCCACAGTACCGGAGGCTGTAGTTACAGTTTTATGTACTCCTGATGATGGATGTGGTTGACATTCTAAACATGTAGAGTGCACTTGCAGAATAATAAATAGACTGCTTCGTGTTGCATCTCGTTGGACAATTATTAATATAGATCAGCGATGCACGGAACCATAAACATAAAAAAACAGGTTTAACTATTTCACAACAGCATGTGGTCTCGTGCAGTTTCAGGTGAAGTGTTATGTATTTATGTATTTCCCGATATTAAAAAATGAAATTTTTTATACATTTTTGTAAAACCCCGGAGTATTAAATTTCGTTAATATCAATTTAGCGCGCACACAAATTGACATTGCAACACTTTGCAATTTTACTATGCTGACGTACCAATCAGACACGCATGCCCAGTCGAAGTAAATAAAGTATTTAACGAGAAACGAAGGCGGAACTGCACCGCCCGTGTTACACTGCATCGCTAGACATAAAGAACCGGTACGTCTGGCTGTGACACATAGATACCTATGTTCACTGTGAAACGTTTGTGGCGTGAAGAATAATAATACCCAGTGCAACATAGTTCTTGTCTTGTTAAAGCTACATTCCACTCCTAAAACCTTATAGCTTAGACGCAATTATACGTCCTTCCATTAGCAAAAAACATCCGCAGAAAGAGTCAAGGCTGTTTGCTTCTTCCGATTAAAGCAAGTATCTCTTTTGTGGTTTTTCTTAGGACGGCACCTGTCACAGTATGTGTCGCTGGATACAGGTTGTTTATGTAACAAATCTGCCTTGCTCGGGGGAAGGATAAAATAAAAGCCCTATATATATATAAATTTATCCTCTCGTTCTTTAAAGAAACGATCTCCTTCATTTCGGCTTCCGGCCCAGAAGCTCTGTGGGCATTCTGAATGGAAACATTCAGTACCTACAGGCGTCTAATTTGATTACATGAACTGAAGCCTTTCCTCTCTAGAAACCTGTACCAATAAGCGCATTACTAAGAGTTTTAATAACATTCTAAGTCTTCCGACTCTTCTTAGTACTTAATAAACTTCAATGCTCGGTACTTCCTCGGAAAATATGAAACAGGAAGTTGTCACGGCGGTGAATGTAAACATCAGTGTCGTCTAGAATATGCCACCGTGTAGTCTGGTAGAAAAGTGCCGACGTTAAGGGAAAAATTGTTACATTAATTCTTAGGGTAAGAGATGCAATTTTGTAGTCTGAATTTGGAGGCAGGAGGTTCGCCCGAAACGTCGGGTCCATCCTACCACTCTAAAATTGACCACATTGCATAACTTTGTTATGTTTTCACACAACTTCTTCTGCTTCACCCGCTAGACCTACTCATGCTGCCCCAGAATGGAAAACACGAACAGAATAATTTATTTAAGCTTTGTGTTTAAGAATAGCACTTTTGTGTAGCAACAGAAGGTTAGCCTTGCTGGGTTTGTGGTCAATAAGATGGTAGTGGACCAATTTTATTTTCGAATAATATATTTCTTATATCCGTCTTATTTACACCAATACGCCGTACTCTTACCCTAGTGTGAACGATAGACCACACCAGTCAGAATGTTATGGCGAACTACGTCCTTAACCTTTTGGCGCCGGAATTATTTTTTTTAAATTTTAGCACATCCTGTATACAAAATGTGAATAATACAGAAACCAAATACGTTAGATTTATGAAACAAACTGCATTTTGAAGAGGAAATCGGAGAGTATATACCATGTTTAAAATATTCAGTACCTATATTTGTTGAATAAATATATAAAATGCAACGTTTAGAGGTTAGCAGTGCGGTACGACCACTATAGCCGTCGTTAGGCGTCAAAGGGTTAATATTTGCCTCACCTATGAACCGGAATTCCATTGGATTCTGAATAAAACACTTTATCGTATTTATTGTCACCCAACACTACACCTACAATGGTACAGAAGCGCGTCGCTTAACGACGGGGATGCGTTGAAAGAAACGTGTTTTAAGTGATTTTGTCGTTGTGCGAACGTCATAGAGTGTAAATCTGATGTTTGTGTGACCTTGCATCTCTGATACAACAACATAAACAACTGACTAGATGCAGCAATAACAATTTATTAGTAATTTCGATCAGTTCAACATGTTTCGGGCGATAATTTCGCCCATCCTCAGGAGCGCTAGACTGTGTTTACAGCTTGTGGTACAATGCAACGATTAGGTTGCCTGCTGGTGAACTTGTCACCAGCAGGCAACATCATCTGTGCATTGTACCACAAGCTGTAAACAGAGTCTAGTGCTCCTGAGGATGGGCGACATAATCGCCCGAAACATGTTGAACTGATCGAAATTACTAATAAATTGTTATTGCTGCTTCTAGTTGGTTATTTATATTAATGTGTCATAGAGTGTCCGTACACAAATCTAGACAGCATAGCCTACTACACACCTAGTCTCTCTCTCTCTCTCTCTCTCTATATATATATATATAGCCTATTGCTCTTGTACAGCATATTACTGTACTGAATACTATAGGAAACTGCAACACAATGGTAAGTAATATATTATAATATAATATCAAAATCATACGAGACCACTGTCGTAAATTCGGTCCGTCGTTGACCGAAACGTCGTTATGCGGTGCATACCTGTACTGTGTTGGAAAATTTCATGAAATGGCTGTGGGAACACCATGAGTGAGGTGGGAAGACTTCATGAGGGAGTGGTACCCTTTGAGGCTGAATCTAAGAGGAAGGAGGATAATAGTAGCGGATAGGAATAGGGATAGGGATAGGGATAGGGATACCTGGAGGCGAACTGCTGAAGAGGCCCGGGCCCAAGGCAGGGTGTCGCGCCATTGAAGAAGATGAAGAAAAGAATGCAGTTATCCGACGCAGTTACATTTTCATAATATTCCTTTAACAATCAAGGAAATTTCCTTTGTAAACCTGACCGATAAATAAGACGACTCAGTGAAAAACTTTCGTCAGTGCCACTCACTCGCAGTCGTACCTCTGATCAACAGATCAACAGACGCGCTTGTTACGAAACGTAATCTGAATTGTTATTTTGTGAGTATTTGTTACGTGATTAACCGCTTTAATCAGATTTTCCGGCAGCGATCCCAATAGGCCAGCTAGTAGCATTGTCAATGAAGTCAGCTGCTCCATAAATAAAAGCACTGGAAGAGATTTAATTAAGTTTCCTTCAGTGAAACATTAATTACCTGTATAACTAACATTCCGGTACTTCAATCCAAGAGTTTAGCACCGCTTACACTGAAATTCGCATTCGGACATGATAAACGAGTTTAATCCGTTTCAGAATACAAAATTATCTATGCTATTCATTTTAATATTATATACTCGTTTCTTGCTCGGTGTGTAGTTTTCCTCCAGCACGTCTATGATAAATGTGAGTGAGTATTGCAGCTCGCCGGACCGTAGTAGAAGCGTCAAAATCTTCAACGAATTTCAAATTACAGCATTTCTCAGAATTCTAACGTAAGTGGACTTTTCCATTATATTAATTTATTCTACAATTACGATGTGTGTAAATTTCATTAATAATTTTTTTCATATCGTTCCTTATCCACCTGCTTCCGATTTATCGTTCTAATTACCAAAATTTGAAAATTCTAAGGTTTATAATCCCATAGAAAAATACATGTCTATAAATTCATAAAGATAATTTAGTCAAAAAACGCTGAGTGAACAGAATGCCTGAAAGACCTAAGTACCTATGGAGGATAATATTAAAATAAATATCAAGTAAACAGAAGTTTATAATATGGACTGAAATTTTCTGGGTCAGGATAAACGCCAGCGACAGGCAATTAAGCAACACAAACTAAGATTTCCAACTGCATAAACTTTTACCCTATAAACAACTAGCAGTTTCTAAAGGACTCTATTCCACGGGGTTGATGAAAATTGCTGTGACGAAAATGCCAATTCCAGAATATGTACACTCTCTGCGGACAGGAAATTAATTTTCAGTGTTCTCGTATTACAAAACAGAGTCACGGTCACATTAAACATCACCAAATTGCTACCTCCGAAACCTCCATCAACAGAGCTGCGATTAAGCTAGGACCGTCCAGACATTAGTACAAGGGGCGTCTTACCCAGGTGTGCTAGGTTTGCGGAGCATACCCTATGTAAATTCATCCCCAAATTGTGTTAAAACACATGGTTTAATTGCAAGGTCGAGTCTTTATGTCGTTTCCTAACGCTTCTGTTCAACTTCGGTGCACCTACACTCAATCGAGGAGTCAGCTGTGCTGGACTTCCTCAGGACGCCGCATACGTGTTACTTTAGTGTGTGACGCAGCCGAGCGGGGTGAGGGGAGACTAGTCGTACATACTTGAAAGGCGTGCTGCAACTCGGAAGAACAGCTTGACCATTTTTCAAGATTGTTGTAGGTTAGTGAGTGTCGCGCCACGAAAACTTAATCATCTTTTTATCTCTTCATTATTTCTTAATGTATTTTACATCATACTCGTATTTAGATAGTATGCTGTCTCCCGGCACCATTATAAGGTGTTATACGACCGACTAAAATGGCCGAAAATGTAGTTATTAAAGAACTATTAGATAATCCGTTTTCTATGCGCCCGATACACGATAAAGGAAGAATAGTGAATAAAGATCGACATATTTCACCTTTACTTAATGTAATAACTCATCACAAAACTAAGACTGAACCATATACAAGACTATCTTTATTGTTGCACCGTGCATTTTGTAGAATCACTTTAATTATCACACCAACTAATGCACTTACATAAAATTTCACATTAAAACATTTAAAGTCGCTCCAACATGTTTCGATCCTAGGATCATCCTCAGGGAGCTACGTTGTTCCTTGCTAAAGTCATTTTAAAAACACTCATTAATTAATTCTTTTTATTAATAGGGTGGTGTGGCAGCATGTCGTGTTGCGTAAGAGTACGTTGTTGAGAATGCGCCTGACTATAGGTGTGCGTAGTGTGTTACGTTGCGAGAGACTGGCGAGAGCCAGTCTCTCGCAACGTAACACACTACGCACACCTATAGTCAGGCGCATTCTCAACAACGTACTCTTACGCAACACGACATGCTGCCACACCACCCTATTAAT
>Ga0123355_10021143_pt1 | contig 10410 bp, 5 predicted proteins | sample TergutEmb28metaG_3_FD_89872 | JGI IMG/M metagenome (GOLD analysis project Ga0123355, IMG submission 89872) | Embiratermes neotenicus P1 segment gut microbial communities from Petit-Saut dam, French Guiana - Emb289 P1 | ecosystem: Host-associated > Arthropoda: Insects > Digestive system > Gut ... | reverse complement strand
CTGTGTACAGTCTAGCAACTTGCATTCTGCTGTGTACAGTCTCGCAACTTGCATTCTGCTGTGTATAGTCTAGCAACTTGCATTCTGCTGTGTACAGTCTAGCAACTTGCATTCTGCTGTGTATAGTCTAGCAACTTGCATTCTGCTGTGTACAAACTAGCAACTTAAGTCGTTAAACGACGTCGTTTCGAAATAATTAAATTTATATTTAATATTAAACAGACTAAATAATTTGTTTATTTCGTTAATATAATCAGGCTAAAAATGAAATACTTTCCATCAATAATTTCATAAAATATCTTCTCCTATGTTTCTGAAGAAACCTCTTTTCCTTTTCGTGACAATACATTCTTCAATTGATGGAGCAGCACTTTCATTTGTCTAACAAACTCCAGTTTCCGAAATTCAATGGCCTGTCGCCAGCACATTGCACAGTCGACTAATTTAGCACAAAGTTAGGTGCGTCTGATGCCCAGTCGAAGAGTACCCATATCACATAATCTGCACGGATATTCGGCCTGAAACTTACATTTGGTCTTTTAAGGTGTCGATGCAATAATAACGTAGGAGTGAGAGAAGTAGTTTTTTTTATATTGATCATGATATATTATTTCGCAATATCAGACACTACACAGTCTCTTTATCTGAACCGGTATTTTTACAGAATTTGAATTCCCAAGTGACGCGCCTAACTTCCTCTGAAAGAGAATCTGACCAGCTAGTCCTATGCTATGGTATATAACGCCTCTTTTTTACACTATATACGAAGTACATTACAGAACAAATATATTACTTTCGACACGTGTTACATGACTCCACTGAATAACTTCTCCGGAGGTATAAATAACCTTCCACCTCCATCCGTCCAGTTTAAACGACGTGAAGCAATCTTGTGGGAAAAGCATTGCCAAGCTCCGGCGCACGGTAAAATGGAGGCACAAAGGTAATCCGCACGACGAATTGTAGCTATCATGTTATTTACAGTGCATGTCCAAGATCGCTACAGCTAGCTATTGATCTCTGACGCCAATCCGAGTTAAGAGATTGCAGACCTTGTTTATTGTTACAAATACTAAATATACTACCCTTTAGAAAAGCTGCACTTTGGTAATATTCCTTATGTTCATAGAATAACTTACACAATCACATAGAAGTAAGGGATCAGTGGCTTGATTACTGTCATGGAAGATACAATGACAGTGTCAGTTCCGAAATTAAGAACAAACTGGATGTGTAAAGAAAAATGGGAAAATGGTGAGAAGCAGTGACAGTAGTAGAAATAACTAATCCACAATGATTTTACTGGTTAATTCTAAACTAAACTATGTTTAGATTGCATATTGCTTGCAGTGGGCAACACATTTCCTACTATTAATTTAATTAGCAAGGCAACCAACAACTACTAAACAGCAGAAAAGATTTAGTGTATCCATGAACCAAGGTAGCTGAATAAAAACTTGTTTAAACTGAACCGATATGAACGTCTGGACAGGCGGATGTTTTTCTATTTAGAACGTTCTAAAACAAAGAGAAGCTTCAATCCCATTAATTTAAATTTTGCTTTAGAATATGCCATCAGGAAAGTCCAAGTAATCAGACGGGTTTGAAAGGGAAGTGGATATATCAGTTCTGGTCTGTGCTGTTGAAGACAAGGTAATGAGAGATAATTCACACAGAGTGGAGAGACACACGGATGTTTTATTCATCGCTAGCGCGGAGGTTGATCTAGATAAAATACTGGGGAAACTATGTATAGGTTTATGCATCGTGAAAAGAATGCGGACCAAATTAAAAATTAAGAGAGACAATAAGTTATTTAAAAATTTGGCAAACTTAAAATATTTGTCAACGACACTAATAAATCAAACTTGCATGCACGAAGAAATAAGAGCAGAAAAATCTACAGAATGCTGGTCATCATTCGGTACAGAATATTTTGTCTTCTACTCTGGTATCCAAAAATATAAAGACAGAACTGCAAGTTTGCCTGTTGTTTTGTATGGGTGTAAAATCTGGTCTCCCACGTTGAACGTTAATGGAAGAACATAGACTGAGGATATTCAAGAATAAGGTGCTGAGGAAGATAAGTGGGCCTAAAAGGGATGAGGCGCAAAATTACTTGAGGAAACTGCATAGCAAGGCGCTTCATAATCTGTACCCTTCACCGAACTGATATGAGATCAAACTACGAGTAATGAGAAAGACGAAACATGTGGCATTTATGGAGGAGAGGACAGGTTCATACAGTGTTTGGCAGGGAAAGAGACCGCTTGTAAAACCTAGGCGTAGATGGGAATAAAATATTAATATGCATCCTGATAAAGTACAATGTAAGGCCGTGGACTGATGATCGGACCCAGGATAGAAATAAGTGGCGGCCTCTTCTGTTATGAACACGGTAATGAATATCCACTTTCAGTGAAATGCGGGGAATTTATTGGCTGGCTGAGGAACTCTCAAGAATGACTCCGCTCTATGGAGATAGTTAATTGGTTATTTAGCTGGACAGCTGGTTGGTTTTTTTGGTTCGATATTTAGGTTGGCTAGTATCGGGAAGGATAAGAAAAGGACTGGGTATGCAATTCGTATTGCATCAGGCCTACTCATATTTTACACAAGAGAGTACTTTCGGATTTGATTTTGGAAGATGAATACATATTTACCTTACTAGCACAGCTAATGCAACAAAAATGGCCGTAGATATGAATTAAGACAATTTATCAGTAAATGTAATGTGGTAGGAATCGCAGCACAAAATGTATCAGCTAGGTGTCATATCAGTCACAACGACAAATCGCGCACAGTACAGAAAATTGAACGGAACAAGTTCCGATTCACGACTTTTTAACAGGGCACGGGAGACAGAATTTGGAGCTGTTCTAGCCCCTGCCACCATACCAAACCCTTGTATTTACTTCAGGTTCGACAAATAAATTTCAAAATTCGCTAAACAGCTTCAGTCCGATATAAACTACGTCAAGTCGAACTCGCTGCTATACAGAAAGACTTGAGTAACAGATATAAAAATTATGTTGTCATAAAAGTTGCAGACCCAATTTCAAAATTGTTTTTGGTCGTTGTAAGGCGATCACCCTTCACGTCACAACCTCGGAATCCCTCAAGGGCAGGCGGCCCCCCAACCCTCTTTCAATCTCCCCATCTTATAAAGATCGTTCCTTTCCATTGGATCGACGTGGAGTTAGCGCCAGACATAGGTTTAAGTCAGGGACTCGGAAACAATCTGACCGGATGCATTTCTGTCAAGCACAATCAGCAGAAAATTCAAATCTTCTGAGATGTTACGCCGTGTCGACTGGTAATAGATACTGACGTTTCGAAGGATCATAGTGCCTTCATATCCAATGTAAAGCATTTCAAGTGTTGAATCTTCAGCCACACCGCAGGACCTCTAGCTCTCCGTCATTTTCGTTCTTCATAGTCACATTTTGTAGGCCACACAGTTGGCACACAATTACGAGTATGATGGAATCCCCTGGTCATAGCCTTGCTCTTCATTAACGGAAATAACAACCATTCTGTAGTGAAGTGGGGGGGAAATCATTACTTATGTCTCTTCAGGCTAGACTTAGACCGACATTACTCACAGTTAATGCAGAAAATCTGAATTCTTTCTACAAAAAACGAAAAAAAAAAGTAATAAATAGATATGAAATATTTGGAAAGGTCACCTCCACAAAATTCCAATTTATTCATTCCGACTCCATCAGTTCAATGCTTGGCAGTCTTCCTTTCTGTCTTTCTTTCTTTCTTTCTTTATTATTCTGACCCCCTACTACATACTCATTGCAGGTGTAGAGAGTTATTGTTGCACCCGGTCACACTCAGTGACACACACTCGGTAGGACTCCTCTGGACGAGGGATCGTCGCGGCGGAGAGACCTCTACCTAACAACACACAACACTCACGACAGACATCCATGTCACCGGCGGGATTCGAACACGCAATTCCAACAAGCGAGTGACCGCAGACCTACGCCAAACACGAATTTGTATAGCTTAAATTCAATTCACATTCATTTTCAATTTGAATACCCAAAAAATGACAGCACGTCGGTCGAAACGTGTAGTTTAATGGGAATAAAATACGAGAGGGTGCTGATAAGTTCTTAGCCCGACCAGGAAGGAAACAAGCTACAGCGACTAAACTCGGGATTTATTCAACATACACCCCACGAAGCTCAATACGTTTCTTAGCCCGTACCTCTAACTTTTGCAAGATATGCAAAAAAATTTCAGAAAGTTTTCCGTTCAACCAGGTCTCCGCGGCAGCAATGACCTCCGCGTCGGACGAAAAATGACGACCTTTCAATTGTTTTTCAGTCCACGGAACAGGTGGTAGTCTGACGTGGCCAGATCCGGAGAATAGGGTGGGTGATCAAGACACTGGAAACACAGGCAGGCCAGTTTCTTCTGGGTTGCAAGTGCCCGGTGAGCCGGGACATTGTCGTGCAAGAACAAGACCCTCTTGGTGAACTTCCCGTGGCGTTTTTCCTTCAAAATGTCCTTCAATTGCACCTGCAGAGATGAGTAATACTGCGCGTTAATAGTCTGGCCCTTTGGAAGATAATCAATGAGGAGGATGCCGTCTTGATCCCAAAAAATTGAGGCGAGAATTTCCCAGAGTATTTTCGCAATCGGAATTTATTGGGGCGGGGGTCAGCCCAATGTCACCACCCCATTGATTTTTGCTTTGTCTCCGGGTCATAGTGATATAACCAGCTTTCGTTCATGGTCACCAATCGCGACAGGAAATCATTTGGATCGCGCCGAAAGAAAACAATATTTGCTCAGACGACTGGCACCGTTGACGTTTTTGATCCGCGTTCAAGCATTTCGGGACCCACTTGGCGGAGAGCTTTCGCATGTCCTAATCTTCATGAATGATGGAATCAACCCGCTCACGTGAGATTTCCGGTTGCTCAACTCTTTATTTAGTAGAAATCCGGCGGTCTTCGAAGATTAACTCGTGAATTTGATCAATAATCTCCGGGGTGGTCACTGTTTTGGGTCGTCCAGGACGAGGCGCAACACAGGTGGAAAAATCATCATGTTTAAACTGGGCCAACCAGTTTTTGACGGTGGCATACGATGGTGCATGTTCCCCTATTGTTTCTGTCAGAATGGCGTGAATTTCCTTCGGCGCCTTGCCTTGCAGGAAAAAAAATGGTCCATTTATGGCTCCCTAAGGCTCATGTTGAGGCCCCTGTTGCTGGTTCTATAATTTTGGCTGGGGTTTTGTTGAAGTTAGGGGGTTATGGTCTTCTTCGTGTTTTTCCTTTGTTATTTAGGTTTGGGTTCAGGTTTGGTGTTGTTTGAGTTGCTTTGAGTTTAGTAGGCGGTTTGTTTTTTAGTTTATTTTGTTTACGGCAGACTGATTTGAAGTCATTAATTGCTTATTCTTCTGTAGGTCGGACTAAGGACTTATCAGCACTCCTTCGTACTTACCGACTAAAAACCAAAACAGTGTAGATGGCAATAGCAGTATTTCCTATTATTAAATTCTAACATAACTTGGTCCATAAAACCAAAGCCTACAGTGTTGTCGGGGCGCGTATGGGTGCAGGGTTAATGATCCACGTGGTTTTAAATGTTTGACGTGGCTGAATGACAACGCACTTCTCAAGGACTCTCCCACCTCTCTGCTCACTCTGTATCATATGCCTGGACCGGCTTCACGAACATTCTAGTCATGACAGTACAAACACTACAACTTGTGTGGACGGCACTGCGGCAGTGAATAAGGATACAAACAAATGACTACGTCCAAATTTCAGGCACAATTTCGGATGTGTAAAAGGATAACTGGAGCAAATATGCTGAAACAATGAATGACTTTAGATTGTCAAAAGAAATGAGTAAAAAAAAAACATGGCTGATTGATAGGCAGACTTCGCAAGTGATATTTCCCTCAGGAGCGAGAACAGTTTGTGGCCTAAACTGTGAACATGAAAGAAGAAACCCGAACTTGCCGATGCAATCGACGGAAACTAACAACTGTCTGTGCTATGAATTTGGTTGGTCGAGATTCGAAAAAGGGGCCTTTCGAATAAGGAGTGTTAAACATTAAACTGTCATATTCGGGGTACATCTTAACACTTTGAAGCATGAAGCTTGGACTGCTGGACCGTTGTAGACGGAGCCGATAGACTGTCCCCTAAACATCCCTAAAGTTCTACCAACCTACGCTGTAAAAAATCCCGGAAGAGCAAAGATTTCATTTACACCGCGGCAGAAGCCTGAATTCTCGCATAGTATAAATAATATATAGGAATTCAATTCTTACCTCACAGTAGACACACTACACCTCCATTAAAAAACCATTTAAGCCTAGTTAGACAAACAACAGCCGTTTGTTGCAAGAACCGTATCAGACAAATACATTTTGTGGATAAAATTCTGGGAGTTGCAAACGCAGCTGTAAGATATAACAAACCTGCTCTCAAAACCTAGAACTTTTTTTAGGCAAGGCATCCCAGTTGTGTTATAACAAACTAATAAATAAAACAGTAGTAAACAGACTCTATACACACCTTTAATTAATTAACAGTTTAAAAAATTAATAGCGACATGTTTCGACTTTTTTAAAAGGCCATCTTCAGTCTGATTGTTAATCAAGGAAGGAACTTATGTGTTACTGGTTGGTTTTTTTTTTTGTATAATTAAAAGCTCTACTGTGAATCTTATATTATTGAGTTTTCTAGATCACACATAACGACGCACCACAGTCGGTAGGACTCCTCTGGACGCGTGATCAGTGCGTAGCAGAGACCTCTAACTGACAAAACACAACACTCACAACAGACAGACATCCATGCCCCCGGTGGGATTCGAACCCACAATCCCAACAGGAGAGAGGCCGTAGACCTACGCCTTAGACCGCGCGGCCACTGGGACCGACGAATCGTATATACAATATAATATTTAAAATACACAACCAACCAAACATTACATACACCTATAAACCAAAAAAAATTACATAATTATAAATTTTGAGGTGAGACGTACCTGCGCTGCCCATCTATCTCAAAGCCTGTTAGCCTACATCAGAACACCTCCACAAGGCTCTCAACATAGTACATAGTATTTAATAACTTTTACATTTATTTGTATTAACAAATTTTATTACAGCTTTAAGTCTTACTTTATTATAATACACCTTATAATTTATGTAAAACGAGATATCGTTCAATATTTGTGACATTGTGACATATTGTGTATGTTCCTTTCTTGATAAGCAATCAGCCTGAAGATGGCTTTTAAATAAAGCGGCAACATGTCGTTGGTAATTATTTAAACTGATAATTAATTAAAGTTGTGTAAAGACTCTGTTTACTAATGTTTTATTTCTTAGCACTTCTGCTCCCCTGTAGCAACCTCTCCTCCCTTAACAACAAAGCTATTTTATACATATAAATTTTGCACAATGGAGTCGTTATGTCCGACGTGTAACAAATAGCCACACTTATGGTTTAACAGAAAAGTAAGTACCGGGGTGCTGATAAGTCCTTAGCCCGACCAGGAAGGAAACAAGCTCTGAAGCTTATCGAGGATGCGCGCGATTTCACCAACATCAAGACGTGAGCTGTCATCATTTTTTTTTCTGCAAGGCAAGGCGCTGAAAGAAATTCACTTAATTCTGAGAGAAACATTAGCTTGTTTCCTTCCTGGTCGGGCTAAGGACTTATCAGCATCCCTGTACTATTTTTAATTTGAGTTAAAATATATTTTAACCTGTCTGACGCGTTGACAGTACCGCTAAGCGTTGCAAGTACCGTGTAACCACAGCAGGTGAGTCTAGCGATAAGCCATTACTGACCCAAACTGCAAAAATTCACAGCCGCGCCAGACAGTGGGAGGCCTTCAATGCTGCTTGTTGTGAAATGCCTTCGATTAAAGCAAGCCTGCTCTCCGGTATGCCCGACTTCAGTCTCATTCCCTCGAAGATGAGAGCCACAATGCGGTGTCATAACCAGGCGTCGCGACACTCCGTCAGACGGGTGCGAAATTTGATTACGCCTCAATTTGTGTTGGCGTCGATCCGGAACTAGAGGGGAGAAAAGATCTGCACTGGGATTAAAACAAGCCAAGCTGAGTTGCTTAAAATAGAGTTTGACAAAACGGCAGGGAGAATGCTTTCGTCAGTATTCTGTTTCTAAACTAAAGCAGTTTGAACTTAAATCCGTGTGTGTCTCTAGGGCCTTCCATATGATTGGTCCCGTTTTTAATCTAATAAATTACATATTACTAAGAAGAAATGGAGACAGTAAGCGATGATATTGCAGATGGCTCGGGTCTTCTGGGATGCGATTGTGTGTTGTTAGGCGCGTATGAAACATTGCGACTAGCGACTAATAGCTTCGTAATATCTGTCCGTCCGTCCATCTGTCTGTATGTCTGTTTGTCTGTCTGTCTGGGTGGATGGATGGATGGATGGAATAACTCGGCTCCCACTGGATGGATTTTCATAATATCTGTTATAAGAGAATTTTTCAAAAGTGTTGAGAAATTTCGTTTCATTCCCATCCGACAAGAGTAACGGATACTTTGCGTGACAACAGACGTATATTTACGATATCGCTCTGACTTCTCCTCAGAATGGCACGAATTTTTTAGAAAAGTTGTAGAAAAAAACACAGAGTTAATGTTCAATAAATTTATTCGAAAATCGTGCCGTTTATGAGATAATGTGGACAAATATGGTAGAGCCAGACAGGCCACAGGTGAAAATATAATACGACGCAGAAAAGATGCGATTTGCAAGCCGGACGACTAAGGTAAGAACACTATCACACTCAAAACATAATACCTATTGCTTCCCCACTCCAACAATGGTGATGTGAGCGAGCCTCAGTGTGAAGTTACACGTACATTTTCAGTTTTTGTGTAATTCCTGACTTGTCGATCGATCGTATTGCACTCCAATTCAGTGTCAAGTAGTCCAAGAAGAAACATACTGCCTGGTTCTGAAGACAAAAGCACTGAGACCTTTCGAAACGTCTGCAACTATTCGCCCAACGACGCAGAGTCACACCCCAGAGGATTGTGAGAGTCGCAGATCTCGCATTGTGATTACAAATCGCAAATTGTTGACTAGATACATAATGCCGCTCGCCAGACGGTCTGAAGTGTAGGCATTCTGCTAACCGCATGTTGGAGTCAAAGACAACGAATACCACTTGAGCCCAAGAGACTTTTCATATTTTCATGTTTAATAATGATAAAGGCCTCACGACCGGCCACGGCATAAAAATATTTTCTTCGATATAACCAAAACTGGTGCTCCTCCTTGTCATAATTGTAACAATTTTTGCAACTTGTTTGGATTCTTGTAGATTTTTTTAGGTTACTTGGAGTTCTTCAATAGTAAAGTTAAAGGACACCCCATGACATGCCCGTGCAAACACAGACGAGAGGCGGAGGTATAGATCCAACCATTCCGAAGCCTCGGCGCTAGAAGTGGGTGGGTGGGTGTTCTTCAATAATTGCATTTGGAATTATTATTCATTATCTCGCCTTTCGCCTGCATATACCTAGGAAACCGATACTAAATATCAGAATAGTTGACAGCTTTTCCAAAATGAGTACGTCGTGCTTTCTGAACACAAATCTATTACCTCTACATAAAGTGCCGTTGTCTGATACCGAAAGACTACCGTTTCATTGTGTAATGATTATAAGAGAAGGAAAATATGTGTATAAACCGAATTTAGATTAGGTTACTGTGAAGTTTACATTACGAGTTCGGATTTGAACACATGGGCAACCGACAAGCTTTGGCCTTTCATGCTGAAGGTATGGTCGAGAGGGAGAAATGCAAACTTGCGCCCAAAGATAATTAGCAAGCGGAATGTTACACAAAACCTCAGGCTTGGACAGAATCTTTGGGATGACCTAAACTGCAAGGGACACGAGATTTTCCCCCTACAATGCCAAAAAATCTAAAAATTAAAATATGTGTAAGTCTAAATTCTTTTTCTGTTTTACTAAGTCTTCGTGTACGAAACGATACCTTGTACAATAAGAAGAAGGGAGATAGTGCGTTAATATCACTTCTACCGTGAAGACGGAGGCAGTACTTTCCTCTGAAACTTGACACACACACACACACACACACACATACTCATATCTACGTGGCATCAGAACCTCTACATTAAGGGTGGTAAAGACAACAGGGCTTGTGATAATATTTACAATTAAGCAGGCGAATGTAGCATAAGGGTGTACAAGATTGTGTAACTAAGATCTTCTGATTTGTACCCTTTACAAGACATTACTACTTACTTACTCCATGGTGCAGAGTCCTTCTTGAGAAGCTAACTATTTTGCAGCTAGTCAAGAAATTCCCCGCATTTCACGGAACCCGAAGGTTCATTACCGCACTCACAAGCG
>Ga0123355_10021142_pt1 | contig 10410 bp, 7 predicted proteins | sample TergutEmb28metaG_3_FD_89872 | JGI IMG/M metagenome (GOLD analysis project Ga0123355, IMG submission 89872) | Embiratermes neotenicus P1 segment gut microbial communities from Petit-Saut dam, French Guiana - Emb289 P1 | ecosystem: Host-associated > Arthropoda: Insects > Digestive system > Gut ... | reverse complement strand
TCCGCCGCGCGTCACGTACACGACTCCACATAAACACGCATAAAAACTGACTACGTCATCCTACCTACGTGAAACTTGGCAAGCAGACTCGCTAAACATGGTTGTCCTACCATCTACCGGTGCCTGGCGCTAACACAACTGCTGTGCAGATGGTGGCACCAGTCCGGAAAATTTTGGATCCACCCACGTACCATACTTCTCTTCAACACCTTACTGTTTTGGTACCAACAACTCACTGCCTCCTGTTACTTTGGCAGTAAAGGATATGCGATCATTACCGCACCCACGAGTCCCATGCGGCTGCATTAGGCCCTGAAACGTAACGAAATTCAACCTATTATCGGCCACGGAACGAAATATAGGTTCCCCACCCCTGTTGACCGGCCCAGCGCTCCGCCCGACGCTCTGCCAGCACTGCGTCCTATGCCGCTTCTAGAGGAGGAGGTAACACAGTCGAAGATTGGAACTAGAAAAACGATTGGACTGACAATAATCTTCAGAAAGTATAATAAAAATTCACTAGAGCGTCGAGCCGGCGCTGATCGGTCAAGCAGGAAAAGAAAAACCCTATACAACGCAACTGCATATTCATTAACCAAACCTTCCGACCAAACTTCTTTCAGACCATTTCACTGTGGCTTTAAAAAAATATAATAATAATAATTTTAACACCTGTAACACAAATAACCGACCCAACTATCGAGGTAGCAGACCCTCAAGATTTAACATCGCTAAGAGCGCAGCCCGCCACTGTAAATGATACTAAGCCACTTTCATCTTCCAACCCCATAACTTATCTCCCTAATATCCATGTCGCTAAGCTGACATCCTCAGACTTAACCGCGCTGTTGCACCCCTCCAGCGTTCGGTCCACAAGTAGTCATTTCCTTAACACATTTCCCGAACAAACATTCCGAAATCTGTTGTCATCATGCTTACAAACGTGCCCGACCCACAGAAGATTTTCCCTAACAAAATTTCATATAATATATACGCCAAGAAGCAATGCTGTATGTCTATAAATCGTTCACTTCATCCTTCTTACATCCACACATAAGATGTATTTCCGACAGCATCACGTCAAACGGATCTTCTTCGTGCAAAGCTACCCATGCTAAAAACCGAGGAAAATAAAAATTGTGAAGACATGAACGCATGGAAGTGCTGGTATATCTTCACTCACACTTACCCTCGGCACTAGATGGAGGTGATTAACTTCACGCCCCAGCCCCTTTACCCCAGCGAAGAATGTCAGTACCCAGAGAAGAACGCCGGTACCAACTGAATAGGAGGATGGGTGGGCCCCAGAGCCGGTCTGGAAGTTGAGAACAGAAAAATCTCTTGCCCCTACCAGAATTCGATCCCCGGACCTTCCAGAAAGTATCACAGTCACTCTACAGACTGCGCTACCCCGGCTCTTTCAAAAAGTATAATCAATTATAAAAGATCTCATACGAATAACATACTTTTTTTTTTTTTCGTGGCGCAACAACCCCTAGTGGGCCAGGGCCTCCATATTATCCAGGCTTCACAATCATACTAAATCAGACACACCACGCTCGGTAGGAATCCTCTGAACGAGTGATCAGCCCGACGCAGATATCTCTACCTGACAACACACAACACTCACAGGAGACAGACATTTATGCCCCCGGCGGGATTCGAACCCGCAATCCCAGCTAGCCATCGGCCGCAGGCCCACAACTTAAACCGCGCGGCCACTGGGATCCGCTAACAACATACATGTTCCGCATTAGTCTTCACCAAATATCACGAACCTCTAGTGTCTGTCGGTGTCAATCCCAAACACGTAAACCCTAAAACACTTCCAAATTATTTAGTCACATTATCACTGTATTTACTATCCTATATCACATAAATAAACAGGTCACAACTTCAGAGCGCACAAGGACTTAAAATATCCTGGTCAAACAAAGGTACACAGCTGTCAACAGCCTTATCGTGTATCTGTAACGATTTTCAGAATATGCCGGACTCTGCAAGCAATGGCGTGTTGAGGCTGGTGCGGCAGGGCAGAAAGAAATGTCTCATCTGCTTTAAACAGACGAGGGCACAACGCGAATGACAATCGCTAATATGTTCTGCATATGAACACGACAACTAGCACACCTGGCCTGTTAAGCATCTTTACCATGCATATCACTGACGCTGCAACGTGCACTTTCCTGCACCAGGCGCGGTAACTTTCCTTTAAACACATCCTCTCCATCCGGCGACTGGTGGTGGCTGTCCTTCACGGGAATCAATACCAGTTTGCACGATCAAAATCGATTGGTGTCTAGGTCAAAGGTCGTGACTGTGACCTACATTGCGGCCCAACTCTACAGAAGGCAACAACAGGTAACCAACTGTAAAGTAGGGCTTCCATAATGTATGGCACCAACCCGATGGTAACATAAATTAACCAGTTAGTTTAAAACTATTGGCGACTCGTTTCGGGACCTTTCCTGGTTACGTACGGTTCTGTATCATTGGCATAGGTACCGCAGACTCGCCTGGCAAGGAAGGCGAGTGTGAGGCATCGTGGCCAATTTTAGACACATCCCTGCTAGCCCAGGAGTACTCTAGCGATTGACGCGGAATGTCTAACAGGTTTACCCACTTTTTTAAGAAAACCTTTCTTTTTCTAGCTGCATGTTTGCATGCACCAGACAGTTCTACCACTCCACCCCACCATTTATGTTGTCACACCACTAACGACAGCTTATAACAGCCTCAAATAAAGAACAGCAAAAGGAAGAACAAAGCGGTATGCAGAAATGTAAACCTTAAATCAAATTAACGATCTATAATGACGATACACGAACTACGATAGACTACAACGCCACTGGCACAAACAACTGTTATTGCTTCATTCCACAATGAATAGAGCACCAATAAATCGCGTTTCATATTCTATATGCTGATATTACTGGACGGAAGGAACACTGTCTCCAGCAGAGCACAATAAAGTACTTCAATTACTAAAACCGATTATGGCAACCATGCATATTACGACATGCATCTCTGTAGTTTATGTTTGAACACAATTTATAAAACTTCAAGAGAAAGGAGCCTTTACTCGCAAAATAAAATCGCTACTAGCAATAAAAAATTACAAAATCAGATAAAGAATGTTGGAATTATTTGCTGTCAATGCAATGGACACTAATAATGAAGAACGGCCCTGCTACAAAGCAGCGAGAAATACAATATAAGGACCATCTACAGTACCGCAGTCAGTGTGTGTTCATGTGTCTACATATGTTACGGAGATTACCTGCGCAGACGCTAGAAACTTCGAGGTCATACATTATTAGAGTCTCAATGTTGTGTTACTTTGGGTTCACGTTTATACATGTTTGAACGAATAATAAGACACGTAGGTTACAAATGTATTTGGACAATATTTTAGTGTTTTATGTGCGGATTAGATTCGCGGTCGTGAGCTGGATTTTGGAAAAATGATAGAGCCGCTGTACGTGCCGTAAGAGCAATAGAGCACAATAATTTATTTTATTTATTATTTATAATTTATTATTCATCAGACTCGCCGTCATCACTCATTAATGAATCAGTCTGCCTTGTAGGCAAGGGACGGTTGAAGGAAAGGTGCAGATTAGAACCGCGAACTAACTTTTTTTTTTTGGTTTAAGAAATCGGCAAAAACTAGTGCGGATTAGATTTGGGTGCGGATTGGATTCGAGAATATACGGTAATTACAGTCGAAACATGTCGCAGTTACCAACGAAACATTCTCCACATACAGTTGCGACTGACTTATCTTATTGCTTGTCTATTTTACGTACCATAACAGGGTGTCTCACTCAAAGATTGCGCTTTATACATTGGCGTTTCAATCAACGTGTATTGCACCTGTAAACAATGATACGGTTTTATACAAGAATATGAAGTTACTTTCCGTTGTTCTCATCAGGCGTTACACTCGTCAGTTAATCACGAAGAGCTGATCGTAATAAAGATGAGTCACATCAGGTTTGTAAATACTAACATGACATTCACTAAGGGCCCGAGTAAAAGGAACGGGAGGGGGGCAGTATTATTTTCATACATGCTTTACCTCAATTCATGTGTGCCAATACGGAAATATGCTGACCCACATAAATCGTTTCTTCTGCCAACACAGCAGGAACGCTAGAACTGACAGCGAAGGTACATGTGATTCCAGCGATGCCACTACGCTTTGCAAAGAAGCGACACAGCCACACAATTTCACCGTACGTACAGTTTCGAACTTGATTTCTTAATTACAAACGCCGAGCACTCTAGCTTGTCCGGAATAACTGTGATGCTAGAATCAGTGTTTCTCTTTGCCCCAAAGCATGATGGTCCGAATCGAAAGGCAATTCTTTGACCTACTCTTTGGTTTGCAGATGTTCGGTTAGTTAGATGGAACACTATTTGTCATTCAGTCACCACATTCTCGAGATAAAAGCTGAAGGACACGTCAACGGATTTCGTAATATCCCAACAACATTTAACGTCAGGTGTGGACGTGTGAATGATTATGCCCTCACAACAGTGCGGTTTTAAGATTACTGAGATTACTTCAGTCGATGAAGCACACAGTAATGCGGGACTATAGGAGGCAACTTCATAAAAATCTGCCTTCGGTCGGTGAATAAATGATGCAAAAACAGCAGGAATTCAGCCCGCATTTCCTGAGGCCTAAACCCAGTCTTAGTCATCCGTCTACTTTCGAACTTAACGTACAGGGACCAAAAAAAAAGTCAAGGTTTACATATAACAACAAAACTACAAAAATCTACAAGCGAAACGTCATTATTGACACCACTGTCGGAAGGTACGGGACCTTCGTACACAATCTTCTGAAATGTTTACTGATTCAGCCCTAAACTATTATTTATTATCTGTATTCAGAAATTTGCATTTACAACACTTCATTAACTAAATTTCTCGCAAAGCATTGCAGACGCACGCACGTCACGGACAGAAGATGTAAGACGGTCGCGTACGACGCTCTAACTCGGTGTGCGATTAGTGACCTAGGTGCATTACAGCACACGCTACCCTCGAAGCTCAGTATATGCCGACTGTGTTATTCGGACAGGACTCTAGACTCAGGCGACATGGTGGCTTCACAAAGCGAAGCAGATATCGACAGCAAACACAGCTGCGAGTTATGTAGGTTGGGGTGACGAGAAAATTTCGAAAGCTTCTGAAAGAGACAGAAATTGGCAAATGTGAGATAGGCAACCTTAACTAGAAGCGCTCGTTCGGGTTCATTCTTCTGTAACACTTCAAAGTAGTATATGTACATACCCTCCGATTTAATGTTACAAATCCATACACTTTTCCCACACACTACACTTGTGGATTTAGTAAGAGTCTCAAAATAATCAGAACTATTTACCAATAATGTACAGCACTAACCAGCTGGTCTCTGCGACGGAGACGCAATATGATTCCTCTCAGGCATGAACTGAATTTGCAAGTAGCACTTAAAATTAATTCTTCAGAACTTCTTAAAACTCAAAATCACACAAAATCACATTTTAAAAGACACAAACATTCCTGCTTGAAACGCCCTAAAATCACTAAAAATCATCCAAAATCATATTTTAGTAGGACACAAATATTCCTGCTACAAATGCTCATTAACACTAAAAATATCACCCAAAATCATATATTAGAAAGACACAAATATTCCTGCTTCAAACGCCCTAAGAGCATTAAAAATCACCCAAAATCATATTTTAATAGGACACAAACATTCCTGCTTCAAAAGCTCATTACGATTTAAAAAATCACCCAAAATCATACATTAGAAAGACGCAACTATCTCTGCTTCAAACGCCCTAAAAACACTCTAAAAAATCATCCAAAATCATATTTTAGTAGGACACAAATATTCCTGTTTCAAAGGCTCTTTAACACCCAGAATCACCCAAAATCATATATTAGGAAGATACAAATATCGCTGCCTTAAAAGCTCTTAAAACACACAGAACCATCAAAAACCACATTTAAAAAGGCACAAATATTCCCACTTCAAAACCTCTTGACACATTCAAAATCATCCAAACCCAAGACACAACTATTACTGCTTTAAAAATCTTACGAGGACGATGCAGATCAATTTCGGCTACTACAAAGCCAACTATTCCTTACTCGACCGAAAGAACAGACACAAAACAAACCTTTGTTGAAGAAATCTGTATATGAGGATTCACGTCCCAAACGTCAGAATGGGATTATAAATCAGTATGCGGTCTAAAGGTTACGCGACCGGCCTATTTGAGCACGACTTTTCTCGGCACCGGGGAACACATTACCTTATAAACACCGCGTTGCACTGTAGCCTTCGCATGCAGCTCTCCACAATATTAGCATCTAAATTCCACACCAGTATTAGCAATTTCCATCCCAACGCTACAAAAATTCCGCCGTTATTCAACCCTACCATTTACGTTTCTGTCCAAATACAGTAACTGCCCAACTTCTTCCTTCTGCTGCACACTCAAAACAAGCGATTTCCCATCGCATTCTCCTCTTCAATTCCAAGGCCTGTGTCTTGTCTCTGACCTACCTTTATCAGAAGGACGAGTGCGCGCCGCCTGGAACCCTCACAGCTGCAGAATTTTCTATCAGTTTCCCAGAAATGCATGTAGTCTCTGTCACCCCACCTTTCTCTCCCCACCCACCCCCCACCCCACCCCACAACACTTCGTGTTTCATACGTTTGACGCAGCTGTATGTACAATTTGCTTGAACATTCGTCCCCGCATATTGCCCATTAAGTGCATTAACGCATTTCGTACATTTCTCAGAATAAACAGGATTATTCCTTAATTAACATGTACAGAACAGCCTTCGTCATGGAGAAGCAGTATGTATGATGCGAAGAAGGAATTAATTTTCATACTGTATCATTTGGATAGATCGGATGCTTCAGACACTTCGAAGATTGTCTGTTCTATGCAGCAGATACGCTCAGACTCTGCCCATACCTTTATGTATGACGTTCTTTACACAAAGATAATTAGCGAGTTAAGACACCAGATTCGTGCAGAAATGCATGCATGTAGCTCTTCATGTAGGGTGGTCGTTAAAAATGGCCGGTGAACACGAAAACTGAAATAGCTGCATAATTTAGTAAGTTTCTCTAATATCAGACCTCAAGAGAATCCGTTAGGCAGGTCCCGACCTGTTACATGCATGCAAACGGATTAGGCGAGTTTCGCAAAGCTGCAGAGCCCCCAAAACGCTCAAGAAGGGTACCACAAGTTGAAAGGAATATTTTACGATATAAATATCTAATGAAGCTTGTTCACTGTATACAAACTGCACCCAGAACACAAATTCGGTTTAACCTGAGGTCAGATATAATCGTCCAGTTTTAAGGTCTCAAAACAATTTCCTGAATATGGCATATGCACAGAGACACGTCCCAAATGCTTCATATCAGTTCACAGTTGACGGTTCAAGTCCTCAAGAATACCACGGTCTAGAATCTTCTTCGAAGTAAACCCACTGAGAGAAACAGAAGTTCATAAAAATCCCCTTTGGAGGGACAAATCGTGATGTCAGTTATTTGGTTTCCACTACGACCAAACAAATCGGTTCTTCCGAGCGGTAAAATATCTGATTTGTATTCGAGAGACGACCAGTTCGAATGTCCGTGCGGACACCGGCCATCCTAACTGAAGTTGCTCGCGGTTCTCCTCAGTCCCCCCAAGCAAATGATGGTGTCCTACACAGAATACACCAAGGATACCCCTTCCCAGGACTTTACAATTCATCACCTATCCTACCAAATACTTATAGCTTGGATTACGGCGATCAAATCAAAGATGAGATAGGTGGCCCATGTGGCACTTATAGGGGTAGGGGCGAGATGCACGTACGGTTTCGGTAGGGAAACCTGAGGTAAAGCGACTACTTGGAAGACAAAGGCGTAGATGGGTTGATTATTAAAGTTCGACTTCAAGAAACAGAACTCAGAGCGTGGACTGGACTGAGCCTACTCACGACTGAGACAAGTGGATGGTTTTTGCGAAAACGGTAATAAACCTCTGGGTTCCATCATATACCGGGAATATCAGATGAAAGGAGAGTAATGTCAGCTTCTAAAGAAGGACTCTGCTCCATGGACTTAGTTAATTAGTTGGCTGGATGGTTGATTGGTTATATACAGTGTGAGATACCGACAGCTTGGGAAAACAAACCACAGAAATGTCACGATCTATTGCTACGGGTCATGCAGTCAGTAAAATCTTTAACTTTCACCAGCTAATTACACACCAGCCTATTCCATTAACTGCTATTTTTACTCCAGTCTTCCGGACCTTCACTTTCTGATATGATGCGTTCGTTACTTTCGTCGCACTCTGTATAACAACATAAAGTCTTCCATTCTGTGGCTAAACACGGCTATTTATGAGGCCGCACTACGTATCTAGACATTGTATAGCCGTTAACAAGGTACATATTAACCCGGCAGAACGCGGACGCACGACTTTTCAGTACCAGTAGCAATCATACACAAAGTTATTGCTGCAATACTAACAAATAACAACTCTAAAAGAGGGCACAAGTAAAAACAGGGAGAACTTCCCACTGATCTTATCAGTCACCTATACAAGCAATAAAAACTGCACCAACCGGTCATGAATGATCAGTACCAACCCCCCACCACCGCCACCGCCACCGCCACCGGCAGCATTGTCGAATATCTTGTAACCACTCAGCAAACAGAACAGTCGGAATGAACATCTTTCACAAGCAAAAATACTTCTCACACATTCGTATTCCCTCGACACCTGCAATGAGGAGGGAAAAGAGGACCGAGTAAAAGAAAATAGGGCCCTATTCATGGGCACATTTAAAATAAGGGGAAAGAGGATACAGGCCTACTGAGGGAATACATTTGCGTATCTACAACGAATTCCAGGCCGAAAGTGTTCATCAGCCTGCAGTGGGTCGCTGTACCTGACAGCAGTACGCATATATCGGTTGATATTTCTTTAACAGGCTTTCAATTAATACATTCATTAAATATCTGTTTGCGCTCTTCTTTTATGGTAACATGGGTTCACGCCTGTATTACGGTCAACCGCACCCAAAAATATTATACACAAGTCCTCAAGTTAAATATCAATCAACACTAAATATCTGCGTGAGATGACGTTTGTTTACTACGAATACAACGGAAGGGTTCATTCACCTACGAGAGATCCTTTCGTTGTGCGTCCATGGATCGTCTCAAATTAACAAGCTGTATGTAAGCTGCTGTTGGCCGGGTAGCTCAGTTGTTATAGCGACTGACAACGGGCTGGACGGTCCGGGATCGAATCCCGGTGGGACGAGATTTTCCGCCTGTCCAGACCTGCCCTGGGGCCCACAAACCCACCTGTACAACAGGTACAGGGTCTTTCCCGGGGGTAAAGTGCGGCCGAGGCGTGCTGCTGACCACTCACCTCCTTCTAGTGCCGCGGTCATGGAAGAGTAAAGCTATACCTCTACCCACCCTCTGGGTCACACCAGGCCTGTAACGGGATCACTTTACCTTTACCTATGTAAGCTGCAGAACATCACTGCTGTTTCTCACATTACTTCCAGTTTCTCTTCGTATGGGTAACTTGACCAGGACGGACGTTCGCGTCTCATTCATAATTCCTTCTGCAGGGTGCCTGCTAATGCTAAGCTGTATACTTTCACGACCGTGTTTCCTTGTCAAGCACGATTAGATTAGAGTTGCAATTGGGTTCGGGGTCTCTCAGCCCAATGCACCTAGGCCTTAATAGACGGGCCCTTTGTGCCCCATATTGGATCATAGGCGCCGTGGTCCCGATATAAATTTTTAATAACCCCTGGGTCCAAGAAAGGAACCCAGATATACTACTTTTTCTCTCTCAGAAGTCCCCACAAACGAACCCCCTTCAGGTTCGCCGGTGGGGCTTGTATGGAGAGAAAAGCTCATCTGCAGGGCATTTACTCGTACATATCTCCAAAAGACCTAACAAGAGTTCCTCTAATAAGAAAGCCCTAAGAAAGAAACGCCCATCCATGTTCCCAAAAGTGGGGCCCCTACAGAAAAGACGCCCATTTCCGAGCCTTGCTTAACGTATCTTAGAGCTTCCCAGTAAGGAGCCCTCCTTCATCCATCTTTCAAAGTCTCCGGTATACGAGTCTCCCCCCCCCCAAACACCAGGTTCCCCCCAGGTACTACAGGGGCCCCTACGGAGTGAGATGCCCATATCCGGAGACTATCTGAACGTATCTTCCAGGGTTCCCAGTGAAGGAACACCCCCCGCCGAGGCCCCCTCCATGGAGCCTCATCAGAGAGAGAGAGAGAGAGAGAGAAGTCCTACCCCAGAGCCCCCTTCATCCTTCTCTCAAAGTTCCCGGGCGACAAGCCCTCCTCCC
>Ga0123355_10021141_pt1 | contig 10411 bp, 6 predicted proteins | sample TergutEmb28metaG_3_FD_89872 | JGI IMG/M metagenome (GOLD analysis project Ga0123355, IMG submission 89872) | Embiratermes neotenicus P1 segment gut microbial communities from Petit-Saut dam, French Guiana - Emb289 P1 | ecosystem: Host-associated > Arthropoda: Insects > Digestive system > Gut ... | reverse complement strand
TGCCATCATTTCAATCTCAATATTTTGTATCGTCTGCCATCAGTTTCATTTCGGTGCATCTTATTGCCTGCCATCAGCTCCCTTCCCTGTATATCGCATCGCCAGCCACCTGATCCCATTACTAATATCGTATAGCCTGCCATCAGTTATCATCACTGTATATCTATCGCCTGCCATTTTTTCCCATCTCCTATATCGTATATCCTGCCATTAGTTACCATCTCTCTATATCGTATCGCCTGCCGTCAGTTCACAACTCTTATAAGGTATCGCCAGCCTTCAAATCCCATATCTGTATGTCTTATCACCTGCCATCAGTTCCCAACTCTGCATTTCGTATCGCCTGCCACCAGTTCCCTTCATTGTATATCGTATGCCCTGTAATCAGTACCCTTCTCTTATATCGTATCGCCTGCCTTCAGTTTCCATCTCTGATATAGTATCGCCTGTCATCAGTTCCCAATTCAGTATATCGCATCGCCTGCCATCAGCTCGCAACTCTTATATCGTATCCCCTTTTGTCAGTTCCCATTTCTTTTTCGAATCATATGCCATGAGTTCCCATCTATGAATATCGTATCGCCTGCCAACAGTAACCATCCCTTTATATCGTTCAGCCTGCCACCGGTTCCATCTCTGTATATCGTTTCGCCTGCAATCAGTTCCCATCCCTGTGTATCGTATCGCCTGCCATCAGTTCACATCTCTCTATTCCGTATCGCCTGATAAAAATTCCTATCTATTTTATCGTATCGCCTGCCATCAGTTCCCATCTCTGTATATCGTATCACCTGCCATCAGTTCTCTTCTCTGTATATCGTATCGCCTGCCATAATTTCCCATCTCTTATATTGTATCGCCCTGCTAATAGTGCCCTTCTCTGTGTGTAGTATCGCCTGCCATAAGTTGTCTTCACTGTGTATCGGATTTCCTGCAATTAATTCCATTCTCAGTATATCGTATCCCCTGTCATCTGTTCCCATCTCCGTGTATGCTATTGGCTGCCATCAGTTCCCATCTCTGTATATCGCATCGCCTGTCATAAATTCCCATCTCTGTATATCGCATCTCCTGTCATCAGTTTCCATCTAAGTGTACGTATCGCCTCCCTTGATTTCCCATCTCTGAATATCGTATCGCTTGCCTCCAGTTTCATCTCTGTATATCGTATCGCATGTCAATTGTTCCAATCTACGTATATCGTATCGCTTGAAAACGGTTCCGCTTTCTGAATAACGTTCCGAATGCCATTATTTCACAACTCGATGTATCGCATTGCCTGCCATCAATTCCCATCTCTGTCTATCGTATCGCCTACCTTCAGGTCCGATCTCTGTATTTCGAATCTCCTGTCATCAGTCCCATCTATGTATATCGTATCTGCTGCCATTAGTTCAGGTCTCACATCTCAGTATGTCGTTACGTCTGACACCAGTTCCCATCTCACATTTCTTATCGCCTGCGAACAGTTCCCATCTCTGTATACCGTATCGCATGCCATTAGCTCCATTTACTGAATATCGTATCTCCTGCCATTAATACCCTTTTCAGCGTATCGTATCGCATTTCATTTGTTCCCATTTCTGTATATCGTATCGCCTGCAATCAGTTCCCATCCCTGTATTTCATATCTCCTGCCATCCTTACATATGTCTTATATCGTATTGCCTGCCATCATTTCCCATTTCTGTATATCGTAACGCCTGCCATCAGTTCCATCTCTGTATATCACTCTCCTGCCATCCTTACCCATGTCTTATATCGCCTGCCATCAATTCCATCACAGTATATCGTATCGCCTACCATCTGTTCCCATCTCTGTATATCAAATTGCATTCCATCAGTACCCATCTCTGTGTATCGTATCGCCCGCCATCATTTCCCATCTCATATATCGTACCGTCAGCCATCAGTTCCCATGTCTTATATCGTATCGCGTGCCATGAGTTCCCATCTCCGTATGTCGTATCGCCAGCTATCAGGAACCATCTCTGTGTATCGTATCACCCGCCATCAGTTCCAATCTCTGTATATCGTATTGCCTGCCATCATTATCCTGCGCTCATATCGTATCGCCTGCCATCAGTTCCCATCACTGTATATTGTATCGCTTGCCATCAGCTCCATCTGTGTATATCGTACGGCTCACATCAGTTCCCATCACTGTTATCGTATCGTCTGCCATCAGTTCTCAACTCTGAATATCGTATCGTCTGCCAACAATTCTAATCATTGTATATCGTATCGTTGGCCATCAATTCCCTTCTGTGTTTATCGTATCTCTTGCCATGTATTCCCATCTCTGTATATCCTATCGCCTTCCAAAAGTTCCCATCGCTCTGTATCGCAACGCCTGCCATTAGTCCGTCTCTGTATATCGTATCGCCAGCCATCAGTTTGCATCAATTGTTTCTTATCACCTGCCATCAGTTCCCATCACTTTATATCGTATTTCCTGCCATTAGTTCCTATCTATATATCTATTACCTGTCATCAGCTCCCATCACTCTATATCGTATCGCCTGTATCATTTCCATTCAATTATATCGTTTCGCCTCCCATTAGATGCCATCTCTGCTTATCGTATAAACTACCATCAGTTCCCATCTCTGTATATAGGATCGCCAGCCTTCAGTACATATCATTGGATATCGTATCGCCTGACAAACGATACCATCTATTAAATCGTATCGCCTGCCATGAGTTCCCATTTCTGAAAATCGTATCGCCTTCAATTATTTTCATCACAGAATATCGTATCGCCTGCCATCACTTCCCATCTCTGTACATCGAATCGCCTGCCATCATTTCCCTTCTCTCTCTATCGTTTCGCCTGCCATCCGTTCCATTCTCTTTTATCGTATCGCCTGCTATCAGTTCCCATCTCTGGGTATCGTGTACCCTGCCTCAGTTTCCATCTCTGTATATCGTACCGCCTGCATTCAGTTGCCATCTCTGTATTTCGTCCCGCCATCCATCCGTTCCGATTTATATATTTCGTATCGCCAGCCATCACTTCCAATATCTGTATATCGTATCGCCGGCCATCATTTCCCTTCTATTATATCGTATCGCCTGCAATAAATTGCCATCTATGTATATCGTATCGCCCGACATCAGTTCCCAGCTCTCTATATCGTAACGCCTGTCATCATTTCCCAACTCTTTATATCGTATTCCCTGCCATTAGATCCCATCCCAGTATATCGTATCGCCTGCCATCAGTTCCCTTTTCTGTATATCGAATCGCCTGCACAGTTCCCATTTCTGTATATCGTAGCGCCTGCATCAGTACCAATCTCTTATATCGTATCGTCTGCCATCAGTTTCCATCTCTGTATATCGTATTACCTGATATCAGCTCCCATCTCTGTATATCGTATCGCCTGCCAAAATTTCCCAACTCTTACATCGTATCACCTGCCAAGAATTCCCAACTCTGTATTTCGTATCGCCTGCCATCTGTTTCCTTCTCTGCATATCGTATTGCCTGCCATCAGATCCCATCTCTGCATATCGTATTCCCTGCCATAAATTCCTATGTCTGTATATCGTATCGCCTGCATCAGATCCCATCTCTTATATCGTATCGCCAGCCAACTGTTCCCATGTATGTATATCGTATCGCCTGGCATCATTTCCCACCTCAATATATCGTATCGGCCGCAATCATTTAGCATCTCTCTATATCGTATCGCCTGTCATCAGTTCCCATCTCTTGTATCGTATCGCCTGCCATCAGTTCTCTTCTCTGTATATTGTATCGCCTGCCATCAGATCCAATCTCTGTATATGATATCGCCTGCCATCAGTTCCCATCTCTGCGTATCGTATCGCCTGCCATCAGTTCCCATCTCTGAATATCGTATCGCCTGCCATCAGTTCCCTTCTCTTATATCGTATCGCGTGCTTTCAGTTCCCACCCCTGTATATCGTATCGCCTCTCATCAGTTCCCATCTCTTATATTGAATCGCTTGCCATAAGTTCCCACCTCTGTATATCGTATCGCCTGCCATCATATCCCATCTCTTTCCATTCATCGCCTGCCATCATTTCCGTCTCTGTGTATCGTATCGCCTGACTTCATTATCCATCTCTGTATTTCGTATCGCCTGCCATCAGTTCCCCTCTCTTATATCGTATCGCGTTCTTTCAGTTCTCATCCCTGTTTATCGTATCGCCTCTCATCATTTCCCATCTGTTATTTTGTATCGCTTGCCATAAGTTCCCATCTCTGTTTATCGTATCGCCTGCCATCCGTTCCATCTCTGTGTTTCCTATCGCCTGCCATCATTTCCCATTTCTGTATATCGTATCGCCTTTTTTTAGATTCATCACGATCCTTTTCAAACACACTAGCGTAAAAGTCACTTTCCCCACCAACAACACAATCAGCAGACACCTAACCTGTGAACAAAATACCCCCCAACCTACGTATAAAAATGCGGAGTATAAAAGCTAACCTGCCCATACTGCAAGATGACGTACACAGGACAGTCCTTAAGATCTTCAAAACCAGGTTTAAGGAACACATGAGGGACTTCAAACATAACAACAAGAAATCAAAGTTCGCCCAACACCTGCTAGACCAAGGACATGTCATTGGAATCATGGATGACATAATGAAGGTCATCCACATCACGTGAAAAGGGAGAATGTTAAACACCTTAGAAAGCTTCCACATTTAAAAAGAGACAAAAGACGGAAACCAAATAAACGACAGGCTGACGACCAAGGATAACAAAATATTCGAAGCCATATTACAGCACGAACCCCAATAGGAAAATTCATAGCTCCACGTTATACAAAACATCCCCATACAGTACTCAGTCGTGCATACGCATCCACCCAGGCAAGGAAAAGGACACCAACAAAAGAAACGGGAAGCGGACCCGAATCAACGCCAGGCAGTGGACCCCAATAAAAACCTCGAAAACTGTGAGTAACACCCAAATCCATTAAACTTACACGCAAAAACAAGCACAGTGGTCAGTAAACGTTGCTAATGAATTTAAAAAATTTTACAGAATTGACTCGAACACGAGACTGGAAGCCAGCAAAAACACAAAAATAGCAGCAAAGAGGAAAATATACAGGGTACAACACACCCCCACTCCCCACCCCCCCACACCGGAGGCAACCCAACTAGAAGGACCAGCCACATGCACCTCGGCCACAGCGAAAAAACATTTATAAATTTACGTACTGACAATAATATTAAGTCGTGTTCCATTTTTCATAATTTTCACTTGTAATGCATAAGGGACCCCGAATGCAGATGGAAAAAATACGGCAATAGTGATGTAAATAATAGGTTCCTAACCTCGACCTGAAGATGACCCCGAAGGGTCGAAACATGTAGTAAATTTAACCTATATAAATACAGTTGTGTTGACGGAAATTCTATGCTAATTGTAGTAAACTTTATGATTTTCACACAAAGGGATGAATTCTATTAATAAAATTAAAACACAGCATGGTTTGCAGCGAAAACGGCGGGTACAGCGCTGTTTGACGACGTGCTTAAAAGCAGTGTACATTCTGCCCTACTGAAGCTATGACCCTTCAAAATTCGGGTGTACTTTCTGCCACTTTCTGTATAAACTTTGCTTGACCAGGATTTATACTCCTTATGATAGTGCTTCAGTCATTTGTTCCTATACATTAATTTTGTTATCAAAACTTCTGTATTCCAGTAAATTGTAAGAAAGATTTTTGATCATAATTCCTTATAAAATTCTACAAATATTTATTTACATTGACAAATTTTTATACTGTTTGTGTTATTGCTTCTGCCAATATTTCCAGTAGTTTATTGTAGTTATCTAAAACTTCGTTATTCCGGTAATATTTAAGAGCGTTTTATTCCCATAATTCCCTATAAAAATCTAAAATATTTATTTCGTTGACCTGGAATTATACTTTTTATTTTAGTGCTTCTGTCCATTTCTTCCAATCGTTTCATTTTTATCTGATATTTCTCTATTCCGCTAAGTTTTAAGAGCGTTATTTATATATTATTCCCTACAAAATTAATAAATGCAGGACGCGGCAGACAGAAATCCCACATTTCAGAAACAAGTAATTTCGAAATCAAATCAGATACGGCAAATATATTCTTGATTTTGGAAACACACATTTTGCCATTTTAGAGTAACGTATTACATAGAAATAATCACCAACGCGACGGCCTTGAATATAGATGGAATAAATTAGACCCTCCGGTAGTTTCCATGAAATTGAGATCCATTTCTTGTGCAAAGGCAACAACTTCCTTTCGTATCACCTCCTTCGGAGCTTCCAAAATTTGTCCTGCTTTCCTAAAGTTTCATATTCAAAAGTAAACCGTTTCCTTATCAGGACCATTCTCCCGTCGAACAAGCGCAATCGGATGCGAAATGCACGCTCTGTTTCTACCGTCGAAACACCATTTTATATTTAATCCTCAACAATTGAAGAACGTTGTTCTCCCAAACTCAACATGGCTTGCACCGAAAACGGTACGAACACCGCTGTTTGTATTGGAAGAATTGACAGAAGCACTATCATAAAGAGTATAAATCCTGGTCTAGCAGAATTTATACAGGATGCGGCAGAAAGAACACCCGAATTTTGAAGGGTCATAGCTTCAGTAGAGCAGAACGTACACTGGTTTTAAGCACGTAGTCAAACAGCGGTGTACCTGCCGTTTTCGCTGCAAACCATGCTGTGTTTGGTAGAACAAATTTCTTCTCTTCTTGAGGATTAAATTTTAAAAGGAAGTTCGCCGGTAGCAACAGAGCGTGCATTTCGCATCCGTTTGCGCTTGGTCGACGGGAGAATGGTCCTGATAAGGAAACGTTTTACCGTTGGATATCGAACTTTAGGAAAGCAGGACAAATTTTAGAATGTCTGAAGGAGGTGTTACTAAGGGAAGTTGTTGCCTTTGCACCAGAAATGGATCTCAATTTCATGGACAACTACCCGGGAGTCTAATTTATTCTATCTATAACCAAGGCCGCCATGTTATCGATCATTTCTATATCATAAGTCTTTCTAAATTTGCAAAATTAATGCGTTCCAAAAATAGAAATAAGTTTGCCGCATCTGATACGATTTCGAAACCATTTGTTTCTCAAATGGGGTAGTTCTTAGTGCCGCGTCATGCATTTATAAATTTTGCAGGGAATAATATAAAAATAACGCTCTTAAAAGTTACCGGAATAGGGAAAAAGCAGATAAAAATGAAACGATTCGAAGAAATGGGCAGAAGCACTAAAATAGGAAGTATATATCCAGGTCAAATATTTATAGATTTTTATCGGGATTTATGGGAATAAAACGCTCTTAAATATTACCGGAATAACGAAACTTTAGATAACTAAAATAAACTATTGCAAGAATTGACAGAAGCGCTAAAAAAGTAGCATAATTCCTAGTCAACGAAAATAAATATTTGTATACATTTATAGGGAATAATGAACAAATAACTTTCTTAGAATTTACTGGAATACAGAAATTTTGGTAACAAAATTAAATTATAGGAACAATTGACCGAATCACTATCATAAGGAGTATAAATCCTGGTCAACCAAAATATATAGAGAATGCGGCAGAAAGAAAACCACACCTTTGAAGGGTCATTGCTTCAGTTTAGTTGAACGTACAATAGTTTTGAGCTCGTCGTCACACAGCGGTGTTGATGCCGTATTCGATGCGTACCATGCTGTGTTTGGTAGAACAAAGTTCTTTTCTTGTTGAGGATTAAATTTAAAATGGTTGTTCGACGGTAGCAACAGAGCGTGCATTTCGCATCCTTTTGCGCTTGGTCGAAAGGAGAATGTTCCCGATAAGGCAACGGTTTACCGTTGAATATCAAACTTTAGGAAAGAAGGAAAAATTTGGGAAGCTCTGAGTTAGGTAATACGAAAGTAAGTTGTTGCCTTTGCACAAGAAATGGATCTCAATTTCATGGAAACTACCGGAGTGTCTAATTTATCCCAACTATATTAAGGCCGCCGCGTTGGTGATCATTTCTATATAATACGTTACTCTAAAATGGCAAAATGTGTGCATTCCAAAGTGAAGAATTTGTTTGCCGTATCTGATTTGAATTCGAAATTGTTTGTTTCTGAAATGTGGCTGTTCTTTCTGCCGCGTCCTGCATTTATAAATTTTATAGAGAGTATAATAATAACGCTCTTAAAAATTAGGGGAATTGAGGAAAACCAGATAAAAATGAAACGATAGGAAGAAATGGGCAGAAGCACTAAAATAACAAGTATAAATCCAGGTCAACGAAAATAAATATTTTAGATTTATATAGGGGTTTATGGGAATATAACGCACTTAAATGTTACCGGAATAACGAAAATTTAGATAACTACAATATACTACTGGAAGGATTGACAGAAGCAATAACACAAACAGTATAAAAATAATCAAAGGAAATAAATATTTGTAGATTTTTATAGGGAATTATGATCAAAAACTTTCTTAAAATTTACTGGAATACAGAAATTTTGATAACAAAATTAATGTATTGGAAGATTTGACAGAAGCACTATCAAAAGGAGTATAATTTCTGGTCAAGCAAAATTTATAGAGGATTCGGTAGAAAGAAAACACGAATTTTGAAGGGTCATAGCTTCAGTACAGCAGAACGTAGAGTGGTTTTAAGCAACAGCAGTGCACCTTCCGTTTTCGGTGCGAACCATGCTGTGTTTGGAGGAACAAATTTCTTCTCTTGTTGAGGATTATAATTAAAATGGAAGTTCGCTGGTAGCAACAGAGCGTGCATTTCGCATCGGTTTGCGCTTGGTCGACGGCAGAATGGTCCTGATAAGGAAACGGTTTAACGTTGCATATCAACCTTTAGGAAAGGAGGACAAATTTTGGAAGCTCTCAAGTAGGTGATACGAAAGGAAGTTGGTGCCTTTGCAACAGAAATGGATCTCAATTGCATGGACAACTACCCGAGAGTCTAATTTATTCTATCTATATTCAAGGCCGCTACGTTAGTGATCGTTTCTATGTAATAATTTACTCTAAAATGGCGAAATGTATGATTTCCAAAAACAAGAATTTTTTTGCCGTAACTTATATAATTTTGAAATTAATTGTTTCTGAAAATTGGGAGTTCTTTCAGCCGGGTCCTGCATTTATAAATTTTGTAGGGAATATTATAAAAATGACGCTCTTAAAAGTTAGAGGATTAGGGAAAAATCAGATAAAAATGAAACGAATGGAAGAAATGGGCAGAAGCTCTAACATAAGAAGTATAAATCCAGGTCAACGAAAATAAATATTTATAGATTTTGATAGGGATTTATGGGAATATAACGCTCTTAAATGTTATCGGAATAAAAAAAGTTTTACATAACTAAATTAAAATATCGGAAGGATTGACAGAAACACTAACATAAGTTGCATAAAACTAGTCAAAGCAAATAAATGTTTGTAAATTTTTATGGAGAATTAAGAACAAATAACTATCTTAAAATTTACTGGCTTACAGAAAATTTGATAACAAAATTAATGTATTGCAAGAACTGACAGAAGCACTATCATAAGGCTTATAAATCCTGGTCAACCAAAATATATACAGGTTGCGGCAGAAAGAACACCCCACATTTGAAGGGTCATTGCTTCAGTTGAGAAGAACATAAAGTGGTTTTGAGCACGTCATCAAACAGCGGTGTACGTGCCGTTTTCGCTACGATCCATGTTGTGTTTGGTAGAACAACTTACTTCTCTTGTTGAGGATTAAATTTAAAATGGTGGTTCGCCGGTAGCAACAGAGCGTGCATTTTGCATCCGTTTGCGCTTGGTCGACGGGAGAATGGTCCTGATAAGGAAACGGTTTGCCGTTGAATATCAAACTTTAGGAAAGCAGGACAACTTTTGGAATCTCTGAAGGAAGTGATACGAAAGGAAGTTGTTGCCATTGCACCAGAAATGGATCTCAATTTCATGGACAACTACCCGAGAGTCTAATTTATTCTATCTATATTCCTGTCCGCCATGTGAGTGATCATTTCTATATCATAGGTCATTCTATAATTGCAAAATTATTGCCTTCCAAAATTAGAAATATGTTTGCCGCATCTGATACGATTTCGAAACCATTTGTTTCTCAAATGGGGTAGTTCTTACTGCCGCGTCATGCATTTATAAATTTTGTAGGGAATAATATAAAAATAACGCTCTAAAACTTACAGGATTAGGGAAAAATCAGATAAAAATGAAACGATTCGAAGAAATGGTCAGAAGCACTAAAATAAGAAGTATAAATCCAGGTCAACGAAAATAAATATTTATAGATTGTTATAGGGATTTATGGGGAAAAAAACGCTCTTAAATTTTACCTGAATAACGAAACTATAGATAAATAAAATAAACTATTGGAAGGATTGACAGAAGCACTATTTA
>Ga0123355_10021140_pt1 | contig 10411 bp, 11 predicted proteins | sample TergutEmb28metaG_3_FD_89872 | JGI IMG/M metagenome (GOLD analysis project Ga0123355, IMG submission 89872) | Embiratermes neotenicus P1 segment gut microbial communities from Petit-Saut dam, French Guiana - Emb289 P1 | ecosystem: Host-associated > Arthropoda: Insects > Digestive system > Gut ... | reverse complement strand
TACAATCATGAGAAACACACGGTAATGAGACCACAGTACTCACCGATATCATGCTGCTTGTCAAAACCAACTGGGTTAATACAATCACGAGAAACACATGGTAATGAGACCACAGTACTCACCAATATCATGCTGCTTGTCCTGAGTCAATACAACCATGAGTAACACATGGTAATGAGACCACAGTACTCACCAATATCATGCTGCTTGTCCTGAGTCAATACAACCATGAGTAACACATGGTAATGAGACCACAGTACTCACTGATATCATGCTGCTTGTCAAAACCAATTGGTTCAATACAATCACGAGAAACACACAGTAATGAGACCACAGTACTCACCAATATCATGCTGCTTGTCAAAACCAACTGGGTCAATAAGAGGGCAGCCACGACGCCGTGTGCCATAATGGACTATGTGAAAACTCCGCTGCTGAAGCCCTGTAAGGCACATCACACACAACATGTCAGGTTCTGTACTGACTGCTGCCAGCCTCTTTGCTCTATCCACACCTTTACCAAGCCACCTCTGACAGGAAAAGGATCAACCCAAAATATCAGCATGCCACATCATACATAACACTTAAGTGGGAATCTCATAAAATGCTTCACAGGAACCATACAACTGAACACTTCTCAAGTCAGAAAGTCCACACATACTGTCCTGCCACTAGAGAAACCAACTTGTGAATGTGCCTTAGGAAAATACTATATTACTGAGATGAGAAATTGTCTAATTTTTTGTCTCAAAGACAAAGGGGTGACCTCACAATCAAGCACAATAATTTATCAAGCCCTGCATAAGTATTTCCCAAAAACCTGAAGAAAGCAACAGGATGAAGGGGGGGTTTATATTCCGAATACTATGGCAGTCACTGTTTATTCAGACAGTAAAACAAGCAAATAAGTGCACTGGGTGAGAACACTGCAAAGTTTTTGAGGGTTAAAATACATGGTATATGTAGTTACCACTGTGAGCACCCAACAGGTGGCAGAAGTGTACAGACTATCAGCATGAACAGCAGACAGCAGCTCCCAGCATAACTTATCTAATGTACTCGCCTGCCTAACAGATCTGTGCAATTATTATTTTATTTGGCTTTTGTGAATCATTCAAGTACAGGCTATGTGTATGTCAGGTGTGTTTGATACAATCTCTTGTTAACACATGTCCACCTCCAATTGCCAACAGTTACCACCATCGAACCCAAAGCTAAGACAATATTTATATGGCTGCCATGCTCTTATTTCATGCTCTACAGAAATATTAAAATAAACAAGGTCACAAAGTCACCAAGACCCATGAACAAATGCCATTTCAGGGCCCTAGGTGGTGCCAACAGGTGGTGGGCACTTGTGAATGCTGTAATGAACCTACAGGTTCCATAAAATGCAGGGAATTTCATGACTAGCTGAAAACTGCTTAACTTCTCAAGAAGGACTGCGCTGCATGGAGTGAGTAAGTAAGTTAATATGTAAGTAAGTAAGTAATCAAGTTGGTGTCAGCGTCACTCACGCACTACAAAGTTGCTATGCCCACCAATGTTGCAGCAGAATGTACAGAATTTGATGTTCATACTAAGTTTTGCAATGACTAGTCAAATGTTTCAAAAATTTAAATCAACCCCACTATTGTGCCCCTCTAGAAAGGAAAGTACCTAACTAATAAAGAAGTACATGAAGCAGAATCCTTCTTGAGGAGATTACAGTTCCTCAGCTGGCCAAAAAATTCCCCTCATTTCTTGGATCCCAAATGTCCGCTAGAGTGCTAACAAGAACACTCCATTTATCTCTATTCCAAAGCACACAAATCCTATCCACACCCTCCCATCCTGTTTCTTTAGGACACGGTGTGAGACTATGCTCCCACCTAGGTCTAGATCTTTCAGGTGGTCTCCTCCCTTCAGGTTTCCCCAACCATCCCCATATACACTGCCACATCATAAAGTAGGAAAGTAGACCACAAAAAAAATTAAAAGGAGGCAGTACAAATCATACACACAGAATAATGCAGTGCTCCAAATGTGCAGTGAGAGAGAAAGGTTTATTTTGTGACACTGTAAGCTGCTAAATTTACACAGCATAAGTGATGAGAGAATGATTATAGAGAATCAGCAGAATGATGCTGACAGTGGGGAACTGAAGTACTAAGTGAAAAACCTGTGCCAGTGCCACATTCTTCACCACACATCTCACACAACAGCCCTCAGATGAAACCCTCAATTAATTTAACAGAACATGCTAGTGATATGAAGCCTGTGCAGCTTGAAGTACTTTTCTGTTCAACACTCCCCAGCTTTTGTTTGAAGTTCCCAGCCTTGCATGTTTGTCCTTCAAATAAGCATACTTTGAAGAAGCAAATGAGTATGAAGAATTGGTAGAATGATGATGACAGGGGAAAACCAAAGGATTGGAAGAAAAACATGTCCCACTTGCACTCTGTCCACCAAAAATCCCATGTGGACTGGCCTGAGATTGAATCTGTATCACTGCTGTGAGAGACTGGTGACTAATCTCCTGGGGCCTTGCATGGCCTAAGATGTACACAACAGACTAAATTAATACTGGAAAATGAACATAATGGAACAAATTAAAGAAATGGTACTACATACAGTGTCAGAGCCTATGGCTCATAGCTGGGCAAAGTAGTTTAAGTGGGCAGCACAATTACCATTTCTCCCTCATGTCCACTCTGGTCACCTGTATGTCTACAACTAACAACCCAAGAGCCAGCACTTCCCTTTATCTCTAAGACTGTTGCACGACAATTAGCATTTGTCAGCATGCACAGCACTAACTGTATGTGCCACTTTTACTCACACAGCATGTATAAATGTTTCATACAGTTCTTACCCCACAGCATAAACAGTGTTATCTGGCTGGCCTTTACAGTGCAGATACAATGTATTTTGAACAATTAAGAATCAAAAGCAATTGAGGCAAATTTGTTCCCCTACCTGCCACAAAGGCTAATATGGGTAGGAAAGATAATGGTCCACTCCTTCTTAACATCAACACTAGATGGAGGTACACATAAAATACACATCTTAGTCAGCTTACCCCAAGAAAGAAACTACCCACTAAACATATGGCTGAGTGCCAGACACATTCTGGAATTTTGGCGGAACACAAAAATCTCTTGTCCCTCCACTGCATTGAACCCCAGCCTGCCCAGCCAGCAATCTACACACTATACAGACTGCACTATTACCACTCAAACACTAACACAGTAAAGAAAATAATTGTCAATACAAACCTATTTATTTTTCTCTCTCACATGACCATCTTCTGGGACACCGTACAATACTGGTTCATACCACTATTCTGTGTCAGTTCTTAATGGTTCAACATACCGACTATGTAAACTCAACATCGCAACAATGCAGAAGAAATATACGTGTTCAATGTAAAGTGGGGACTCAGTTTCTTTATTTTACTTGAACTGCAGGCTTCAAACAGATAAACAACATGCATCAAGGCCAATATGAATTGTGAAGGATGTAAGACAAAGCCTCCAACTCAGAAAGTTGAATGGCTGCCATGCTGGTATAATATGCCTAGCTGGAATACGTCACACACCATCAGCAGAGCGGAGGAGGGACTGACGACCTGCACCAAGCAACGAAGTCACCCCGGGTACACTGGGCTTGATCTCCTTGTCCAGGATTGGGCCAATTCGGCAGCAAATGTCCAACAAGTATGTTGGACCAATGTGGGGGTATTTGCGCTCCTGAAATATAAATAAAAAGCCTCAACCTTCGATGCAACCATAAAATAGCAGGAGAAAGAGACTGCAGCCTATTTTCAGAAACTTTTGTTGGGCTGAGAAAAGCATGATTCCTGTGTAGCTGGCCAAAACTGGAACACTGCCCCTTCAAAATATACGAACCACTAAACCTTCACATGACCAAACTTGTTTCAGACATCGAAAGTAAATGAATTTGAACCAGGTATGTGGAACCATGAGCCCAGTCTGAACCTCACATGGCATTGCTTCACTGCCCCACGCAAAGCATTATACCTTAAAACCCCACAAAATATCCTCCTCACGAAGTACTGTGCTAATCCATCACAATGAAATAATACGGCCACTTTTTTAATGGCAGGAAGTACACGGGGCACCGTCACAAGGCTAGCTACCAAGCAAGCAAACAAGCAAGCACTTAAGCAAAAGACGGTTCGTACCGTAAGTGTTCCACTTAACCTCTGCTTGTCAATAGTTCCGTCAATTAACAATGCGATCACGGCTTTATTACGAATTTTGCCTAACAAGTTATTTACCGAGCTTTGGGCAGTCATTCTCACATTTTCCTCGGTACTGTTGGAAGTTTCCAACACTACATGAAAAACATGAAAATAAAATTTATGACGTACGAATTGAACAAATGACAATACTACGGAATATAAATATATATATAACGCTAACTTCCCTCAAAATTCTCGGGTAGTTCGTTTCAGTGCATCGAACAGGTGACAATACTACGGTACATATATAAAGAACGCTATTTTTCTCAAGTTCTAGGGGAGTTTGTCTCATTACATCACATCCCATACATTAGCGCCATGTTTACGGTGTACAACCACACCTGCTTCCAGCATTGCTTAACAATGTACTCTTGTTGGATTACTTGAGCAAAGGTGGGCACGTCATAAGCAACCATTGCGCAAGTCTCAGCCAAGCCAGCAAACCACGACTAACGTTACAGTACAATCGATTGCATTACGTCACAGCTGCACATAAACCTAGTTCTCATTGGTCGGCGTGGGCTGAATGACCAAGTGGCTAGAGAGGGGAAGGGGGAGCCCAAAAGGGGCAGAATAGTAACGATTTTCCTTTTCGAACCTAGGACACAAAATTATATGCATTTATTTGCAATCATCACGTAACTACGAACTTATGTGCATTGATGATTATGTCCCACGTAACGCTCGGCCAAATGTTGATGTCCGTCAACAAATATTAAAAATACACTCTCTTCGTAAAAATTATACTCACCAATTCCTCAAAAGTTTGTTGATGTTCATTTCCTTGCCAATCTAATCTTTTGGGCAAAGCCTGCAATAAATTGAAATTTCATATTATACGAAATCCGATTGTTGGATGCGCTTTATTTACAAGCAGGGTCATTGACCTTTACATATTCAATGTTTTGACGGAGGGAAACCACGTGCAAACCATGCGGCGGCTTCAATACAACCACAGCTGAATGTCAAACTCAGTGCTCACCTTCGAATTTTCCAATTCTCGCTTCAACACCTGCAACACAAAGTAAAAAATCGTTAAGTAGTCGTTAATGTACCAGATTCTGCACAGGTTTTCACACCTTTACTTACATTTGCAGTTTCTTGGCATGGACCAGCAGCCAAAAGTTTTGCGATCAGGAAATACAGCTCTGCAAGTGGAACGAACGCTGTTATACATAGCGCATATCATGGTCAGATTTTAACTAAAACTACACAGGTACACGGGAATATTCTTACCTGAAGTCACTGAAGACTGGTTATTTAATACACCTATATCCATAATTACGTATTTACTAATTTGTTTCCTAACAAGTTAATGAAAATATATTATTTTGCTTTCAACATGTTTAACAAATCCATACCAGACACCATTCTATCTACACACTTCACTAGCTCAACCGCATCACCATCATACGAGTGGCGTGGCGCGCAGAAGTATATAGATCCTCTTATTTACACTTGTGTAATTTAAGCGCGCAAGATAAATATTTTTTTAACATTAATTGTAGATAACATATATTCTTATTTTAGGCAATGCTCAGTCCTCCCCCTTCTCTGCTGTTCAGTATTATTGCAATGTAACGACCAACGACGACGTTATCTACGCGAAATAATACAAAATGGCGTCGTTAATGCCAAGAGAAAATTAGGTGTGGAGCGAGCTCAGTTTTACTATCATGTTCCGTTGGAACGTAAACTAGTTTACTGTATATTTTCATTTCAATCGTGCCTTTATTTTTAAGCCAGATGATATATCTGCGAAATATACTTCAAAATGAATTTACTGCGCTTTTGTTAGCTACTACACAGCTTATAAACATCTGCAGTTAGGAAAGTGCCTGTTCCGAAAATTGTCTCTCTATGTAACATGGAGTGCAATCAGCTGGAGTGGCAGGTGGCTCATTCTGTGATGTGTAGAGAAAATACGAGAGAAGTCGGGGGGCACGAAACGAAGGATATGTTGTCACGTGCATTGTTTTTAGCCGCGTATCATTGAGAAAATATTTATTTTCTTAAGTTAGTAGTGTCGTGAATCGTATTGATACGGTATTCCATAATTTGATATTAGTGTGCGCAACCTTCGTAAAATGTCCTGGATTCGTGACAGTACGTTAAACTGGATACAGTTGCTGTGTGTCAAGGTTATTAAAAGTGGCACAGTGCCTAAACATATTGCCTTTATTATGGATGGAAACAGGCGATATGCCCAGAAAAATAATGTACAGAAATTTGTGGGTCACTCCCATGGGTAAGTCGTTCTACATACAGCCGCTGTAGTGCTTTAAATGATGATGTACCGACATAATTAGAAGTGGGTTTTATAGGTTCGACAAGTTAGCAGAGACATTACAGTGGTGCCTGGATCTTGGAATCCCTGAAGTTACAGTATATGCATTCAGCATAGAAAACTTCAAACGCAGCGAAGAAGAGGTTGATGCACTAATGGAACTCGCGCGACAGAAGTTTCAACGATTGCTTAGTGAAAAGTTAGTTTTGTTGTTAGGATATCTAGTGATTTATAACTGAAAGAGAATGAAATATTGGAGTGTATTTGTGCTTTTTTTTTTTTTTTGCCAGGGACAAGCTAATGGAGCATGGGGTGTGCATCAGGGTCATTGGAAACCTTACACTTGTGCCCCAGGACATCCAGAAACTTATAGCACAAGCCATAATACTTACGAAAGACAACAAGAAAGCATTTCTGAATGTGGCGTTTGCATACACAGGTAAGCCAGCTTGACAGTATTGAGTTTGGACCAGTGCCAGTCTTAACAGTGGTGCCTGATATCTGCATTGTGTGTTGAGCTCGTGAGGAGATGGCGCAGGCTGTTCAAACAGTGGTGTCTGGTGTGGAGCAAGGTGCACTCCAGCTGTCGGACGTGACACAGCAGCTGCTGGCGAACTGCCTGTACACCAGCACTAGCCCTGACCCAGAGCTGCTGATCCGAACCTCAGGAGAAGTCAGGCTAAGTGACTACTTACTGTGGCAGGTTGGTAGCCCTTTGTGGACAATTGAATTTGCACAAGATTGTGAGAGAGTGACATGAAATTGCTACCATTTGAATATGTCATGCAGCCAAAAATTCATTTCAGTACAAGGTTCCAGGTTTGCACAAAGGTATTGCTGACAGTTCAAGTGTTGCAGAACGTTGCACTGTCATTGAGTGAGCAGTTTCTGATATTAAGGAGGATTGTGGTGCCCTCATCTTGTGGGTCAGGCTGTCCAAATTACACTACCAGACTGTACAATACAGGAGTCATGTGTTGGGTTTTCACACAGTGTAGTGATTAAATGTTCATATATTTCAAAGGAACATAAAGCTTCCATCTACAGGGTGACTGAATCAGCTCCAGTGACTAGGTAAAATGATGGGATGGCAGAGAATGTAGCAGTTACGTGGGAATTTACCAATCATGGCTGCAGGGGAGATGGTGGCAGTACCTGTACATGAAGTGTCAGAACATTCAATGCCTACATGGTGGAAAAACCCTAATGACCAACAGCTGCTGTCAATACCTTGATAGGTTTTATTTCAAAATACACATATATGTTTCTGATAGAACATGTTTCTATAGCTGCACATGCTACAGGAACATATGGTACCATTGGCATGGCTCTTCTGATATTTATGGGTTTAACTCATATGTATGCCGGTGTGTTTGCTGTTTTCTGTACAGCCTCTATGTCCGTCACTACTGACATATACAGTAGGACTTTGCTCCAAGCCAAACTGAGTATTGTTTACTCTTTGTTAAACAAGTGCCTTTGTAATGAAGGATCATCCATTATCATTGATCTTATCCTCAGATCTGGAGACTGTCCACCATTAAAATCCAAAGACCATGCTAAAAGACCAACTTCACCACTTGCTGTACCTGACACAGTATCACATAGAACACTGTTGTGCTGCACTTGACCCATAAAATGGGCATTTTAGGTAATGTGAGTGATGGTGTTAGGTTACAGGGCCTCTGTGGTTGATTTCCTTCAAAAATAAACAACTTTTAGAGATAACACCTTGCTGTCCACTACACAAGTTCAGTGTTTCAGAAAACGTTTTGTGTCCACTATTGGGATCTTGTACATATATTACTGTGCCCTGTCATTTACCTTATCATCTCTCCAAGCCCTGTTGTTCATACAGCATTCTTAAGCAACCTACAAACATATCCATGAATATGACTAACCAGGATAAATGCATGTATTGGGATGATACAAGGAAACAAGAAATAAGTTTGACTGTTCCATGTGATTTAACAATGTCTTATAGGTATCTTGCAGCTGCATTTACTTTGCGGACATCCTGTGGCCGGAGTTCAGCATATGGCATCTCCTGGCCGCCATCCTCAAGTACCAGCGGAGCTACAAACAACTTCTCCCTGTGCGGCTGGCTGATGATGTGGCTAACTGGACTCTCAGTAAACGCTCCCATTTGTTTTGCTCTCTCCTGGCCACTAGCAGACTGACCGGCCTGGAGGAGCTGAGCCGTGTCATGCCCTGACACTGGTAGTTGCACTGAACAGCTGGTTAGCACTTTGATAGTTCATGAAAACACTTATTGGACTGTGGCATGTGTGGGGGAAGCAGAAATGTGTACAAAATATTTGCTTAAAATCCTTCACAGAAAAGAAAGTGTTTCAGCCCTTCATTTGTGGTTCAGAAAAATCATGAAAGCTGAGACCACGCAGCTGGCAGCTGGCGGCTGGTGGTTGGCTTCTCCCACACTCCTGCTCTTACACAAACGACTCTCAGCTCAGTAAAGGGCTGTCAATCATTATGTTGGATTAATTGCTTTTGTGATTTATGGAATGGGACTCCTCTTCAATTATATACTGTAGCGATTGCTTCCAAACAGTGTATTGATTGAAAATAAATACTTTGTGTGATGCTTGGGGCTGTTTTATAGCATTAGTACTGATACTTCATAAATTTTTGCAACTGTGTAGGTATTTTATATTGAAGATGGATTTTGAGGTTTGTGACAAGTTCTGTTGGTCCCAGGTAACCATGAACATTGCACACTGCACTGTACATGGCAGCACACTTGGGGTTGTGGAACAGAGATACATAAGTTGGTGAATGCAAATGTACGTTGGCTGTGTGGTGGGAACAGGAATAAGAACTTACATTTAAATCATTCCTTTATAGGGAGGGTAGTGGAGCTAGTGATGTGAATCTTAAGGTTCGTCATCCCCGTTGTGTTTATAATAAACTAGATTGGAGTTTGTATACCTGTCTAACACAACTGTATGGTGGTAGAGATATGTATAATTTATTACATAAAGATCAACTACATGTTTCGGCCCTTTTCATTGGCCATCTTCAGGTTGATAATTGAAAAACTTATTAAGCAGCTACACTTGACTTGTGTGGGTTGTATACAGTGGAGAGGTAAGATGTGGAGTGGGAATGAGATCTCACATGTTGTGTAGGATGGGTGGTGTAGGTACATGAATTCTGCTATTTTCTATTCTAGGTTAGTATAGTTGGATCTATGGTATCATCTTATGTTAATAGAGGTTATATGTACATGTACATTTGGCTTATAAAATATATATACAGTGTGCAACTTATATGAATGTAGTATCTATAGTTATAGTAGGTTTCTTGATCTAAGACTATACACAAATATGGCTTTTATAATTGTAGTGGATCGTTGATTTAATCACTTTGTTATTATATTTTGCTATTATAATACCTCGAGTTTGGTTTCCATAATTTGTCTGTTCAGTGTCTGAAGTGAAACTATTATAGCAAGGTATAAAAGTGAGTTGGGTAAGGAGCGTGAATTAGCCAATAGTAGTGTGGAACCGCGACCTACTTGTGCAAGCAAAGTTAATTTAGTTTAAATTAAGGTAATGTTGATGTGTTAATTTTCTCTTCTGGTGTCGTTGATTCACGCGTGTTCTGGATGGAATGTTCTACGAGTGGTGATAAACTTCATACTTCATACATCACAAACATTTTTAAAAGAACGGACCTCAGGATTACATTCCATACCACACACACGTTAGCCAACCTACTTACTCACAAAGACCGACCACATGACAAATACTCCCTATCAGGGGTATACAAACTAACTTGCCCTGACTGCCACAAAGCGTATGTCGGACAAACAGGAAGACAGTTCTCCTCCCGCTACAAAGAACACAAGACAGCATGGC
>Ga0123355_10021139_pt1 | contig 10412 bp, 4 predicted proteins | sample TergutEmb28metaG_3_FD_89872 | JGI IMG/M metagenome (GOLD analysis project Ga0123355, IMG submission 89872) | Embiratermes neotenicus P1 segment gut microbial communities from Petit-Saut dam, French Guiana - Emb289 P1 | ecosystem: Host-associated > Arthropoda: Insects > Digestive system > Gut ... | reverse complement strand
TTATGGAATCCGCATTTTTTCAAAAAAAAAAAAAAGCATTTTAATGTTCCTGGCTTAATGGTTCGCGCTGGGACAACTTTACTTTTACGCAGGTACAGTGCTTCATGTTTGACTGCAGTAGTTAAAGTATCAGTAGATTTGAGCCGCAGCTTATAGTATGCCCAAGTCTTAGTAATCACGGGAGTGTTTCCAGTTTGTTAAAGGTTACAGGTGTTTGGCGTGTATGTATGGAGCGACACTGTGAAATGAAGGATTCGTAAAGAGTACTTTGTACGAAAAGGACAAGCACTTTCGTATGAACGTGTGTTATTTAACGACGCTGCCAGCTGCTGAGATTATATAGCAAAGATTATGAATAAATGAACATGGAGCATTTATGGAATGATATTACGCAGAGATAACCTAATTACTGAGAGATAAGCCTAAGTGTCAGTATTTTCACCAGAAATCCCAGATGGGTGGGCCTGGACAGCTCAATCGGTACAGCGACGCACTACGAGCTTGACGGTGCGGGGATGGAATTGTGATGGGGGTGAGGTTTTCTGCAGTGAGTCCCACCCAACCACCTACTCAATGGGCATCGGGTCAATTTTCCGGGGGTAAAGCAGCCGGGGCGTGGCGTTGACCACCCATCCCTATATAGCTCTGAGGTTAAAGAAAGAATAGAACTATAACTACTACCTCTCTGGAACTTCGTGGCTTGTTATAGGGTGAAAATTAACTTTACCTTTATAAATCCCAGATGGACTGACTTGGAATCGGACCCGTACCTCCTTGGTGAGAGATCGGCGACTAATCATCTGAGGAACAGCACGACCGTATTCGTAAAACGTCGCTATAGGCGAAATAACTCTATGCAAGAACTATACGAAATTTCATACAGTAATAAAACCTTACAATTTGGAATTACACGAATTTTGTCGCGATATAGACATAGTAACTCAAACTTTCTGCTAGAAATTTATATAATGGGCATAAATGTTTCAGTTTTCAGCTCTTATACTATTAATTAATTTATGTCATTGTGCTGCAAAGTTCGTGCAAAACATTACGTGTGACTTCAGTCAACACATGCTTAAGAACTTTCCTTTACGAAGTTAAGTACAACAATAAGGAATGTCGCTAAACGCCGTCATGGTGGACAACCCCACCCCCACCCACCCCACCCCACCCCACCCCCGCCCCAGCCCCCACCACCAAAGAAGTGTTGCTTACGCAGATGCATACTCTAGGCAAAATTCTTGACACGAAGAACATTTTGAAAACGTGCAGACTGTTTTTTACTGTTTGTTGCCTAAAATAAAGTTTTGTTTAATGTAATGAAGGTAATAACTTGTCCTTTAATGCACTTGTATGAATAACATTAAGAGTAACACTTATTATATTAATTGGCTTCTAATAATTTAAAACCTTATTTGCAATCAAAAACAGTGAGACATATTACACACCATGTCGGTAAAATGTATTTTTTTTGTGACGTGACTTGCTACAAGGAATGGCGGTATAAGTGTCTGCATATATTCCCTCCTTCTCGCTTAATTGCATGTTGGTTATTAAACGTTAGATACTCGGTGATGTAATGTTAATGGAATTAATTGAAAGAACGTGGCATTTTTCAAAATGTCATAAACTTGCATAATATTGACTACTACACAAATATATCTTACTGCTTTTACACGAGGTAAGGTAGAGTAAGAGTGCTCTAAGGTAATATATAAACTGTGTTTTTTTGTGAATAAGCGATACCATAAATATCTTAAAATCCATACTCATTTACGTGTAAGACGTTCTGATGGAACATAATTTTCTGCACCACTATCCAAAATAAGGTGAATGTATAAATGTTATACAATATCCCATGGCGCTAAGGAAAATTACATTTTCCGGGTCTTTTGAGCACAGTAGTTAAGGGAATATTTGGACACAAAAGAGATGAAGATATAGGAAGGCAAGAAAATTACGCAATAACAAGCTTCATGTACCCGTAAGCGGAGTCTAACGAAACCTGGGTATATTTACACTAAGTTACATGATGTAATATTGGTAAATCGTTTCTACATTGTAATTTGTACTCCATCCTTAATATGTAATTCCTCATACGTTTAATTAGGTTTGCCGATTTTACTGGAGATGCCTGAGTGTATACAATATCTTTCATAGCTTCAATGGGGAATGCATAATCAAGTTGTATTCAATACTGCCAACATTGATTGCTCTGAAGGCATCACGTCAACATAGGAGAAGAAACAAAGCACAAACAAAATATTTCCCCCCGAAAATGTTACGGAATTTTCACGAAATTTATAAGAAATGCAAAACTTCATTGTTCTTGTTTATGTCTTTCCTACATTCATACTGACATATTGCGCTCTTCCAACTGTACCATTTTAAGTAATCCTATCTACAGTCATACGGGAGCCCATTTCTAAATAAATTTTACTTTATTAACTTAAAATTTGAAAGACCAACGTTAATTCTGTAATACAAGTATATTTTCTCCTGTAAACAGAACAGGCTCTGTATATTGCCACACACACACACACACACACACACACACACACACACACAACGTCTGTGTGTTCCGTATAGTATTCACAATGAACACTTACTACTTCCTAAAGAACTGTAGCCGGCCTACTTTTTACACAATACATGGTTTGTGTTCTGTGTGATGGTGAGACTGAATTTTTACATATAATTTAGTAAAACGTCATTCTTCTAAGCGCGAAAGAGGATTTGAGTCGCAACACAACAGGACTTGCCTGAAATTAAATGAAATGTAATGTCATTTATTTTCCTTAAAATCGCCATTCCGGTTACTTTATAGCTTCACTTTCCAGGGAGTTAATTGACAACTATTTTACAGGACTTTATAGAAGAGTGTCCTGCGACATTACCTACACTACATGAGCAGTGGCTGTCCAACTACGTTATAGCAGAGATCATTATTTCTCTTCTTAATGATCCTAACTTTTCCTGGTGTCTTACTGAGAAAATATGACAATCCGTTGTTAATAATGAGGCCCTGATCCATTTCAGGTAAATTTAGATGCATAAGGTATTATAAAACCTACTGTTTCTTCAAAAGGCTTTTGGACACTACATTCGAAGCTGCCATACCCTGTTTATTATTCGGCAATTCCAAAGATCAGTTTTCGATCCGAGGACAAATTATCTTTGAATCGCATTTACTTTAGAGGTACGCGGTGGCGCAAGTGACTTAGACACTGCACTACGAGCCGGAAGGTCGCGAGTTCGATTCCCGATGGTGTCACTGGTATTTTTCATGGACATAATCCTTCCGGCCGCACTGTGGCCTTGATGTCGACCCAGCCTTTAACAGAAATGAGTACCAGGAATATTTTCTCGGTGGTAAAGGCTGCCGGTTTGTAAGGCTGACAAACTTACCACCTTCATGTGCCTATTGTCTTTAAATCTCGGAGCCTCAAGCTTCTGGAACCCTCAGGGTCTGTCCAGGCCTGTAATGCGATTGATTTACCTTTTTACCTTTCATCGCAGTTTTATAGATTTCGCCTTATGACTGGAAGAATCCAGTAAATTCCTTTCAAGTACACTCGCTCATTTTCATATTCTCCCGAATTATAATTTATATTCATATCAATTTTCGACGCTTTTAAAAGTAACAGTCACTTTTCGATTTGACAAAGGAGATTAATTTTTAGAATAACAACAGCCTCACATGTGGCGTTCCTTCCCGAATTCTGTAAGACAGTCATCGTGTGAGATAATACGACAACACACGCATCCCCGCGGGGCAGAAAAAACAATGGATGCACTCCGATATCACTAGCAAATATAACCTCACAACCCAAGAAAGAATTAAGTGGTAACGGGACCTATTTTTTAATTTTTAAATGTATTTTAACCACTTAGTTAATCATTTCGCACATTTACTTTCCTAGATAAATTATCTGGCTTAAGTATTTCACTGATGCAAACACACTGGGATCCCAGTGTGTGCACAGCAACCTGTGACTTAACCTGTAAAGAATAGGCCTGAAGATGACTATTCAATAGTCGAAACATGTAGCCTACATAATTATTAGTGTAATAAAAACAGTTGTGCTGACGTAAACTATTAATATCACAATACGTTATCACATAGTGTCTACACTTGTGTGTACACTGATGTGTGTGTGTGTGTGTGTGTGTGTGCACAAGTGTATATTTTTCGTAGCGTATCTTATTGAGAGTACATTTGATGAAAGATCTGTCGTGAATAAACCTGAGATGCCAGATGGTTCGCATCACTTTCATTCTGAGTAGAGTGTATCAAGTATGCTTATTTCCACGTCCAATCAAAGATACGTGAAACTTTAGAAGCTGGGAATTTATCATGACACATTGTCATAGTCCCTTCTTGCAGTCAGTTGGAGAAAATTATTGTAGCCTCTAACTTGGAGCTCAGTAACGTCTGCTGCTGCCATACAGGCTCACAAATAAATTAAGTATGTTGAGAAAACGCTGGTGGCTAGTAGGAGGGGGTTGTGGACGTGTTTCAGTCACCAATTAAAATTTTCCTCCCCTGCTCATCTATCCCATAGGGAGTTTCGGTGTAACAGAGAAGCCTGTTAAAGCTTTAAGAGCAGCTAAATTTTGATATAATTCGGGTATGTCTTCTTTACTTTTCATGTTATATGAAGTGCAAGTTGCATGTGAAAGTTTGTCTTTTCCGCAAAGCACAAGTTTAGTATACCACCAAATTCACTTCATAAAATCCTGGATTATGTTGTCCCGGGAACCTACTTATAAATACTGTCCTCTAAACAGCTGAAGTAAGTTTTGCGATACTCTAAGCAAAAATGTCAGAAATACTGGAGACTTGAATTCTAAAACAGTCATTAAAACAAACTGGTCTTTCTGAATGTTTCCTGCAGTTTATTTCAGTGGTTAATAAAGCATGGTACGTACATTGAGTAAAGTTTATTCTTAGAAATGCAGTAGAACCAAGAATTACAAATTAGGCTTTATTACAAATTGTAAATTGGCCCGGTTAGCTCAGTCGATATAGCGACTGGCTACGGGCTGGACGGTCTGGGGATCGAATCCCGGTGGTGGGCGATATTTTCCGCACCTGTCCAGACCGACCCTGCGGTCCACGCAGCCTCCCGTACAATGGGTACCGGGTCTTTCCCGGGGGTAGAGGCGGCCGGGGCGTGGGGCTAGCCCCCACCCATGTAGTGCCGAGGTCCCAGAAAGAGTAGAGCTATACCTCTACTCACCCCAAGGGCCTTCGTGGCCTATATATAAAGAGGTGAAACCTACCTACAAATTGTAAATCCAGGAAAATAAAAAAGTTGAGGCATGTAATAATGTCGAATAAAATGATATTTTAAGTCTTGTTTATCATCTCCCTCCTTGCGTTTGTGTCAGAATAATGTGCCGTGATAAAGTGATTTTAACGAACTGAATAAAATTAATTTATGATTAGTTTTATCAATAACTGCACTGAAAGTAATCTCGTGTCTGAGACGGAGAGCGTTAAAATAGATAGTGATAATCTCTAATAGCCAAAGAAATTAGACAGTGTGTATTTAGTAATTAATTTACCAAATTATACTCCCTTGGTTGTGTCTGAATAAAGACTCGGATACCCAAACAAATGAAAGAATGTATATTTTGTAATTAATTTATCCAGTCCCACTCCCTGGATAATGTATTAAGTGGAGTGGAGTGGCCTAACTGGTCGTTATCATTAAATATTTCTTTCCTGAGTGGTTGCGTTTGTTCTAAACACAAATGTTCCGAATTACAGCGATTTCGGGCTTTGGGAAAATTCGAGTTTATTACGCCTATTCTCTGCTTCCTGTCATTGATAGCTAAAAGAGATAGATATAGCGTGGTTGGGCTGGGCTGATAAACGTGCTCGAATAAGGAAAGCTCTCTGTCAATTACGTTACACTGGGAGTACAAAACGTTCAATCCTATATGACAGTTATTTACACGAATATAAAATCTGGGTGACGAACTATAAGGGACTGGTTCCAGTCCCTGTAGTTAAACATCCTATAGTGTGTATAGGCACCGTAACTTTGCATTTGTAGATATGTAAGTACAGAAATCAAATCTTGAAAACGGTGGCAATTTCATGTCTTAGGCTCTAAGTCTTAAGAATGCGCCAACGTCTTGGAAATGAGCATGGTTTAGTAAGACACGTTGCAGCTTTTACTCGTGTCCTCAGTATCGACCCTAACAGTAGTAAAAAGTAAAGTTTTTCCCGTTACAGGCCCGGTGTGGCCGAGCGCGTGGGTAGAGGTATAGCTCTACTCTTCCATGACCGCGGTACTAGAAGGGGGTGAGTGGACAGCAGCACGCCCCAGCCGCACTTTACCCTCGGGAAAGGCTCAGTACCCATTTTACAGGAGGCTGGGTGGGCATCAGGGCCGGTCTGGGCGGGCGGAAAATCTCGTCCCCACCGGAATTCGATCCCGGACCGTCCAGCCCGTAGCTCACTCGCTATACCGACTGAACTACGGGACCCACGACCCTAACGGTAGTTCAGAACGTAAATAGTCAGGTAATACTATAAAATATAAATTCATTATTTTGAGGAATTTGAAATATTCGTAAGTAATTGTGACCTAACTTTTGAGGTCATACCCTCTTTTGCTTGAAATCCTTAGGAAAACAACAAAACAAATTTCCTTGAAGACAACCTAGTGACTTTCGAAATACCTTGAACAAATATTTGGATGATTATGTATGTCATACACAGACATTTAATTTACAGTCCTTTGATCCACGCTTAACGGTTCACACCTAGAAGAATAATAATCTTAACGGAAGCAGTAAAAATACATAAATTTTTAATATCTGGAAAGAAAACTTGGAAAGGATTTTAATGTTACTGTTACCTGCCTGTGCTACAGCTGAGATCAGATACTTTGACCATTGATCTACGCAATCCTTATCAAGCCTCAAGCAAATTTGGTAGCCATGGGAAACATATGGGGAAATTCCAGTAAAACCACGAAGAAATCCTATAGCACGTTTAATGTGATGTTGCCAAATTTACCACAGATAATTACCATGAAGCTATGGGAAAGCCAGCACTCCACTCGTCTCTGTTACGCCTGGAAATGTTGCAGAATTTTGTTGTCGAGAAAGAATTGTTTGCATTTTTTGCGACCTTGAATTTTAGAATTTATTATAGGATACGGAAAAAAGCAAAATAAGTTCAGTGCAGATTTGTCTCTTTGCGTATTAATGTTATTATTATCACATAGTTGGATTTGACTGACGCCATAAATAAACCTACTCAGATTAAAAACTCGAAACCTGTATCCTGCAGTCCAGTTACAATCCTCTCTTTCCATTTACTGCTTTGTTTTCTGTGTAGCCGTTTTCCTTTATTGCGTATGTCCATTTATCATTGCCTGACAACAGTTTATTATTAATTATCGGTTTAATTACTCTGAGGAAGCTATATGCAGCCATGAGCTCGTAGTTTCGTTTGTTTTACCGTTTTTCTCTTAATTAATTCATCTCGTGTTTGGTTTCTAATTGCTTCAAACCCTCTTTTCCCTCACAGTGAGAGATTGAATTTCGGACGCGTATAAAAAACCGGAAAATTGTTGAACATTTACTTTTATGTCCTTGCTAACTGGAACTGTGGTTATTATGCACAGATAATTGATATGCAACATAGAATACTAATCCTATGTGACTAAAGCTACGGCTTGTTTCGATGGTATGAGGAGAGAGGCTAATGTGTCTCTCTCTCTACTGTGTGGTATCCCTGGAAATGTTGGAGAATTTCATTTCCGAGACATCACTGGGTCGCATTTTCGGTTTTGACAGTTTGCTTTCACCGTTATAACTTACCTCTCGGGGTCGTTTACGAATTGAACTGTTAGTATTAACCATGTGACCATGGTTTATTAATTCTGTACAGGCAATGTATGGCTGATGTTATATTCTATTTCTGGTATCTACGAGACTTATTCAAAAAGTAATTACCGTTTCGCTGTAAAATATCGAGTAAGGTTTCATGTAAAATTTTATTGTTATCAGATTCTATATTCTTCAAACTATTTTTCCACATGTTCGCCGCCAGTATTGAGGCACTTATCGTAGCGGGGCACAAGTTTTTGTATACCCTCCTCATAGAACGCGGCCGCCGATAACCCAAATGACTACTGACATTGTCATGGAGTAGAGTACTTGAAATCTGAGGAAAGTGCAAGGATAGATCAGAAATTGTGAAACGTCTGTCGCCACGCACTCTTTCGTTGACCTTACGCACCAAATCATCATTCACCAAAAACGGACGCCCAATTCGCGCCTCATCGTGCACGTTCTGTCGTCCTTCATTGAACATCCGAACCCATTTCCTAACCATGCCATCACTCATCGCATTGTCACCATACACTTGACAGATCTGGTGATGAATCTCAATTGATAGCACATTCCTAGCGCTCAAAAAACGAATTACAGACCGTATTTCACAGCCGGCGGCCCTTTCAATTATCTTAAACATGTTTAACGCAAGGAACAAACATAAACATAACACCACTTTCACGATATGATGTCTGTGGCTTCTCAATTAATACAGGAAGTCACTGCACTTGCGTCAAATGACCGTCTTGAGGATGCGCGAGAGATATGTGCAGACGGTACTTACTTTCCGAATGACCTACATATAAACGTTCATTTTAGAGATCAGAGCCTTTTTTGATGGCAGCAGAATAAAAATTCCAAACAGAAATATTTTCTTCGAATGTTATTGCCTTCTCTTCTGACAACAAAATAGGAAACTTTTATTATTATTATTATTATTATTATTATTTAACTAACGTTTGCTGGTTGCTGCATAATCTCCGGTGTGTTGACCCGTTTTTAAGTTTTATCGTGTAGCCATGTCTCGGGTGCAAGGCATCTTGCCATCTCGGTCCTATGATTCGGAACTTATGTAAATTTAATTTGCCTCAAAATTTGAGCGGGTCAGAAAACATACCAAAGAGTAGGCGTAACGACAGAATATCGGATATTTTATATTTCGGACAACTAATACAGAATAGTCTAAAATAAATTTGGGGAATGTGCTGTGTGTATTAATTGTTTGTCTTGACAGCGGGAGAAACTGAAAATTATGTTTATACAGAGTGGCGAAATTAAATCCTCTGTAATTTTCTCTCGCTTAAAAATAGGTATGTAATCCAAACATTTTGCTCTGGTAATTTTATTTACTCGTTTCATGTCTTATGGATCTGTTAGTTTGTATCATGTTAAGTTCGGGATATCACTACGTTGATAATGGACTAGTTAAAAACTGACGAATTCTTATATAGATTCGAATTTTGTATCTGTTTCTTTTGGCGTTTGTGTGGGGAGGTAATATGTTCTCCCCGGGGTGCTGATAAGTCCTTAGCCCGACCAGGAAGGAAACAAGCTCGGAAGCATGTCAGGGACGCGCGCGATTTCAACAATATCGAGACGCGAGCTGTCCTCAATTTTTTTTCACCCTTCAAAGCAAGGCGCCGAAGGAAATTCACGCCATTTTGACAGAAACAGTTTTTTTCCTTCCTGGTCGGGCTAAGGACTTATCAGCACCCCTTTACAATTTCAAAATGATATTCAGCATTTGTGTAAAATAAATATAACTAGTTCACAGTCCAGTTTTGTTTGCAGCAATAACTCAGCATTGATGCTAGTTACTGTGATGTATTATAATTTAGCAACGACGAAAACTGGCATAACATTTCTCCCGAATCGCCAGACTCGTACGCAGTAATAACTGTAATAGTCACATTATATCATTAATTGCTTCAGGTAACACTGAAGGAGAGCGGTAGCACAGTTGTTAAGGTGCTGTGCTACAAATCGGAAGGTCGCTTTTTCGATTCAAGATTGGAAATTTTCATTGACATAAAATACTTCCGATCGCACTATTGCCTTGGGGTCGACTCAGCTCCTAACAGAAATCAGTACCAGGAACATTTCCTGGGGGTAAAAGAGGACCGGTGCATAAGGCTGACCAACCTTACAACCATCCTGTGCCGTTGTCATGTAATCTGGGAATCTTAACTGCCTGGAACCCTCTGGGCAGCTCGGGCTTGTAATGGGACTGATTTACCTTTAATACTGAAGGAGAAGAAATTAAACGTTTAAAGACTAAGGCTAACTCGATCCAATAAATACCGCACAATAAAAACACTCCGTCTCGGTTATAAAAACCCATGGGTTAATGCGATGTGCACTGTCTGGCAGAACGTAGAATTTTTGAACCTGAAATGTAAAGGAATATATACAGTGTGTCCCACTAACTTCCGAAACCGACATTTCTTTAATAATTTTACCACTAATGTGGATATTGCAACGACTGCAGACACACACTACAGACACACAATACAGACACACACTACAGACACACACTACAGACACACACTACA
>Ga0123355_10021138_pt1 | contig 10412 bp, 12 predicted proteins | sample TergutEmb28metaG_3_FD_89872 | JGI IMG/M metagenome (GOLD analysis project Ga0123355, IMG submission 89872) | Embiratermes neotenicus P1 segment gut microbial communities from Petit-Saut dam, French Guiana - Emb289 P1 | ecosystem: Host-associated > Arthropoda: Insects > Digestive system > Gut ... | reverse complement strand
AGGTAAGTTCTGACCCGCATGAATGGCGTAACGATCTCCCCACTGTCTCCAACATAGACTCAGTGAAATTGAATTCTGGGTGCAAATGCCCAGTACCCGCAGCTAGACGGAAAGACCCTATGAAGCTTTACTGCAGCTTTGTACTGGCATTATGACATATTTGCGTAGGATAGGTGGGACGCTTTGAAGCGAGGATTTTGGTTCTCGTGGAGCGGTTGGTGAAATACCACCCTTGTATGTTGTAATGTCTAACCGGCGTTCATTATCGGGGCGCGGGACAGTGCATGGTGGGCAGTTTGACTGGGGCGGTCGCCTCCCAAACGGTAACGGAGGCGCGCGAAGGTTTGCTCAGGCTGGTCGGAAATCAGCCGGTGAGTGCAAAGGCATAAGCAAGCCTGACTGCAAGAGGGACACCTCGAGCAGAGACGAAAGTCGGTCTTAGAATACCGGTGGCTCCGCATGGAAGGGCCATCGCGAACGGATAAAAGCTACTCTAGGGATAACAGGCTGATGCTCCCCAAGCGTCCATAGCGACGGGAGTGTTTGGCACCTCGATGTCGACTCATCGCATCCTGGGGCTGGAGCAGGTCCCAAGGGTATGGCTGTTCGCCATTTAAAGCGGTACGTGAGTTGGGTTAATAACGTCGTGAGACAGTTAGGTCCCTATCTACTGTGGGCGTAGGATATTTGAGCGAACATGACCTTAGTACGAGAGGACCGGGTCGTACGAATCCCTGGTGTACCTGTTGTCACGCCCGTGGCAGCGCAGGTTAGCTAAATTCGGAACAGATAACCGCTGAATGCATCTAAGCGGGAAGCTGGTCGCAAGATAAGATATCCCCATTAATCCTGTTCAAGACCAGGACGTTGATAGGTGGTACGTGTAAGCGCTGTGAGGCGTTCAGCGAAACCATACTAATCGGATGATTGACTTTTTATCACTTGTTTATTTTAACAAGAATGCTTGAAGAGTTTGTTTATAAGAAGATTCAGATAACTTTGAGATTATTACGATGTTGCAAATTGGATTCATTCTGGTGATTATGGAGCGGGAGAAACCCTCTATTCCATCCCGAACTAGACAGGGAAACCCCGTATCGCCGATGGTACTTGGTCTTATGGCCCGGAAGAGTAGGTCGTCGCCAGTATGAATCCAATTCAGGCACAAAAACCAATACAATATATATGTCTGGTTCGCCAGACACCTATGTCGGGCTTGCCCGACACCTTTTATCCCCGATTTATCGGGGACTTTTTTTTAAATTAAAAATTAAGAATTAAGAATTAACAATTGTGATATAATTATCAAATGATTCTATGTGGCACAACTTTATCGGATAAAATGGCGGTGGATTTGCGTGTGCGTGCCACCGGCCGTAATTTGCGCATGGCGATAATCTTGGTCGGCGAAGACGTGCGAAGCGTTCGGTATGTAAGCGCAAAACAAAAGCGTGCGGCGGAAATTGGTGTTGTGTGCGATATTATAAAGATTGATGAAAATGTGCCAGAATCCGAAGTTTTGGAAGTTGTTAATCGCATGAACGGTGATAAAAATGTGCACGGAGTTATGGTGCAATTGCCTTTGCCAAATCATATGTGCGCGCGGAAAATTTGTGCCGCGGTTTGTCCAGACAAAGATATTGATGGTCTGAATCCCGCATCAAAATTTATGCCTGCAACGGTGCGTGGTATAGAGATTATTTTGGAAAATTATTATAACCCCCACCCGCCGGCAAAGCCGGCACCCGCCCCCAAGGGGGCAGGAAAGATCCCGTTGCAAGGCAAAAACGTCATAGTTGTTGGACGTGGTATGACGGTTGGTGCACCGGCCAAAGAGATGTTGCGAGCGCATGGCGCAGATGTTTCGGTCATTCATACAAAAACCGAAAACCCCAGGGAAATTATGCAAAGTGCGGATTTAATCATAAGTGCCGCCGGCATCAAAAACCTTATAAAACCGGACGATATAAAAGATGGCGTCGTATTAATAGATGCCGGAACTTTTGGCGATGTGCATCCAGATTGTTATAAAAAAGCTGCCGCATATACGCCTGTGCCGGGCGGCGTGGGGCCTATGACGATTATCAGTTTGTTGGACAATCTAGTAATCAGTAATCAATAATCAGTAATCAGTTGGCTTGTTCCAGATTGCAAGAATGTCTTTCGGTCGTTTATAGTAATTGTTTGTTTGTTATTAGCTTGACAAATTGGTCTGACGGTGTATTATGTGTTCATAATACAAAAAAGGATGTAAAAATGTCAACAGGGTTCAATCCATCAAGATTATCAGACAGGGATATAAGTCGTCTTTTCGGACAATTGGGCATTAAAATGGGCCAACTTCAAAATGTTAAAAACCCGCTTTGGAATAAAAATATCGCCATTGTCGGAGATCCCGCACTGCCGCATCAGACAACAGTTGATCCAAATATTGTGCTTCGCCGGTTGGATAAATGGGTTGATGTTTTAACGGCCTGTGTGGAAAACATGAAGACAAGAAATGATTTTAAAGACTGTATTGAGGGCATGACTGTTAACAAGCAATTAATAGAGCAAACAAGAAACCTTTGGGAATATCTTCGTGATGGAGGCCGATAAAAATGCCCAACAAAATGTCAAAATATTTTGTTATAATGATGTTTACCGTACTTTTGGCGGCGTGCTCAAAAGATGATTATGAAATGCGGGCAAAACAAGAAGAGTATAATCAAAAGCGGTCAAGATTCTTTGAACTGTCCGGAAAATTTATACAAAACAGCAACGATTTTACAACACATCATTTGCCATCGCTTGGCGTGCGGCCAGCGGTTGTTTTGGCGGGCGGCGGATGCCACAGGATTGATTTTGCAGGTCTTGAAAAAATATTTTGGAGCAACGGCCAAGTATTTGCACCAGAAGAGTTTAATTCGTTTGGGTTACAAGGCTGGTACACAGGCGTTCAATTCCGTGGAGAGTTTTTTGCCATACCGAATTTGCGATTTGAGCTAATCGGATTTCCGGGTGGCGCAACTGTGCACGGCGGAATGCGTTGGCGTTATGTAGAGTTTCGTGGCTTTGAATGCGAAGGCCGCACCATGCATCCAGATGTGTCCAGGCGCATCCAAGACTTTATGATATGGCGGAATCTGGTGGAAAATAATGCGGATTGGCTGCATGCGATTCATGCGTTTGAATTTGCGTGCAATATGGTTAATCTTTATAACGAATATTTTAATATTATTAAAGATATGAACAGATTGCGCACAGAAATGGGACAGGTGCCAAATTCAGGCAATCAAAGAACAGAGGACGAGATAAGACGTCTTGGGATAAAATTGGAATGTTTGTGCGAAATTATAGACGCCCAGCAGAAAATATTCAGCGCACCCACAAGCGTTTGCACAAAACTATTAACGAACAATAAGTAAATATAAAAATGCCAAAGCCAAAAAAAGAAAAAAATCGCATAACCAAAAAAGCACTTCTCCGTGCGTTTGAGGCGCATGCGATTAATAATGTTGATGCACCGCCTGTTGGTAAAAGAGGCAATAAATGGATTGGTGTTGCGCTTAACAAATATCAATTTGGCCGAAAACATACATTGCGTTGCGCACGTCCCGAAGAAGTGCACTTTGCCTTTGTCTGGCGCCAAGAATTCAAAGTCGCAGGCGTCGGCGACACAGGCTTTACCTTTAACGAATCCGGGGAGTGGGACGATACAATGCGTGAACAAAAGCTGGATGGTTTTTATGGCGCACAGCACACGGCAAATTATGGAATTGTTTCCGGCGATACAGTGTTTGTTTTTGAGCTGTACGGAAAGATGACTGATAAAGAACCGTTTGGTTGGTGGGGCACCCAGGTCAGAGGCCCAGACGGAGATGTTAAATACGAAACTATTAACACCGATGTACAATTAATAAGAAGGCCTTTGGACAAAATTAAAAGAATCGCAGCCCTTTATGAAAAATATGAGCGAGCCGCACAATCTTTGGAAAAAAAGTTTTTTAACGAAATATCCCCTATTATCAAAAGGCCGTAAAAATGCAAACGCCTTTTGGTCGTTATTTCAGATATTCATACCAAGAAAAATTCCCAGAGCGTGCGGACGGATTGTCGCGTTATAAGAAAATCTGTTATCGTGATGCAGAGGTTAATCCGCAAATGATAATGTTGGATGGGTATTTCCAAATGTCAGAGTCTGATTTGTGGACGCTTAAACATAAAACGTCCGCTCTGTCCAGAGCTGGCATCGGTGTTGCACGCCTGATAGATTACGAAGTAAAGGATGATGCGGACGAGAGATGGCCAAGTGGATATATGATATATCACGAGGCATATGGCATGCCTGTAAAAATTATAAATGATCATTTGGGAGTTGCGGCAGAGGGCGCAATTGCAAAGCTTGTCCATGATGTAGCGGTTGTGCGTGAAAATGGATTAGTGGTGGATTACGGTGGGGCAAATTTACACTTTTGCCATAACAAAGACAGATTCACATTAATAGATTTAATTCCGGCCGATAATATCAAAGACTATGTAAAATCGTTTCAACAAAGGCCGGTGGCGCATTTCCCAGATGCTGAAAAGTTTTATGGTGGTTTTGAAGTATGCGCGGATACAGATTTATTTACAATTGTTATGATTCTTTTAACTGGCGGTCAAATCGGATTTATTCCAAAAGAATTGACAGATAAGATACGGCATTACATAGAAATTTTACCAGAATTAAAAAAGAAGTATGCCGCTGAACACATCGCATGGCTGGACGCAAATCGTGATAATTATACCAATACACAAAAGGACAGGATTGATGAATTCCAAAAATGGGAACGGTACATGATAGGAAAATATGAACTTCCTATGTTTAAAAAAGTAATGCAAAATGCCGCACGGGGAAATTTTGGGCACACTAACCGATAACAAAAAGAGTATAAAAATGTCAAATTTTCGTATAAATGAAGACGGAACCCGAATAATAGAGTATGTCAAAATATATCTTCGGAAAAATGAAATAAGTCATCCGGTTCTAATCGGCGAATTTCCACGTGTCGCCGCAATGCGCATAACGGCCCATGCGCACGAAGTGCCAAAAGTCAATTCAGCTGATTATACATATAGTCTTGATACGCTTTATTTTGAAATAGACAAAACCAAAGGCTCTGGGCAAGAGGTCTGGATACTTAATTTAAAAATTAACTTGCCATGGACCCGCAGCTTGTGCTCATGTGGCAATATGCACAAAAATATAAAACAGTGTGCCGAGAATATTGGCACAGGAAAATGTAAACGTGATATAATCGTACGTAATAATATAACGCAAATACTGGCCAGTCCGACAAGCAGTATTTTACGAAAAAAGCATAAGCATCCACCGGCTGCATTTTTCAAAACAGTTCGCAAATTGCATTCGCTTCGTACCAAAGAATAATGAAAAAATACTATTTAACATTTTTACTGTTGTTGGCGGGCGTTGGCACGCGTGCAGGCGCACCACATCAAAGCGATGAAATGTCACGCCGTTCACAAATTGTTATAATACACAATCACATGATACAAAGTTTGGATATGACAGATACGGTTGCACACAAATATTTGGAAAAATATATGTCGTATGTACAAATAATGATTCTTCCGGGGGATATGCCCACGTGGCGGATTTATCAAGAAAGACGAAATGCTTCGCGCATGATGCGGGTGCGAATTGACAGCAATAGACATAACCAACGGGTAATCCGCCGATATTCCAGGCGCCTTATCCGCGCTTGGACAAATCAGAGCGGCCAATCATACGCAGAGGTAATAACACAAAAAAGAGTTGCTTTTACAAAGTAATGGGCGACTAATTATCTCTTGACAAACTGTGGCTTTGGGTTAAGATAAAGGTGTAAAAAGTTAAGGTAAAAATATGAAGAACAAAGAAGACATAACTATAGAAAGCTTTGTGGCGAATCATAACAACATGATTAAAAATCATGATGAATTTTTACAAAACTATGCGAAAGCAGTTAAAATCGCCAGAAGGATTATAGAGGTTGATGACGCACAAAGATATGCAGCCATAGCATCAGAGGAATCCGGTTTTATGTTCAGATGCACGGGCAATAAAAATAAATGTTTATGCTGTATTCCAAAGCCTCAAAATCTTGACGTCCTGGCCAAGGCGGTTGAAAATCTGCAAAAACCAGAAACAAAAAAAGAAGTCCCTCTTGTAAAAACAAATGACAAGACGGTTATGGCAAGTGATTTTGATAAGCCGGCCTATATTGATAACCCAGTCCCAGGGTACATAGAAGATGCGCCAGAGCCAATAAAAGTAAAAAAATACAAAAAGCCATTGTTTAATTGGCGGTGGTTGGGGCCGGCCGCCATACTTGCCATTGTTGTGGCTATAACCGTGTTAAAGGTGAACGACAGGCGAGGTCTTGTTCGTGATAAAGCAGACATGGACAGAAAGGGATATTTAACAGTTGCGCTGGAAGACATGCTTTATGAATATGAAAATATGGATGATATGAATCCTTTAAAGCGCCGCCTTAATGCGGAAATATTAAACTATCAAACAGAGTTAAATAAAATCAAGCAAAGACAGAGGCAATAACATGAATACAAATACTATTACACAAGAACTCCAAAAAATTAAAAAGCCAAAAAATAAGAAAAAAATTATAGCCTGGGCTGTTGGGGGCACGCTTTTTGTATCATATATGCTTTATGCAACACTGGGATTCAGAGCGGGCGAACCACAGAAAATCATGGGCGGAGATTTTGATACGTTCGCAAATAAAATCCGTCTTGCCGGCCAAATAGAAAATCTTGAACATCGCTATCAAAATCTTTCACGCACTGTGGTTATTATCTTTGCCGAAGAAGAAAGGCGTCAGCTTTTGCTTTCTGGGGTTTCTCCGGAAAATATTATGACGTTTGTGGAATATCGTGAACTGGAAGCATCGCTTGACGCAGAGCTGCGTGCAATGCGCGGTCAATTAACCTATGAGGAAGAAAGGTTAAACAGAATCAAAGAAGCATCCGGGAAAAATTTTTTCGCCAGAAGCTCTAATTAAAAAATCCCCGTATGGGGATTTTTTAAATTGAGAACTGATGATTGAGAAGAGAGAACAAGAAATCAATCCTCAATTCTCAATTCTCAACTTTTTATCCTTTATTTTTTATTTTATTGCTTTATAATGCGTGCCGCAATGCCACCACTTAATGTTATTTTGGACAGATTAAACATAGCCTTTAAATGGGCATTTCGCATTATGTTTTACGCAATTGTTGCGGGCGTTTTTGCATTTACATTTATAATTGTACGTTATGCTTTTACTGATCTTCCGGACTATAAAGCTTTGGCAACATATACGCCGCCTGTGGCAACACGCCTTTTTGCATCTGATGGTTCTTTGTTGCAAGAATACGCCGAAGAGCGTCGTGTATTCATTGATTTTGAAGACATTCCGCCCATGCTTGTAAACGCATTTATTGCGGCCGAAGATCAAAATTTCTGGTGGCATCCGGGCATTGATCCAATTGGAATTGTGCGTGCGCTTAAAAATAATACTATACGTTGGCTTGGCGGCCCGGCAAGATTTTCTGGTGCGTCCACTATTACTCAACAAGTTGCAAAGAATTTCTTTTTAACACCAGAGCGCTCTATTGAAAGAAAAGTAAAAGAGGCTGTGTTGGCCCTTCGCCTGGAACGTGCGTTTTCAAAACAGCATATTATGACACTTTATTTAAACCAGATATTTTTGGGCGGCCGTGCACATGGAATTGGTTCTGCGGCACTGGTATATTTTGATAAGCCGGTCCAAGAATTAACATTAAATCAAATGGCGTTTTTGGCCGCACTTCCTATGGCGCCGAATAATCGTGTTCGTGCAATCCATCGCCGAAACTATGTTCTTGGGCGTATGGTGGCGGATGGATTTATATCGCAAGAGGCCGCAGACGAGGCATTAAGCATGGACAGAGAGGTTCGGGGGCTTGTACGTGCGGGCGAAATCACGCAAGCAGAGGCAAACGAAAGACTTACCGCACATTTAAATTTCACACGTGGATTTTGGGACCGGATGGAGCCTGAATTCCAATTCTTTGCCGAAGAAGTGCGCCGTGAATTATTGGCTGAACTTGGGCGAGAGCGTTTGTACAACCACGGGCTTTACGTGCGGACGACAATTGACCCACGTCTTCAACGTGCGGCCGCAAATGCTTTGCGTGCAGAGCTTCGCCGGTATAATAACGCACACCATCGTAATGCCGAAGGCACACAATTACAAGGCGGGATAATTGTTATAAACCCACATACCGGCCGAGTGTTGGCCATGACGGGCGGATACTGTTTCAGAGAATCTTCGTTTAACCGTGCGATGCAGGCCCGCCGCCAGGTTGGATCTGCGTTAAAGCCGTTTATATATCTTGCTGCGCTTGAAACTGGGAACTTTACGCCGCAAACATTATTGTTGGACACGCCGATTGTTGGATTCCGTGAAGGCGACCTTTTGTGGAAACCGGAAAATTTTGACCGCCGTTTCTTGGGCCCTGTTCCGTTCCGCTTTGCTTTGGAGACTTCACGAAACGTTCCGGTTATACGATTGGTTGAAGATATTGGGCTTCGCCCATCAATAGAGGCGGCGACAAGATTTGGCGTATACGAAACCCGTCGTATTCGTGATTGGAATATGTCTTTGGCGCTGGGCTCTGGTGAAACAACTCTTGCCCGTCTTACCAAAGGTTTTGCCGCATTTGTAAATGGTGGGCATTTAATAGACCTTGCGTTTGTTGACTATGTCCAAGACAGATTTGGCCGAAATATTAACGTAGAGGTTCGTGGCAAAAGATACGAAACCCGTGGAATGGAAGACTGGGTTCCGGGCATGTTGCCGCCACCACCAATAGAGCGCGGGGAGCCATTGGCCGACCCACGCCTTTTGTATCAAATAACAAGTATTTTACAAGGCGCCGTTGAACACGGAACCGGCCGCCAAGCACGTGTCCCCGGCCAAACAGTTGCCGGAAAAACCGGAACAACAAACGAAGTGCGTGATGTATGGTTTATCGGTTATTCCAAAGATTTGGCGGTTGGCGTATGGATGGGATATGATACCCCAAGGCCTATGGCACGTGGAAGCGGATCGTTCATGGCGGCCAGAGTTTTTGGTAATTTCATGAGAGAGGCGCTTTACGGCCAACCAAACAGACCATTCCCAATTCCAGACGGGCTTGAATTTGTCCGGGTTGAACGCACAACAGGCGTCGCCGCCGTGCATGCCACAGACGGCCGCATTATAACAGAGGCATTTTTGCCAGGCCAGACGCCAAATCCACCGGCACGTGCCGCTCGTCCAGATGGGCATACTGATGGTGCGATTATGGGTGGCGTATTTTAGTAATCAGTGACCAGTAATCAGTAACCAGTTGGTTTGTCCCAGGCTACAAAAATGTCTTTCAGTCGGCAAATAATAACTGGTTACTGGTCACTGGTTACTTTTTTGTTGCAAAGCAATAAAAATATGTTATTATTGCACAAACTTTTATGCAATAATGCAAATATAAGGATAAAATATGAGTGAATTTGCAATATTTAAAACCGGGGGCAAACAGTACCGCTGTAAAGTTGGCGATACTCTTCGTGTTGAAAAATTAAAATCTGATGCTGGTGAAAAAATTGAATTCACCGAAGTTCTTATGATTGGCGACAAAGTCGGCGCACCTTTAATAGAAGGCGCAAAAATCACAGCCGAAATCGCCGACCAAGTACGGGCAGATAAAATAATAGTGTTCAAGAAAAAGCGTCGTAAAAATTACCGCCGCACAAAGGGACACCGTCAACATATAACAGTGATTAAAATCACCGGAATAAAAGGGTAGTGATTAGTGATTAGGGATTAGGGATTAGTAAAGTATGAATTTGTGGAAGATAATTCCAACAATAACAAAACTACTAATCCCTAATCCCTAGTCCCTAATCCCTACTTTGCGCAAGCAAAGGAGCAAATTATGGCAAAGAAAAAAGGTGGTGGATCAACCCAAAATAATAGAGATTCCGCCGGACGCAGACTAGGCATCAAAAAAGGCGGATCACAAAAAGTGATTTCCGGAAACATCATTGTGCGCCAACGTGGCACAAAAATTCATCCGGGTTTAAACGTCGGCATGGGTAAAGATCACACGATTTTTGCAACAACCGAAGGCCATGTTAAATTCAAAAAAGGACGCCTTAACCGATCAACTGTTTCGGTCATCCCACTTGAAGCAAAATAAAAAACCGCCGTTCGGCGGTTTTTTTGCCCCACTATTTGGCGGAAGGAGCGCTTGTTATGCGTCATAGAAAACCGATGTACGCAAAACAATTTATAGTAGACAATCGTAAAATCAACTTTATTTTTGTGTTTACTTGGTTTATATTTTACATATGAAAAAGTATAATGAGT
>Ga0123355_10021136_pt1 | contig 10413 bp, 10 predicted proteins | sample TergutEmb28metaG_3_FD_89872 | JGI IMG/M metagenome (GOLD analysis project Ga0123355, IMG submission 89872) | Embiratermes neotenicus P1 segment gut microbial communities from Petit-Saut dam, French Guiana - Emb289 P1 | ecosystem: Host-associated > Arthropoda: Insects > Digestive system > Gut ... | reverse complement strand
TTGAGATGTATGACGACTAATGGCGCAGATAAGCCCCGGTTGATTTCGCAACTGGATTTTAGTGTGACAGAAGTAGGAGAAGCTTGTTTAAATCCCTACGATTTTACTTCAGGTGGGCTTTATACGACGAGCAATATCCCGTTGACGAATGGTAATGATCGTGGTGTTGCAACTGATCGCGAACTAGAAAGTCATGTTGGTTTTGAAAATGTTAACTTTGGTGATATTGGATCGGATACGATTACGTTGCCATTATTTTCGTTGACACCTGAGGAATTCCCGATTGAAATATGGGAAGGGATGCCTGGTGATGCCGGAAGCGAAAAAGTGTGTGAAGTGATATATGACTTAGGTACAAAGTGGAATACATATCAAGAAATAACGTATAAGTTGCCACGGAAATTTAAAGGGTTGACGACGATTTGTTTCGTGTTTAAGCAGAAGGTTCATGTGAAGGGCTTCTCATTTGCAAAGCCTGTAAAAGCATATGAAAAGCTGGCAGCGACTGATTATTCCTTTATTTCAGGAGATTCTTATGAGGTGACAGACGATGCAGTGGTTGGAATTGGAAACAACGTTACACTTATCTTCGATGATATGAATTTCATCACTCGCGGAATAAGTAAAATTCAAATTTGCGGGTCGACATCCTTGCCGAAAAATACCATTCAAATTAGGTTTAATGATGGTAAAAGTGAGTCCATTCAGATTGTCCCATTTGCTAGAACTAGTCACTATGAGGTACAAGAGTTTGAGCTAGAGGATGTTGGAAATAATAATCAAGTAAGTTTCATCTTTTTGCCAGGCTGTCAGTTTAATTTTAAGTGGTTTAGGTTTTTGTAGATTTTAAAAAAGCTGCAAGCGTTCTGATTAAGGTGTGCCCTAACGCTTGTAGCTATGGATACTCTAACTTTCGTTGTAATGTTGATGATAATACTTGGCAAATCTTTCTAAACACACTTGCATATTAAACTTGCTATCAACTACAACTCCTTCAATTAGTCCTGCCTTTGATGGGATCAACATTAATTTTTCGTGTTGTGCTTTATTAACGAAGTAATCACTTATGATCATTTCAAAGATTTTGTTGGAAATCTTAACCTTACCGTCAGAATCTATGAGATATCCATACCTATATCCTAAAACAACGATTGAATCAGCAAATTTGAAGCTCCAACGCCTCCCAAGAATTAGCACATCATACATCATATTCGATAATTTTTGATTGCTTTTCAAATTTTTTACTAAGTTTTGAAACAGTGGTATATCCTCTTTAATTATGAGCGTAACTGCTTCCCTAACACCTTCAGCATCCCACTTTTTTTCTAATTCTTCATCAATATATTTACAAATTGTACTCACTAAAACTGGATACCCATTTGTGTAGTCGTATATTTCATTGGCAATGGTCGAAATATCCATTCCTGTTCGGTGCTCCTGCTCATAATCAATCAACATTGTTTCAATTTCTAATGCTGAAAACGACATGTCTACTTTGAACGATGCTGCGATATTCCATGGTGAATTATGCGTCGTTGTCTCTCCATCAACTGATGTGTGCAACCCCTCTTGAATCAGCTTCAACTTGATATTTCGAATATCATAAACACCAGCCAGAATAACACTGTGAAAGGTAAAGCCTTTTTTCACTCGTCGTGCTAGGTATTGTTCTCGTAGCTTGCTTAGGAAATCAAGGAAAACAACATTATTGCTTGTCTTATCTACCTCATCAATCATCAATACATACTTCAAGTTTGAATGTCGACATATCTTCCGAATATGCCCACTTAATGACATAAAATCATCAACAGACTCGCTTCTCCATTTTGCTTGTTCTTCACTTGAGTAGCCCGATAATTCTAATGCTTCTTCGATAAGCTTCAAAAATTTACGACAAAACTTTTCTTCATTAGAAAAAACACTCTCACCTAACCCTTCAAAACTAAGTGAAATCACAATGTATTCATTCCTTAAAAAAGGTTCAAGACTTGCAAGGGTTGTCGTCTTACCATATTGACGTCCACGATTGATTGTGAAGTACTCTTTTGCATCTACCATTGCCTTAATCTGTCTCAATTTTTCTGATATATTTACCATGTAATGCTCCTCTGGCACACACGTCCCTGTCACATTAAACTTTCGCATTCGATCACCTCTAACGTAAAATCGTCTAATTACCAGTATACACGATTTTTCTAAAAAAGAAAAGGAATCCTGTGAGAAAGATTAGGGATGTTCTATAACAGCAATCGAAGTCCATAAGTAACAAGGCTGTAATGTAAGATAGGCTTCCTAATACTTCCTGGTCAAATTCATAAGCAATTCAGTAGTAAACCACATATCTAACATTTGCCTTTTATAGGCTGGGATTTCATGTTCAAAGGGTTGAGGAAAATGTTTTAATTTATTTTTATTTTGTGAAAAAATACGTTTTCCGCCCCGTTTTGACAAAACACTTTGTCCTCTCGCTAGACAAAGTGCGCCAAATGTGATATATTTAAATGGTTACCTACTCTATTTTGAAAGGAAGATTACTGATGGATTTAAACATGACAGCAACAGAAATCAGAAAGTCGATCGTCGATATGATTTTTCACTCGAAATCTGGACATCCAGGTGGATCATTATCTTCAGTCGACATTTTAAATTACTTATACTTCGAGGAAATGAACGTTGATCCTAGCAATGCTACAGATCCGAACCGCGATCGCTTCGTATTATCAAAAGGACATGCAGCGCCAGTTTTATATGCAACGTTAGCGGAACGGGGATTCTTTGATAAAGAATTATTGCCAACGCTACGTAAGTTAAATTCACCTTTACAAGGTCACCCAGATAGTAAAAAAGTTCCAGGTGTGGATGTGTCTACTGGCTCTTTAGGTCAAGGGGTTTCAAATGCAGTAGGTCTTGCGATAGGTGCTAAATTAGATGATGGAGCAGTACGTGTTTACACCATTTTAGGGGATGGTGAGTTACAGGAAGGTTTGGTATGGGAAGCTGTGATGGCAGCTGCTCATTATAAGCTAGATAACTTAGTTGTCATCATCGATAATAATGGCCTACAGATCGATGGTAAAAATGAAGATGTTATCAACTTAGGGTCTATTTCGGATAAATTTAAGTCATTTGATTTTAATGTTGTTGAAATTGATGGTCATGACTATGAACAAATCGCAAATGCATTCGATGATGCTCGAGCGACTAAAGGTGTTCCAACTGCAATCATCGCAAAAACTGTTAAAGGTAGTGGTGTTTCGTTTATGGAAAACCAAGCTGGATGGCATGGTGTCGCACCAAATGCTGAGCAATTAGCAACAGCACTTGAAGAATTATCGGAGGTGGCAAAATAATGGGATTAGCAACTCGTGAAGCATACGGTAAGGCTCTACTTCAATTAGGGGCTGAAAATAACAACGTTGTCGTGCTTGATGCCGACTTATCTAAATCAACAAAAACAGGTGATTTCGCTGCGCAGTATAGCGACCGTTTTATCAACGTAGGAATCGCTGAGCAAAATTTAATGGGGATTGCTGCAGGACTGGCAAGCTATGGGAAAGTTCCATTTGCGTCGACTTTTGCAGTGTTTGCAACCGGTCGAGCATTTGAAATTATTCGTAATTCTGTTTGTTATCCGAATTTAAATGTAAAGGTTGCAGCTACTCATGCTGGGATTTCTGTTGGGGAAGATGGTGGTTCTCATCAATCGGTTGAGGATATCGCTTTGATGAATTCTTTACCTAATATGTCGGTCATTGTGCCAGCTGACGCGCGGGAAACTGAAGAGGTAATTAAATATGCAGCTGCTCATGATGGTCCGGTATATATCCGCCTTGGTAGATTAGCGGCTGAGGATATCTTTGATGAGTCATATACTTATGAGTATGGGAAAGGTGTGGAATTGACTGATGGTCATGATGTGGCAATTGTGGCAACAGGATTAATGACAGCACAAGCTAAAAAAGCAGCTGAAATCTTAAATGCTGATGGCGTTAGCGCTCGCGTTATCCATATCCCAACGATTAAGCCGATTGATCGTGATATGATTGAAAAAGCAGCTAAAGAAACCAAGTTTATTGTCACTTGTGAAGAGCATTCAGTAATTGGTGGTTTAGGTTCAGTAGTTGCAAGTGTAACTTCTGAAACACATCCAACTAAAGTTGTTAAAATTGGACTAAATGATGTATTTGGTGAGTCAGGAACGCCAGCTGAATTATTGGAAAAATATGGTATGACAGCTGAAAATGTTGTGAAAGTTGTTAAGGAGAATATTTAGTTAAGGAGCGTACTATTTATGAAATTATTTATTGATACAGCAAACGTAGAAGATATTAAATTAGCAAATGACTTAGGCGTTATTTGCGGTGTAACAACTAACCCATCTTTAATCGCTAAAGAGGGACGGGATTTTAAAGAGGTTGTGACTGAAATCACTTCAATTGTAGATGGACCAATAAGCGCAGAGGTTATCTCTTTAGAGGCTGACAAGATGGTTGAAGAAGCTAAAGAATTGGTTAAAATTCATGATAATATAGTTATTAAAATTCCAATGTGTGCAGAGGGGTTAAAAGCAACTAAGCAATTAACCGCATTAGGAATTAAGACTAACGTAACATTAATTTTTTCAGCGACACAAGCCCTTCTTGCTGCACGAGCTGGTGCAACTTATGTAAGTCCATTTTTGGGTCGTTTAGACGATTTAAGTCAAGATGGGGTTGTCCTTATTGAGGATATTGTTGAGATCTTTGAAATACATGATTTAGAATCAGAAATTATTTCTGCAAGTGTGCGTCATCCAATGCATGTAGTCGCTGTCGCAAAAGCTGGTTCTCATATTGCAACAATTCCTTATAAAGTTATCGAACAAATGATCAATCATCCATTGACAACTTCTGGAATTGCACAATTCCTAAAAGATTGGGAAGGCGTAGAAGCTAAGTAATTTGAAAAAGCTACTCTTCGGAGTAGTTTTTTTTGGTAAAATCTGCTACAATACGAACTAGAAGAAATTAGATATCTGTTTATATAAATATTTTTGGAATAATTGAAAATTTAGAGTGAGGGTTAATCGGATGAAATTGTCATTTCAAAATGTCGGTAAAGTTGCAAGCGCTGATATAGAAGTAGATTCAATTAATGCTTCCAACGATAATAGTGAGGTGTTCTTATGTACTCAGTAATCATTCCGGCAGCGGGAACAGGCTCTCGAATGGGATTAGGTCATAATAAATTGTTTTATAAAGTTTTGGAACATACTATTATTGAACACACTGTTAATAAGTTTGCAATTGATCAAAAATGTAAGCAGATTATTCTTACGGTGAACATCGCTGATTTAGAAAAAATGAAAGAAATTTTTGCAAATCATCCAGCTGTTGAAGTTGTTATCGGCGGGAAAACACGTCAAGAAAGCATCTATAATGCCCTTGAATGGGTAACTGAAGAAATTGTACTTGTTCATGATGGTGCTCGACCGTTTGTTTCAGCTAATATGATTGATGCTTGTTATGATGTAGCAAACAAAGGATTAGGTGCTGTTGCTGCTGTTTTGCCTAAAGATACGATTAAGCAGCGTCATTCATCGAGGGCAGATGTTATAAACCGAACGATTGCGCGTGATGAACTTGTTGCTGTCCAAACACCACAGGCTTTTCCAACTGCGGTACTAAAAAGAGCTAATGAGCTTGCAAAGAATGTTCATGCGCTTAATGAAGCAACAGATGATGCGAGTTTGGTGGAGAAATATACTGAAATTGATGTTAAAATAGTGGATGGAGATTATAGAAATATTAAGTTTACAACCCCTGAAGATATTGCATACTTCGAATTTTTAGTAAAAAAGGAGCGATTTTAATGCGTATTGGTCATTCAAAAGATGTTCATCGATTGGTTGAAAATCGCCTTTTGATCCTAGGTGGGGTTGAAGTCGAGCATCACCTAGGTCTTCAGGGGCATAGTGATGCTGATGTGTTGATACATGTTGTGATTGAGTCAATTATTGGTGCGCTCGCCTTAGGTGACATCGGCAAGCACTTTCCAGATGCTGATCCTGCTCATAAGGGTGTGAATTCTATGGATTTGTTGGCGGCTACTAAGCGGATTCTTGATGAGTCTGATTATAAAATTGGGAATCTTGATGCAACGATTTATGCTGAACAACCAAAGATGCGTCCGCATGTTGATGCAATGCGGGCAAATATTGCTAAGATATTAGAACTCAATATTACACAAGTCAATGTAAAGGCAACTCGTGGTGAAGGGATGGGCTTTGTTGGACGTGAGGAAGGCATGGGAGCAGAGTGTGTTGTATTGTTGTTAGATAAATAGCATGAAAGCAAGCAAATTGTTGATTTTAGTGCATTTTTAATTGACATACAAATGTAAAGATGGTAGAATATCTTTTATGTGTGTGAAAGGCAGCCATTCGCTGTTGTTTGCAGATTTTAGATTAATACCGCTTTATGAGCGAAAAGTGCTATTATCCTTCTCGGCTGCTGAAGGTGAACGTGCAACATAGATAATCTATCCTGTAAATATGACGGAAGTTCTCCTTGAAGATACATAATAAATTTAAGGAGGCCAAAATTATGGCACGTTATACAGGACCATCTTGGAAAATCTCACGTCGGTTAGGATTTTCAATTTTAGAAAATGGTAAAGAATTAAATAAGAGACCTTTTCCTCCAGGACAGCATGGACAGGCTCGTAGTAAAGTAAAGGAGTACGGAACGCAGCTTCAAGAAAAGCAAAAGTTACGTCATGCTTACGGTTTAGTAGAAAAGCAATTCCGCCGCACATTCGATCGTGCAGGCAAAATGCCAGGTAAACAAGGTGAAAACTTGATTCTTTTGCTAGAGTCTAGATTAGATAACTTGGTATACAGAATGGGACTAGCAACTACGCGTCGCCAAGCACGCCAGTTAGTTAACCATGGTCACATCCAAGTTGATGGAAGCCGCGTTGACATCCCATCTTACCAAGTAACACCAGGACAAAAAATTAGTGTTCAAGAAAAATCAAAAGGTTTAGTTATCATTAAAGAAGCCCTTGAATCCACTGTTAGCCGTTTAGAGTTTGTTGACTTCGATGAAAATACACTGATGGGAACTTACTTAAGACTTCCTGAGCGTTCCGAAGTATTTGTTGATATTTCAGAGAACCTAATCGTAGAATTTTACAACCGCAGTTAATTGATGAGAATCGGAAACATTTCCGATTCTTTTTGAGTTAGTTCTTTTTTTGGAAGTCTTATCGTATTTTGGTTATATAGGCAAGCGAGCTATTCAATTGATAAAATTCATATAAATTGTAGATTCATGCTACTTATTTCTAGCTTTATAACTATTTTTATGGTACAATGGGTAAAACATTTTCAAGAAGAGAGGTTATCGTGTAATGGAAATCGTAATATTAAATAAATTTAGCCAACCACCATGAGTGAGTAGAAATAGCTAATATCTGGTTTACATGTTAAGAATATGCAAATGATTATTATTAGTTAAAAGTTCCTACTGAGCATATATAGCAAGTAAGAACTTAGTAAAAGGATTGATTTCCTGAAGGGATTGGTAAGTATGCATAAATTTATTTTGAGAAGATTGTTACTATTGATACCAGTTATGGTTGGTGTGTCTTTTATTATCTTCTCAATGATGCACTTTACGCCTGGTTGTCCAGCGCGTATTCAGTTAGGTGAAGCGGCACCAGCGGAAGCAATTGAGCAACTACGGGATGAGATGGGGCTTAATGATCCATTTATCGTTCAGTATGGTCGTTGGTTAGGAAATCTGGTTATTCATCAAGATGTTGGAAGGTCCACTAGGACAAATCGTAATGTAGCTGATGAAATTTTTGACCGTTTTCCTGCAACTTTACAATTAGCGGGAGCATCTGTTGTGGTAGCTATTGCCATTGGTGTGCCAATTGGTATTATCTCTGCAACAAAACAGTATTCAATATTTGATAATGTCTCCATGTTTGTGGCATTATTAGGTGTTTCGATGCCAAACTTCTGGCAAGGGATGCTATTAATTATTCTTTTTGCTGTCCAGTTAGGATGGTTACCCTCGGGTGGGTTACCCGGTGGGGCAGACAACTTTAGGTATTTAATCCTTCCAGCGATTACATTAGGAACTGGTCCTGCAGCAGTCATTGCTCGTATGACGCGTTCAAGTATGTTGGAAGTTATTCGTCAAGATTATATTAAAACTGCACGTGCAAAGGGTCAAACAGAGAGAATTATTACGAATAGGCATGCCCTTAAGAATGCATTGATTCCAATTATTACTGTTGTAGGGTTAACATTTGGTGCTTTGTTAGGTGGTGCGGTCATAACTGAAGCAATCTTTAATATTCCTGGTGTTGGTCGTTTAATGGTGGACTCAATTACGGCACGGGATTTCCCAATTGTGCAGGGCGGTGTATTATTTATTGCACTGACATTTAGTGTAGTAAACCTTGCGGTAGATATTTTATATGCTTTTGTAGACCCACGTATTAAATCGCAATATAGGTAATGTGCCGTATTAAGGGAAAGGAGAAGATTGATTTATGGCGAAAAATGAAGTATTAGAACATGCGATTAGTGATCAAAAGGTAAAAAAGCGTGGTCAGTGGGGAATGGTGTGGCGACGCCTTAAAAGAAATAAAATGGCAATGTTTGGGTTGGGTATTATAGTATTATTGCTTATCATCGCAATTGTGGCATCATATATTACACCTTCTGGTTATGATTATCAAGTATTAGGTGACAGACTACTGCCACCGGGAACCCATTTTGAAACAGAAGGTGTGACTTGTGATGTTGTAGCTGGAGAGATTGATATAGCTGGTTGTGAAGAGAGAATTCAAGCTGAGTTAGAAGATGAATTAGCTGAGTTAGAAGATGAATTAGCTGAACTAGAGCAAGAAGTTGATTTGTCAGAGTTAGAAGATGAATTAGCTGAATTAGAAGATGAATTAGAGGAGTTAGAAGATGAATTAGAAGAGTTAGCGGATGAATTAACCGCGTTAGAAGATGAATTAGAAGAGTTAGAAGATGAATTAGCCGACGCTGACTCAGAGGATTCTGATTTAGAAATTGATACATCTGATCTAGAGAGTCAAATATTAGTCTTAAGGGATGAAATAGCAACATTCACAAGCGAGAATGGGGATCAAATATTATTCCTAGAAGATGAAATAGCAACATTCACAAGTGAGAATGGGGATCGAATATCATACCTAAGGGGTGAAGTGGCGAGATTCACAAGTTTGCAAAATCAAATATCAAACATAGAAGACGCACTCCCAGCAACCATACAGGAAGACACTTGTGAGATAGATGGAGACGACGAAGATAGTGATGAAGCTACTTGTCAGTTCATAACAGGGTCAACGTTCTATTTATTTGGAACTGATCATTTAGGACGTGACATTTATACTCGTATTGTTTATGGGGCTCGCGTATCACTACAAGTAGGATTAATCTCTATTTCGATTGCAACACTTATAGGTGGATTACTTGGAGCGATTGCAGGTTATTATGGTGGTCATTTTGATACTATTGTCATGCGCTTTATGGATGTTTTGCTTGCAATTCCAGGGATCTTACTTGCCATTTCAATTGTTGCTGCATTGGGTCCAGGGATTAGAAATGTAATGATTGCAGTCGGTATTGGTGCGACACCTGTTGAAGCACGTGTTATTCGTGCATCAGTGATGCAGGTTCGGGATCAAGAGTTTGTTGAGGCCGCTAAAGCAGTTGGAACAAGTGATTTGAGAATTGTCTTTAAGCATATTTTACCAAATGCGATGGCACAAATTATCGTTCAAGCAACGCTTGGGGTCGCAGGTGCAATTTTAGCAGCAGCTGGTTTAAGTTTCATCGGTCTAGGGATTCAACCACCATCACCAGAATGGGGTGCTATGCTCTCAGAAGGAAGGCAGCATCTGCGTGATCACTGGCATGTGACAACATTCCCAGGTATTGCAATCATGACGACCATCTTTGCATTAAACTTATTAGGTGATGGATTAAGAGATGCGCTTGATCCAAAGTTAAAGAATTAGGAGGCCTAAGCTAATGAGTGTAAAACAATTAGAAATTAAAAATCTATCCATCGAATACAGTTCAGCTGATGCTGGGATTGTTAAAGCGGTTAACGATATGAGTATTGAAATCGCTAGAGGTGAAACACTAGGTCTTGTAGGTGAAACAGGTGCTGGTAAAACAACAACAGCTTTAGGTATTATGAAATTAATTGAAATGCCTCCTGGGAAAATCACTCAAGGTGAAATTCTCTTTGAAGGCGAAGATTTACTAAAGAAAAAGCCAGCTGAATTGCGTAAAATTCGGGGTAATAAGATTTCAATGATCTTCCAAGACCCAATGACAGCGTTAAACCCAGTATTAACCGTTGGTGATCAAATTATTGA
>Ga0123355_10021135_pt1 | contig 10413 bp, 11 predicted proteins | sample TergutEmb28metaG_3_FD_89872 | JGI IMG/M metagenome (GOLD analysis project Ga0123355, IMG submission 89872) | Embiratermes neotenicus P1 segment gut microbial communities from Petit-Saut dam, French Guiana - Emb289 P1 | ecosystem: Host-associated > Arthropoda: Insects > Digestive system > Gut ... | reverse complement strand
GAATCAGAATGGCGTATTTAATACCTACACCCACGACTTAAACGGAAATGGCTGAACATTTACGATGAATGTGAATAACGGTGTCGGACCTAACCCAATATCGCAATGGTTTGAGTCTGATCGAACGGGCGCGCTTGAACATGTGTATGATTTGCTTCAAAGCAATAGCGTACCAATAATGAGTTATAGCTACAACCTAAACGGACAGCTGACAGAAAAAAGAGTTGGTAGTAGAATCCAAACGGAAATTAGACATAATGCGGCAGGCTTGATAACAAACTACACAACCACCGGAATTCCACTACCTACCCGCTTCACATACACGCACTTTCTGGACGGAAACATAGAGAGCATAACCGATACGCTCAACCAATCGATAACACGGTTCACATACGACACGATGGGCAGGCTTACGAGCGAAAGAGACACGCTAAGCGGTAGCACGACAACGTTTGAGTTTGACAACTTCGGGAATCGAGAGAGCCGCGAGGTTAGAAACACAGCAACCGGAGAGATAATCTCCAACACCTCATACGATTTCGACCTGAATAATCGGCTGCTTCAAACCAGCACAACAACGGGCGGAATCACGGATATAACGAGGTTCTTCTATGACCCGAACGGAAACAACACGTTGAGGTTGCACGATACTTTAAGTTCCGCAACAGGAACTCAGCCGCAAATAAGCGGCACAACGGGAAGCAGAAGCGCTGAAATATTCGAGTTTGACGCGTTTAATAGGTTGACAAGGTTCGAAAGTTATGATATGCTGGCAACATACACATATCATGCGAACGGAATGAGAGCGAGCAAGAATGTCAACGGAGTTGAAACACGGCATTTATGGGATGGAATGTTCATCGTTGGCGACATGGTGGGCGAGAATCTGCACACGTTCCATCGCGGTCTCGGCGGACAGTTGATTTCGACAAGGCAGAGCAACGGGCAAGTATTCCGCTACCTCCACAACGGACTTGGCGATGTTATGGGATTGGTGAACAGCACAGGGCAAATGATTGCGGATTACGGGTTTGACGCGTTCGGAAACCAGCTTCCGCACAGTTTCAACCTTGAAACCCTCCACAACCCATTCAGGTATAGAGGGGAGTACCACGATTTGAGCGGTACTGGTTTCATCTACCTCCGCCACAGATTCTATGACCCAAGTATAGGACGGTTTATCACCGCCGACCCCTACTGGAATGTCGGGAATATGCAACGGGATATACATGCCATCCGTGAAAGCGGTAACCTGTTTGTGTACACCATGAATAATCCCATTATGTTTATCGACCCTACTGGACTTTGGAGTACAACAACTCACTCTCGAATGACAGAAACAGCGATGGAGCGAATTGCTAGAAATAATCCTACAATAGCAAACTTCTATATCGCCCACGCCGCTTATATTAATAGGGGGAATGTTGCGGTTGATAGTCCAACTTATGCTGCGTTCCATAATTCACTAGTATATATACAAACTGGTGGTATGTTTGGCGAAGAAAATATAGGAAGACATTTTAATAGACCTATCGACCGTTTTGCAGGTGGAGATTCAAGATTGGGTTGGGCTGATGAGTACTTAGATATTGCCATAGGCATATGGACGATGGCTGATGATCTTTTTGGGCAAGGTCAGATAAATTTTGAACGAAGATATGAAATGCGAGTGCTAGCTTTAAACTTTTTAGGTAGAGGCTTACACTCCATTCAAGATTATGAAGCACACGGAGATATAGGAGTAGGATTTCCTATTGCAGCACATGGTTGGGGTGGTGATTTTGCCGCAGATAGTATCCTATTAGAGTGGGGAACGGAACGGCGACAACCTCTTGTAAGACCTGAAATCCCGACATTTACGAGACATGGTATTTCTATCGATATGTCCGAAGTTTTCTTAGAAAGATTTTATCGCGGCATAGGAATGATTTAATAAATTGAAAGGAATAAAAGGATATGAAGAAAACCGGATTATTTTTTGTGAATTTTGGACTGTCTTTAATAGTGTATACAGCAATAATTTTATTAGGTTTTTTACTGCATATGGTAATGTATTTTTTTCCATCTACTGTTGCGAGAGAAATTTCACTTTGGGTTGTAACTCTAATAACTGTCACATTGTTCTTTTTACTTGGAACGGGTCTTAACTTGTTAGGCAAGCATTGGTTAAATTATTTATCTGTATGCGGAACTTTTGTGATAGCATTATTTGTTGCGTTTCAATCACTAACATTTGTAGCGGCTTTTTTACCATTGCCTTTTCCAATATTTTTGCCATTTTTAAGGGGTTGGCACAATTTTAGTGACATTGTGATTTTAGTAATTGTTACGCTCTTTCCCTCAATATTTATTTGGCTTGGTATGGTGCGCAAATCAAGAAAGTTGAAGAAAAAGCAATCCAAAACAGTAAATTAAACTTAATAGCAAAACCGCCTGTAAACATTATCGCACAGAACCCATAAAAACGGACATTGACGATTATAAGGATGAACATTCTTTTTTTATTATGGATAGAATACCGATTTCTACTGCTGATATGGGCGGCGCTCACCGTTTTTGGTTGTATGTTATGCAAGGTGACGAAAGAGTGCTTATGGGTCACGATTTATCAGAGTTGAATGGAAACTTGAACAATCGTTAGTTTATGCAAAAAATCCCCGATTGCAAGTCGGGGATTTTGCTTTTTCATTAGTTTTACTATTGCTACAATTCGGGAGGGGCAATTATTTCAACAGGGACATAATCTTTGAAAACATTAACTGCCGACACCATTCTCCTCGTTTTCACCTTTACAAGATGTTTGAAATTCCAGCTAAGCAATAACCCGATATCATTAACAGAGCAAATTGCAACATGAAGCGCATCATCATAATATTTCATAGGGAAAATATCTTGTGCGACATAAAAGTTCGCCAATTCTTGCGCTTCGTTGGTTGTATCTAATATTTTGAAATCTTTTATTGCATTATTAAATTTGTCGAGTAATTCCGGTTTTGCCATTTGCAATTCTTCGACAACAACCTCAGAAATACACACATCATAATTTTTAATTTGCTCCCACGCTTTTTTAGTCATTTCCATTCGTTCAGGTGTTCGCTCGTCAAATAATGCGCTAATTACAGATGTGTCAAGATATAGTTTTTTCATTAAACTAACCTACTTTCAAGGTGCTGAGAGCATAACTCTTTAACGCTCTGATAATGTGTAACTCCATCATCATTTCATCATCTGAAAATTCTTCTTTGATTTCGGTGATAATTTGTTCAGCAATATCAGTGTTTATTTCATACTGTTCAATTAACTTGTTATAGTCAAACATTAAACGACACCTACCTTTCTATTTATATTATATACCAAAACGATAAAAAAAGCAATAAAAATTAATCAAAACCAATAATCTATTGCAAATTTTGTGGAAATGTGATATAATTTAGAAAGTGCTTTATGGCTCCATACTGCCGATGGATATTGGGATAAACGAGCATTTATCCCCCCAACCCCTCTAAGATGAATACCGTGGACATGGCTACTATGATGAAAAAGTGAAAATACAAAAAAACTACATTTAAATGGAATGTAGTTGAAATTAATAAACTAAATGAAAACCGCCTAATCCTTACGGATAGGCGGTCTTTCGTTGGAGCGGAAGACGAGATTCGAACTCGCGACTTTCACCTTGGCAAGGTGACACTCTACCACTGAGTCACTCCCGCAAACAAATTATATTTTACCAGATTAAGCATGATTTGTCAAGAAGAATTTGAAAAGTTTTTTAAAAATTTTAAGAAATAAGAAACTTCACCTTTGAATATTAATTTCAAAGGTGAAGTTTTGCGCGACAATACTAAAAATGCTCCAATGCGTCTTGCAGCCAAAAACAGCCTATATCAAGAGCTTTATACAAACCGTCTCGCTCCGCTTGTTTAATGATTTTTGAGCGTTCCTCACCCTCATTTGTCATTAAATCAATAGTTACACGGCTTGCAACATGCAAATCATTAATTTCTTTCCCATCGTCAATTGTGAAACGCACGATATATTTATCCTCAACGTTTCCGTAATAAATCTGATTACCGGAGCGCAACAACGGTTTATCTTTGTAGGTGAAAACTTCGTTTTCGTTTTTTTTCTTTGCCGGCATGAAAAAGTACCTCCTTAATTATTTTTAGTGAAGTTACGTTTTCGGCTGTTATCATCCGAAAAGTAACGACTGGGCTAGTAAATTCATTCTTCATTAACTATCCCATGTCATTCCACTCCTAAATGGTCAAAATATCCTTTAATGTAAATAAATGGCGTGCCTTTGGAACCACTGCCTGACGTCAAATCACACAAACTTCCAACTAAATCAACAATTCGCCGCGGCGTTGTTCCCTCACGTTCAAACTCAATGTTATCTTCATTTTTTAAATATTTAACTATTGCCGCGTCCAACTCCGAACCTGAAAGGTTAGCAAACTTGCTATCCGCCAAATACTTTATTTTTGTTTCATCAGGTAAACCAAGCAATCCATCTGTAAATCCGGGTGATACAACAGGGTCGGCAAGTTCCCAAATAAATCCGACGGGATCCTTGAACCCGCCATCTCCGTAGACCAAAACTTCAACGGTTTTGCCGGTTTTTTCTTTAATTAAAGTTTGAACATTTTTGGCAAATTCAAACGCGTCTTTCGGAAATAATTTCACTTGATTTTCGTTCGCAATATTTGAACCAAGCAAGCCGTAATCAGGATTAAAGCCGCTTCCATTAATGCTTGAACTTAAAATTTCGTCCAAAGAATAAATGGTTTTTGCACCGGCTTTTTTGATTAATTCTTTGGTGATGTGCCGTGTGTGAATGTCGCAAACCAAAACGTTATCAGTATGTTTCAGAATTTCAGTCGGATTGTTTGCTAAAATAACCCTTACATTTCCCATGTCTTCATAAAATTCGATGTAATCCATATTGGTAAACGGGTGCTTTCGTTCGCCTAAAACTTTGGTAAATTCATCAGAAGTAAACACATCGCTCCATGGGTTAATGCCTGCCGCGATAACTTTTTCCGGTGAAATCAAAGGATTGCCAACTTCATCGGACGGATAACTTAATTGAATAACAACTTTTTTACCGGTTTTTACAATTCCTTTTAAAATCATAGAAAACCTATTTCTGCTCAAAATGGGAAAAACTAACCCAATTGTATCACCGTCAAACTTCGTATTAATATCAGCGGCAATGTCGTCAAGAGTTGCATAATTTCCCTGGGTTCGAGCAAGAACGGCTTCGGTAACTCCAAAAATATCGGAATCTTCAATTAAAAAATTATCATTTTTTGCTGCCGTAAGCAGAGTATCTACACAAATTTGCGCCAAATCATCGCCCATCTTCACAATCGGAGCGCGAAGCCCTCTTACAACGGTGCCGGATGTTCTCATAAAAATACCTCCAATTTATATAACACCAATTTTTCGATATTTGAGTGCAGTTTGGTTTTTGGAGCGACCGTCGTGTATAAGTATACACAAGGAAGTGAAAAAGCCAAAATGTAACAAATGTCGAAAAATTAAATCCCAAATTTGTCGTGGATTGACACTACCGCTTTTTCCGCATCCTTACGGTCAATCAAAACCGAAACTTTAATTTCTGATGTCGAAATCATATGAATGTTAATTCCCGCGTCAAACAACGCTTCAAACATAGTCGCCGCAACACCTGCATTGTTTACCATTCCGGCACCAACGATTGAAACTTTGCTAAGCTCGTCATTATGAACGATAGTAGACGCGCCAAGCATCGCCTTGTTTTCATCCAAAATCTCCAATGCTCGTTCTAAATTACCTTTTGTAACGGTAAATGAAATATCCTTTGAATTTGTTCTGCCGATTGATTGTAAAATCACATCAACATTAATTCCCTCTTTTGCAAGCAAAGAAAACACTTTGAACGCCACGCCGGGCTCGTCAGCAAGCTCAATTAACGCGATTTTCGCGACATCGTTATCTCGTGTAACTCCTCGAATAAGCATTTTTTCCACGTCACACCGCTCCTTTACAATAGTTCCGTTTATTCTTTCGAAACTGGATTTTACTTCAAGTTTTACATTATACTTTTTCGCCATTTCAACGCTACGGTTATGTAACACATTTGCACCAAGGCTTGCAAGTTCTAACATCTCGTCATACGTGATTTCATCAAGTTTTTTCGCCGATTTTACAAACCGAGGGTCGGCGGTGTAAACTCCGTCAACATCGGTATAAATTTCACATTTATCAGCGTGTAAAGATGCCGCTAACGCCACCGCCGAAGTATCCGAACCACCACGACCGAGAGTTGTAATATTGTCATATTTATCAATGCCTTGAAATCCTGCAACAATTACAATTTTCTTTTTATCAAGTTCGCGTTGTAACCGTTCGGTGTCAATTTTTTTAATTCTTGCGTTTCCGGCATTGGAAGTTGTATCAACCCCTGCTTGCCAGCCCGTAAGAGACACAACCGGAAATCCGAGTTGCTCAATGGCCATCGCAAGAAGCGACATCGAAATTTGTTCACCGCTTGACATTAGCATATCCATCTCACGTTTTGATGGATTTTGGTTTAATTCCGTTGCCAATGCGATTAAATCATCGGTTGTATCGCCTTGCGCCGATACAACTACGACAACAGAATTTCCGGCGCTATAAGTTTCCGTCACACGATTGGCAACATTTTTAACGCGTTCCGCGTTAGCAACTGAGCTACCACCGTATTTTTGAACAATTATTCCCAATTTTCTTCACTCCTCAATTATACAATACTGTAATTCCGTTGTCAGACATTTTTTTTACGACATCACTTGGTATTTCACAAGCAAGCTTTGCGTTCCCGCTCCACAACTGTTGTTGCTGCGAATTTTTATTGCGAATTATATCAGCAATGTCAGCGACAACCGCGCTTGCGGTGGGAAGCATTCCCGCCCCGCGCCCGCAGAACAATACATCACCGACAGAGTCACCGCTAACTAAAACACCGTTAAAAACATCTTCAACGCCTGCAAGCGAATGATTTTTATCAAGCATAACAGGGCAAACTTTAGAAAAAACCTTATCGCCAACTTTACTAGCCATACCCACAAGTTTAATTACTTTTCCTTGACTTTCGGCGTAAACAACATCGTTGAGAGTGATTTTTGTAATTCCTTCGGTCGGAATTTCGTCCGAATTTACAAATTCGCCAAACGCCAAGCTTGCGAGAATTGCAATCTTTCGGCATGTGTCCTTGCCCTCAATGTCGGCTGACGGATCTTTTTCGGCATAACCGCGTTCCTGTGCTCCTGCAAGAGCTTCCTCGAACGATTGATTATCCTTTATCATTCGCGTGAGAATATAATTTGTTGTGCCGTTAAGAATTCCCACAATATCGGTAATCTCATTTGCCGCAAGGCAATTTGTGATTGGTCGAATAATGGGGATTCCGCCGCCAACGCTTGCTTCGAACATATATTTAGAGCTGTGCTTCATTGCTATTTCCAACAATTCTGTGCCGTGAGTCGCGACAAGTTCTTTATTTGAAGTTACCACGCTTTTCCCGGCTTGCAAAAGTTGTTTGGTATATTCATACGCCGGATTAACGCCGCCCATAACTTCCGCAACAAGACCAATTTCGCTATCATTAATTATATCATCAAAAGATTTGGTGAATAATTCAGGTTTTTCAAAATCAGGAAAATCACGCAAATCAAGTATTCGTTTCACTTCAATTGATTCGCCCGCTCGAGCTGCAAGTAATTTATTATCCGCCATTACCTCATAAACGCCCGAACCAACAACCCCAAACCCCATTATAGCAATTTTCATAAGTGTAACACTCCTTAAAACTTATTAATTACAATACCCGTTACTAACTTCGGCCAGAAGTATGTCGATTTTTGCGGCATTCTCTCTCCGATTAGGCAAACATCTTTGATTTCACTGATTTTCGTTGAATTGATAATAAATGAACATTGAAATTTTAATGCCTGAACTTCTTTAATTGCTTCATCCAAGCTTCGCGTGTAAGTAAGATTTTTCTGCATTGCCATATTTTCTTTATCAATTCCTAAAAGTTGCTCCAAAATCAGTTCGTGTAAAATTGTTACATCCAAGTATCGCAATTCCTTTGGCATACTGGGGAAAAGTTCATCCATAATTTCAATATCTTTTAGTTCAAGCAAATAGTAATAATTTTTCCCGGTGTAAAGGGAAAAAATCTTCTCGTCAAGGGTTTTACCCATTTTTTCAGCAATCACGCTTTCGACATCGTTGTCGGTGAAATGAATTTTTGAAACATTAAAATTATCCGTCAGCATGCTTACCAAATTCACTTCGTCAAAGCTTGGCAAATCCTTAACAAGCCTGTGTGTCGGGAAAACCACAAGCCCCTCATCGTCCATGTCAACAAGCATCATCATAACATAATTAAAACTTTCATCACCTGTGAAGTTTGGGTTTTCTTCGCGTTTAGCAGTGCGGAAATTGATTGCAGTTTCATATCTATGATGTCCGTCTGCGATAAACAATTGCTTGTCAGTGAATAGTTTTGTAACGTTTGCGTTCACGGTTTCATCGGTAATCAACCACAAATTTTGAACAATTCCATCGTCGGTGGTGAACGAAACATCAGGTTTGCGTTCTGATTGTTCGGTTATAATTTGATGAATTGAACCTTCCTCATCCATATAAAGTGAATAAATTTGTGAAAAGTTTGCATCGGTCGCGGTCATCAAATCGAATCTGTCACCTTTATCTTTTGACAAAGTTTGCTCGTGAGGAAGCACAATTTTTTCGGAAAATTCCGCAACTTCAACTTGCGAAATTATTCCTTTGAAAGATTTCATAACTCCGGGTTGCAATGAAAACACTTGCTCGTAAATGTAGAAAGCAGGTTTTTCGTCGAACTTTAAAATTTCGTCAGCCAACCATTTTTGCAAAAATTCGTTAGCGCGAGTGTATTTGTTATTATCCGCATTGTCACTGTCAAACGTTTTGCCGTATTCAAGGCGAATTACATTATATTCGTCTCGAGCATGTAATTCATCTTGCATTTTAGGCGGAATTATATCATAAGGCGGCGCGGTAACGCTCGCTAAATCGCCGATTTTTGCTTGATTATATCTTACTCCTTTAAAAGGAATCACTTTTGCCATAAATTTTTCACCAAACTTTCCTTAATTTTGTATATTTTTATCAGTTTTATCACAAAATACCAACATATATAATACCCTAAAAATCTATATATGTCAACTATTTTTTTAACGAAGGAGAGATTTTTTTATGAAAGGTTTTACAACAGGATTAATTGCGGGTGCGGCGTTGGTGGCGGGAATTGCGGTTGCTGCGAACCCTATGAGTAAGCGTGATGTTCGGCGAATTAAGAATTGTTCGCGTCGTGCAGTGAGAGGAGTTCGCCGCACGATACACAGGTTGGTGTAAAAAATATTGATTTTCACAAATATGTGTAGTATAATAAAAAACGGTCATATGACCGTTTTTTATTATGGAGGTATAAATATGGCATTAAATCAATTTTCACGAACGGAATTATTGTTTGGCAAGGATGCAATGGAACGATTAAAGAACGCGAAAGTTGCGGTTTTCGGAATCGGCGGAGTTGGCGGATACACTGTTGAAGCGCTTGTACGGAGCGGTGTTGGGCAAATTGATCTGTTTGATGATGACAAAATTTGTGTTACAAATTTAAACCGTCAGTTGCACGCGACGCGAAAAACTGTTGGGCTTTATAAGGTTGATATTGCAAAGACACGAATTCTTGAAATCAATCCGGATTGTGCTGTAAATACTTACAAAATGTTCTACTTACCCGAAACAGCGGGAGAAATCGATTTATCAAAATACCATTATGTTGTTGACGCGATTGATACGGTTTCCGGAAAAATTGAGTTAATAATGCAGGCGAAATTTCATAATGTGCCAATTATTTGCTCTATGGGCGCGGGAAACAAGGTGAATGCGGCGGCGTTTGAGGTTGCTGATATTTATTCAACGTCAATTTGCCCGCTTGCGAAAGTTATGCGCAACGAGCTTCGAAAGCGCGGAGTTGAATGTTTGAAAGTTGTGTATTCTAAGGAAGTGGCATTGGAACCGAAAGAAGATATGCTGACAAATTGTAAAACAGGATGCGTTTGCCCTCCCGGTGTGGCGCGGAAGTGTACGCATCGGCGGCAGATTCCCGGAAGTAATGCGTTTGTACCAGCGGTTGCGGGACTGATTATTGCCGGCGAGGTTGTAAAACAATTGACGGAATATAAATAGTTAAAAAAAAATAGAAAAAATTTTCACCAAATTGATTACACCTCATAGTATGAAGTGAGAGCACAATTTGCGGGAGAAAACGTACCCGTAAACTCAGCATACTTATCAAGGAGGTGACATTCGTGGGTAGATTCGGAGGTTTTG
>Ga0123355_10021134_pt1 | contig 10413 bp, 7 predicted proteins | sample TergutEmb28metaG_3_FD_89872 | JGI IMG/M metagenome (GOLD analysis project Ga0123355, IMG submission 89872) | Embiratermes neotenicus P1 segment gut microbial communities from Petit-Saut dam, French Guiana - Emb289 P1 | ecosystem: Host-associated > Arthropoda: Insects > Digestive system > Gut ... | reverse complement strand
TGGGTGGGTGTGGTGGGGGGGGGTGGGGGTGGGGGGGTGGGGGGGGGGGGGGGGGGGGGGGGGGGGGGGGGGGGGGGGGGGGGGGGGGGTGTTGTCTCAGTGTTACGTGACCACCACATCCTGTGTGGTCTCGCCAGGGGTTGAACCCGGGTCCCCATAATGAGAGGCAGGCGACTGAACGCTTTAGCCTGGCATGACCAGTATTTTTCGCATTAATTTCTGTCTTCTTTTAAGTCACGAAGTAACGGGCTTCCGTGATCGGAACCATGTCGGTCCACTGGAGAAATGCTGGGTATATGGATTTCCAATCGTTTGTATTTGTCGATTGTACTCTATAGCCAAACGTTTCGTCATTGAAAGACGTGAAAAGGTGTGGTACCTTTTCCAGTGTTATTTTTATACAGCATTATCCTTGGTATTAATGGACGAAGCTAGAGCATGGACGATCTGGGCTTTGATTCCCTTCAGGGACAAGAGATTTGGTCTCCAGAAACGTCATACCCTCCCATAAAGTGAGTATCGTCTTATGTCACTTTCGGGGTTGACGATAGTGAGGTTTAAACCGTACGTCATCGTCTGCACTGAATTCAATTATAGACTGAGACTTTGTACCGTTAGATATTGTCAGTCTGATTCTAACAGAGAGGCTAACCACTATCTGGATTGAGGTCCTCCACTATAATTATTACGCAGCTTTCATTTCTGTATTTTCAGTTTGTAATGACGAACCGTATACTGAAGTATGTGTAATGCCAGTCAGCAGGAAGATCAGTGATTGGCCCAACGGCTGTACGAGAACAGTTCGAGCGGCCTGCTGAGGGGGGGCACTCTTCCTTCACACTCAATAAGAAACTCATAATTGACTGTTGTATGAAATGGATTGCTGAATGATGTGTGCATGTCGTTTCGTTGGTAATTTGTAAAATACAGCAAGTGAAGTGTAAGTAATATAAAAGTTTGTGCCGCAGTTTTTATTTGGTGTTACCAACTGTTGGAGACGGTGGTCATTTACCTTACCTATGGCATAAAAAGTACATAGTTCAGGTTATGGATATGCAAGTGGTGGTCTATTCAACAGGCTCAACGTTATGTAACTGTTGAGCTGGGTGTTAGGGAGAGTGTTCGAAATTTTTGACACGACCGATTTGTAAAATATTTGCGCACGTTTTTGCTTTTATGATTATGTGGAATACTTTCTGAAAATTCGGTGAATCATGATGTAAAGGGTACCAGCAATGACCAGCACCAAACATACTTAGATTTATATTGAAGTAATCGATTGTACATGAGATTGTGTTTATGGAACAAACCGACAAATGGACATCGGTACACAATTTTTTTTGAGCCAGTTAGCAGCATTAGATTGTAGTAGCTCTTCTTTTGTATCATTTTATCAATGAACAGATTTTGCCTGTTGGGCATTAATTAACTTTATATGTTCCATATAAACATACAAACGATCGTGCATGTTTCGGCTAGCCGCCATCATCAGGGATCAAATTCTTTCACGAAAAATTATTAAAACCATAAAATCAGTGATGTTAACAATTAAAGCAGAATTCAAGCTTTAAATTGGCATGAAACCCCTCATTTACTTATACAAATATGTGATATTTTTGGTGTTTTTTATATCATTTGCGCGCGCACACGGACTTAATGTGTCATAAAATCAGTGGATCAGTTTGACAGTTCCTATCTCTTAGCTATAGTTTCCACAGAGCCCTCATATTTGTCCACTCTTGTACACTATAGCTGTTGCAGTTTCTCTGAATATGCACGTCATGAATTTGACAAGTTCCGGGGAAGCAACCGGATAGAATAATAGTCTTGCAGTACCTTTTTTCCTGCCGAGAAACACAGCTGCCCTGTTAGTGCTTAGTTTTGGTTTACTTTATTCTATCCTCTAAAGCATAGGTGGCCCAGACTTTGAGGCTCATTGATCTACTTTCAAGACAGAAGATCTTTCGTGATCTACCATAGTACACAATGTATTAATATTAGTTCATATATTTCAAGAAATGTAGAAATAGCGTAATGACATGAAAACTACATTATGAAAAAATTGATCTTTTCAAGCCAAAACAGTTTACACGGTGTTTTTCATCAACCTTCCCGTTGCGAAGTTAATGCATGACACTGCATATCTTGCAGTAAGTTACTGAAAGACGGTTCATGATTACTGAGGCACAAGAGATGGCAGTATTTTAAGTGTTCATCGGTCAGACGGCTTCGATATGTTGTTGGAATTGCCTTTATCTGGGAGAAGGCTTCTTCGCAGAGGTAGGTCGATCCAAAATATGCTGTCAAGTGAAGAGCTATTTATCGTAGTTGAGGCGGAAAATAAATTTTGAGAGAGGCCAAATCGACCAAACACCTGGCCACGATCGACTGTTCGGTCACTTCTGCTCCTAAGGGACGCTAAGCCGTCGGCAACACTGCACACAGTATCCTCCTGCCGTCAAGACATGTTGCTGGAGTAAGTCGTAAGGTTTGCAGGACGGCGGCAACAGTGACCGTTTACTGTGTCGTAAGTGGTATGAACTGAACGTTGAACCACATGTACATGTGATTCTTTTTGGTAGTCGTCACAGTAATACCAACAAAAGTTTTCATTTCAATACCATTTATCGCTGTAATATGGCGTCGCAGCTTAATAGAATAAGTAGTGATGCCATATGATCTAACGGCAGCCCCCCACCGGCGGTGGTCGACACAGTTACACCAACCAAGGCATGAATTTCTGTGCCGCGTATTGTTGTTGTCTAGTGTTGCGTTAGAAATCATATCTTTTAAATAACGAACGCCCTAGTAGCAGAATCGGAAGTTTTATCACTGTCAGTATGTATGCCCGCATTTGGAAACATTCGTGATCCAGTGCCACCCACATTACAGAGTCACAAAGTGCTTCCCTAAGATGCGTCGTCATGTTGTCCTATCCTCTCCTTGGTCTTAGTATGTCCTCTGTCCTGCAGGAGTTATGTACTCGTGCCTTGTTTTGGGGTAATGAAGAGATTATTGGAGGCTTTGTAAATTGACAGGTGTGGGCATTTACAGTTTGACTGAGAACTGCAGGCAGGAGAGTAGACATCGGAGTTCTGTGTTCACAGTTACGTGAGGCTGTTTCGTGTGGCGTCCATAAATACGCCATGTTCATATTCCGCAAATTTCTCGGAACTAGTGAGTGGCATTGAATATTTAGATATAAGGAATACAGTGATTTTCGTTGTGAGGCGCTCCATATTTAATAACAGTCTTGCTTTGCATCGAAGTTATAGCAGAAAGTGTGTGTGTTTGTTTAATGTGTCTAGGACATGGTCTGGCTTGAGTATCACATTTTGTGTAGGCGTTAAAAGGTATTAGAGGATTCAGCGAAACATGTAGACAGTGTTGCATAATATTTGCAAGTTTTCTTTTCCACCACCTTTTGGCTGATTATATCGAGTTTCTGCAGTATAATCTTACGAACGTTCGTTTGACGGTTTTGTATCATTTTTGTATTAGGATGGTGGCGTGTTTCTAGTTTGAAAAGCCCGAGGAGAAAGCAAATCGTGTTTGTTTGGTTGGCGATATTATAGTTGTTGGTAATAGGAAAGAGGGACCTTTCTTATATCTTGCCCCGCCGGGCCGGGCCAAGATTAAATTCAAGTTGGACTGGTACCAAATTCTCTCCACAGCAATAATCTTTCAGGTTGCAAGGTCGCTTGCTGGTCCTAAAAATTAAACCTTACAGTCATGAATGAACTACAGGAGAGAACAGATGTAGGTTTAAGTAGCCATATACTCTTTTCTTTTCAGGGCTTACGGTTCTTTCTACAGAATGTGATTAATCATACTGCACGTATTGTGGCTTCTCTAAGGTGTTTGGTCCCCTGTAGAATTCTGACCTATAACAATGTTGTTACTGTGTGCCTCTAACACTTCTGTAAGGCGATCCCAGAGGCCGCGCGTTTTAAGGCGTGGATCTGCAGCCGCTCGCTTGTTGGAATTGCAGTTTCGAATCCCGTCGGTGGCATTGATATCTCTCTGTTATGAGTTTTGTGGGTATTCAGGTAGAGGTCTCTACGTTCGGCTGATTACTCGTCAAGGGAGTCCTACCGAGTGTGCTGTGTGATGGGGAGGCCCTTGCTGTCGCGCAATAAAAAATACTTTTATAACCTCATGAGTGCAGGAATGGAGACGTGGGAGAGCATAAATGTCCAGGAATAAGAATTAGCCTAGCGCTTAGTGACAAAGTGCCTGCTCTCTCCTCATGTTAAACGGCCAGGGCAAGCGAGACTGGCCAGTCACCTTCAAGTTGTACCTGTGAAAGAATGCGAGGAGCTATATTACTGTGCCCTTACATGTATTCTTGACGTGCTTATTATAGCACGGGACCATCGTAAAGTTTTAATTTTAACTTTAAAAAATCGATTAGGATTTTGAGTGGCACTCGTACAGCCAGGAAGAGCATATCAGACATGAGCTGGAGCATTAGTTTGCAACCTAAAATTTTCCATGGAATCAACGAAACGGCGTGACAGAGAGTGGGGAAATTGTAAGCACAACTGAAGGATGTGGATCAAATAAGAATCGAATTTATGTTTATGAAGACTTCAGAACTGTGCCTTTTCAGTTGCACCAGGATAAATAAATTAATTGATAAGGGAAAGTTGTAACATTATAAGTTGCTATTAGTGCTCTGTCCATTAACTCTGTTGCAGTTAAGATAGCTTGCTGTTATCACGTTATGTATGCAGTAGGTCTTAACAAGTGTCCTGTTTCGTGTTTTTAGTCTTTCGTAATGGTGTACTTGTCGCCGTTCTTGTGTGTTGCCCCAAGTCATTGGGTACCTAGCGTTTCGAGACAACTTGATGGTATCATCTTCAAGGGTCGAAATTTGCAAGAGGTTCATAGTATTTGTTCTTCTGTAGTATTGCGTTCTTTAAATGCCTATATGGCTTTAGTGGGCACCGAATAGGGCGTGACTCAGGTGGGTATCAGTCAGCTTATTTGTGGACGTTGGCCTGGAGAAAACAAATGAAGTATCAGCGACGATATTGTCAAGGGCCTTTAGAGTGCATGTCAAACGTGAAGGAAGCTGATAGAAATTAGTTTGCTTGTCCACAGAATAAGACATGCTGTGTTTATGAAGTCATGTTTGTTTCGTGTGTAGTTCTGCTGCAGAGATGTGTGCTGGCTGTGCTGGCATGCAGGTAGTTGGATGTTGAGGTGCTGTGCCACGTAAATTGGAGGGAACCGTACGGGGTGAACGGATGTATCTGATCCTCTTAACAGGATTAGACATCATACCGGTACCCGGATTTTGTCGTAGAATTTTTTTGTTGTTATTGTTGTGGAGGATTTATGATATGTGCATGTAGGACCGTGCGTATATTGATATCCATGTAGCTGAGTACATTGGATGCTGCTTAAGAAGGTAAATCGTTACTTCGGAACTTAAATATTCCTACGATGTTGTTATTCGAAACTGAATTACAGGTTTTTCCATTCTGTAGGTAGGATGATACCTGTCCTAATTCCGACAAGTCGTTAGTTGTATTAAACACCTTGCTTATATAAATTGAAGGAATACTAATTACAGGTACCAGTTTTTTTTTAAAGAAGCTGATGTTCAGCTGGTAAAGAAACCGTGCGTCTTCTGTGTAATCCGAATGTTTGTTACTGTGCTCACAAGAGCTCTTCTCTGAATTGAGTGAAGGAAGAGCGTAGTTGCTCCTGTGAACACCATGAAAGCATGTGGTGGGAGGAGGGGTGTAGCCCTCATTGGATTCGGTACAAGTTGTTTATTATCCATTGTAATCGTTTCACCTGTCTACCGGGTTCTCAAAAACCCTTCTTTCCCTTCAAGTTCCGGACGAAAATATATGCATATCTCATCGTTTCCATTTTTGCTGCATGCTTGTTCTCTCATCTTAAATTTCATGTCCCTAATATACTCGGCGAAGAGAACAAATTACGAAAGCCTTGTGCAAGTTTTATTTCATTTCCTGGTACTTACACTATCTTAGGACCACACGTTCTTCTCATCATTCGGTCTTCAAGCACCCTGTGCCTTTTTTTCCTCCGTAGGGCGACTGAATTCATTTTCACACCAGTACGGAAGAACATATAATTTAACATGGAAGTCTTTATTTCCGCATTAGGTAGTGAACTGGAAGGTGAAAGAAGGTGTAAAATTGACAGTGGCATTCTGTATAAGATTTGAAGATTTGACGTTGACTTACTAGAACTGTAATGATGTTTCCTTGGTTTGGAATGAATTTCCAATGCTGTTGAGACTGTCACTGCTTACAGCATCGGAGACTGATGAATTCATGATCATGTAGCCAGAGGCGTTTGGTGAGCAGAAGTATTGATGAATTGCCTGTTATAGAGGCAGAAGCATTGTTTTGAATTTCTTATGGTTGAGGCTGAGACATAGATGAATTCCTGACGATGTACGCAGAAACTTTCCCCTAAATTTTGTTTTTTTTTTCTTTGCGCCCTGCATTGCAATATAATTACACAATGTACACCAACGAAATGCACATTGTCTAAATATTTTAATTTTGATGTTTTCTATATGTTTCGAACCCGAGGTTTCGTCTTTAGGAAGACGTTTGTATATACAGTTATGGTATAGTATGTTCACATGAATCGGTATAAGCAGTCTAGTAGGTAGAGGAGTGTGTTCGATGTTCGTCTACCTACTAGGCTGCTTATACCGATGCATGTAAAATATACTTTACCATACCTGTACGTTTTACATGAATCGGTATAAGTAATCTATTAGGTAGGGGAGTGTGTTCGATGTTCTTCTACCTATTAGACTGCTTATACCGATGCATGTAAAATATACTATACCTGTGCATATGGCCGTCTTCCTGAAGTCGAACCCTCGGGTTTCGATACACGTAGAAGACATCAAAATTAAAAATTAAAATATTAATTTACAAAACATGCATTTCGTTGGTTTCTATTGCGTAATTTCTCCTAAATGTTGGGAATTTATTGTATACCGCACATTGCTGAGCTCTTGAGAAGACTTCCTTCACTTCCGTGTCGCTGGAAGAACATTTCGGATGACAATTCGGAAATCCTGAAAGGGGTAACCTGGGAAACGCTGATAGGGCAGGTAATATGATTGTAGGCATAGCGGTATGAAATATGTATATTTTGCTTGCATTACTGCTTAAGTAAGTACGTATTACTTGACCCGGGCGATTTCGCTCAGTTCGTCTTGGCTGTCGTAGTCTCGGAGAGGCTCTTTTCCGGTTCCTAGGCTGTTAATCGTGGCTGAAACTTCGTTTGAATTTTTTTCGATATATCCTGCACGTCCTTTTCATTTTGGCGCCATTTTATCATATTCTTCGACACCGCAATGCAAAAGTAGTCGCAATACAGTATTGTGATCGATAATATAAAATGTTGCTTCTCGGCAGTGGGTTGGGCTACACTTAAGTTCTTCATGATTTTCGTCAGGTATCCTGGCAATTTCTTGGAAAGTGTCACGGCCACTTCCTGTCGTAGTTACTCCAACATTCAGCTGTATATGTTGTGTAGTTTTAAATATATAACAATGTTTTCAGCCACACACAAATCTTTTGCGAATATTTATTACCTGGCAGCTAGTTTCGTCCTGTGTTATAGGTCATCATCAGGCCATTGTACAAGAACACGAATGCATACGCAAACGAAGTTTTAATGTCATTGGCAAGTAATGTGAGACGCAGTGAAGAACACCTCGGTCACGTCAACTGAAACCGCTTTTGCTTGCAGAGGACTGTAGCTGGCCATCTGGCCGCGCGCATATCATAATAAAGGAAAGCAAACTGCGATAGGAACGGCTAGTTTTAAAAGAGGATTCATGGCAGGAGTAAGGTGACATTTCTGTAAATACAAGGCGTATTCGGGTTGGGTATAAATAAAATTGCCACTTTCTGCAGTTGTAAATAGAATTTATGAAGGATGTTCAGCTGAGCAAATAACGTAGAACGTGATCAAGACGAATACATTCTGTTCAGCCGTAGGTGGAAGTGCTTTGGCACGGTCGACAGTAGAATGCCGCACTAAAACTTCTAGCAGTTGCAGAATTACCGCACTGTTTTCTGCATTAAAGAATCTAACCGTGAAACGGGCGTGATGAAACAGTAAAAGTGGTGATTAACTTTACTTAGAACAATGGCAGCGTGGCTTACCGTCTTTGCCGTAAGAAGCATTGTGAGTTGTTCCTGTACTATTCGTGTCAGTGACTAAAGTCATTCCACGTTCGCTTATAGCGTTTGGATCGTGCTCACGAGAACTCATAGCTAATCCGAGGGCTCAGTTTCTTGCGATACGTATCTGAAATTACTGTTGGTCATTCTAAAAGGATCTGATGACTGTCCAATGAACGGATGTTCCGTCCAGTTAGCGCATACTGTAAATCTTGTGTCTTTCGGTTCGTCCAAACGTTTCATCTCCCCCACACAACGGGACGGATTTTAATTAAATTTTATCCACACGAAAAAAAAAAAAAAAACTGCTGAGAGCGCTTGGTTGTATAAGCTTGCAGCTTTTCGCGGCCGGTGTTGCTCACATGATGGTATGTTGGGAAAAGGAAATGTATCAACACCGTTTCGTTTCCTACTCATTTTAGGTTTCACCTGAACCAGATTCAATTACCCAGAAGATGGGGGCAACATGTTACTCCGAAACACTTGAATAAAGTTATCCTGTATTGCGTAAGAGCCCAAGAAACAGTTTGAGATTGATTGTGATTGTTATGGTTTGTACTGTACCTGAAGCCAAAGTAGACATCTCTTTTCTTAGTACTGCTTGTGTTATAGTTATCACTTCCCTTGAAACAAAATTTAATTAAGATCTACGGTGTTTATTTGCACCACTTTTCCATATGGCGTATATTTTAAGACATGAAGGCACATTCGATAATACAGGGTGTTGTTTTCATACTTGGCCGGTAAGTGCCGGCCCGGCGGTATGGGGTTTTTATTAGACCTTCTAAAGGTTATCATCACCGCAACCGTTTGTCTAGTTCCCATCATGACCTGCGACACCTCCCCGACACGCGGCGTACAACGCCATGCGGGCGGAGAGTTGGGCCGGCGCTTATCGGTCAAGCAGGGGGAAAAAATCCCTATAGATGTGCCGCCGTCAAGTTCGCAGCGTTTATTTCTACCACAAGAGGTCGTCACTAGATGTTTAATAATAAACGTCGCTGCTGTGGAAGAATTCGTGTATGCAGCTGGAAAACTGTATTACACAGTGCAGTCCCTATTCTCCGAGGCCCAGTTTCTAGACGTTACGTTTCTTCCAATTTGATGCGCTGTAGTAATCGTAATTTCTGTGTTGCGTGCGGAATTCAGTTGAAGTGTTTATCTGCGCTGCATAGAGCAGGATTGCCATGGCAAAAGCTGCATTCAACAAGAAGAGGGCTGCTTTTTACTACCACATTGGATTTAAAATTGAGGAAGAAACTAGTAAAATGCTGCATTTGGAGCATAGGTTTATATGGTGCCGAAACTTGGACGTTTCGGGCATTCGATCAGAAACACCTGGAAAGTTTTGCAATGTGCTGGAGAAGGATGGAGATCTTCATTTGGACCGATCATGTGAGAAATGAATTATTACTTAAGAGTCAAGGAGCAGAGGAATATCCTACTTGAAATAAGTAAACGGAAGGCTAACTGGATTGGTCATATTTTGCGTAGAAATTGCCTTTTAAAACAGGTTATTGAAAGAAATATAAAAGGGGGGATAGAAGTGACAGGAAGACGAAGAAGAAGACGTAGGAAGCTACTGGATGACCTTAAGGAAACGAGAGGATACTCTCATTTGAAGGTGGAAGCTCTAGATCACACTATATGGAGAGCTTGCTTTGGAAGAGGCTGTCGACCTGTCGTAAGACAGACTACTAAATGAACGAATGAATGAAATAATGAATAAATGAATAGAACAGCCAGAGCGGGCAGCCCCGACTTCTGTTCGATGGCTTGATTTTGCAGGAAAGAAGCGATCTCAGTTTTAGCGGCAAACTAGCCTTAGCTTTCTTTGTCATAAATGAGAGGGAAGGTTGTGATTACTGGAGCATATTTAATGGGTACCGGGAGTAATACGGTTGGGTCGTGAAGTTAGTGTCTCGTCTCCATGTAGTGCGAGGTTTAGAATGAGTGGAACTATAACTCTACTCCTCCTGTATACTTTACAGCGTGGACAGAGAAAACGTTTTCGCCACTATTTTACAGTTGTACTGTTGTGTACATTGTTTTTCTAATGCGATGTTACATACACCGTGCGTATTAATACAGTGTGTAGTGGTCAGAGTTTCTGCCTACAGATACAGAGGTCCCGGGTTCGATCCCCGGCGCTACCAGATTTTCTGAGTAGTAGTGGGTCTGGAACGGGGTCCACTCAGCCTCGTGAGGTCAAACTGAG
>Ga0123355_10021132_pt1 | contig 10414 bp, 8 predicted proteins | sample TergutEmb28metaG_3_FD_89872 | JGI IMG/M metagenome (GOLD analysis project Ga0123355, IMG submission 89872) | Embiratermes neotenicus P1 segment gut microbial communities from Petit-Saut dam, French Guiana - Emb289 P1 | ecosystem: Host-associated > Arthropoda: Insects > Digestive system > Gut ... | reverse complement strand
CCCCCTCAATGAGGGGGATTTTTTAAGCCTCCCTCGTGAGGGAGGTGGCGCGGAGCGCCGGAGGGAGTGTCTTTGCTGCGTTTGCCGCTGGAAGGGATTAATCAGCGTTTCCCTAGCAAAATGCATAAACGTTTGCTCTAAAACAATGCGAAAAATCAGGGCGGCATTACTGCCGCCCTGATTTATTTACTTCCAGTGTGTTTTTATCGCGGATGAAGCGTATAAGGCATTCGTTAAGCTGCCCTAAATCAATTGGCTTTGCTAGGAAGTCGGAGAAGCCGTTACTGATAAACATTTTCTTCGTATCTCCCATGGTGTCGGCGGTCAGCGCCACAATGGGGCGGTCATATCCCATAGTACGCATTATTTTTGTGGTTTCTATGCCATCCATACCGGGCATCATGTTATCCATAAATATGATATCGTAAATTTCGCCGCCCTTAATTTTTGAAACGGCCAGCTCTCCGCTGTCTGCGGTATCGACCATAAGCCCATACGGTTTCATGCAGCGCTTGGCCACATACAAATTAGCCCCCACATCGTCCACCACAAGCACACGGCCGTAAGGCATAGGCTCAATCTCAAATTTGCTCGGTTTTTTCAGGTGTCGTTGTATGTCCTTTAAACTTTGCAGGCATGCAGCCGTTTCTGTGCCCAAAACCTCCGCGTCATTTTTCTTTTGCGGCAAACATATAACAAATGAGCTGCCTCTTCCGGGTTCGCTGTCCACCGTAATGCTTCCGCCCATCAGACACATCAGTTGATGGACAATAAACATCCCCAGCCCGTTCCCTTCAATTGTGTGGTTTGCCTCCAGGTTAAAACGGGTAAATTCGCTAAACAGGTTGCCTATCTGCTCTTTGGTCATGCCCTGCCCTGTATCGCTAATGTGGACTACCAGCGTTACAGAATCTGGGTCCGCCGCTCTTTCCGCGCCAAACGACAAATCTACCGTACCTTCCGCCGTGTACTTAAAAGCATTGGAAAGAAGGTTGCTTACAATTTGCTTCACACGAAGCTCATCACCAATGAGGCGCGCAGGCATATTTTCGTCCACGTGCAGGTTAAAAGCAATATTTTTGCCGCCGATATGGATAAGGTTAAGCTGCACGGTGTTCATTATCATGCTTGCTGTTTTGTAAGTGCCGGGCATTATTTTCATTTTACCGGCTTCCATTTTGGAAAGGTTAAGGATGTCGTTGGTAAGCGAACGCAGTAAAACCGATGCGTTGTAGATGCGCGAAAAAGCCTCCTCAACTTCCGGCGGATGCTCGCTGCTTTGAAGCTGTATCTCAGCAAGCCCTATAATAGAGTTCAAGGGCGTGTTTATCTCATGGCTAACATTAGAAAGTAACTTACTTTTTGCGTTATTGGCCGCTTGCTCGCTGCCAATAACGGCCTCGAGTTTGGCAAGCATATTTTTTTGCTCGCGCAAATCCTTTACGAAAGCCATAGCGAAGCTGTCTCCATGCCATTCGACAGGCACAAGGGTGACTTCGCAGGGTATCTGCTCCCCGGTCTCCAATGATTGGTTCATCCACTCAAAACTGAGCCGTTCGGCGTCATAAGCCTTAGCCATAATGACGGCGGATTTGGCTTGTTGTTTCATCCCGTCAGGCTGAATTGGCACCGATATCTCCTGGAAACGGTTCAAATAATCATTTTTATCACGCGCTCCAAATAATTTTACGGCAGCGTCGTTACAGTCTACGATGTTTTGTTTTTTGTCGAATAAATTGACGGCTTGAGGGATATTGTCGATAATCAAGCGCAGCCTTTTTCCGTTTTTCGTAGGTGATTTTTTAACTAAAGGCGCGCCGTTGTAATGATGATTTATGACAAACGCAACGGCCTCCGCCATTTGTTTGCAGGACTTGTAAGCGCACATGGAACAATCCAAATGTCTGTCGTGGCCGATGGATTTGCTTAGTTTTTCCTTTTTCAACATAATTCATCCTTTCTCTCCAGCGCTGCTTGCGCACCAAAAAAAATTTCTCCAACAGCGCGTTTGATATGTCATCGTCGAAAAGGTACTGTAAGCTATAAAGATACTTTACAGTCAAGCGAAAAATGAGGCACTGAAAAATTAAGTCATGAAAAATGAAGTATAGAAACTGGAGCAGTGCCGGGAGTAGTATCAAATATGTTATGATTATTAAAGACTCGGCGACGAAGTATTTTTGACAGGAAAAACGGCAGGCAAAAGTAGGCAAAAAGTAGGCAAAAAGGCGGCTTTTAGAACAGAGGTGGCTTTTAGATTGGTAAGCAGCGGCGAGTGCCATTATTTTGAAGAGTTGCTATCTGTGATGGAGCGCCTGAGGGGGCCCGATGGCTGCCCGTGGGACAGAGAGCAGAAAATGACGGATCTGCGCACGTATATAGTGGAGGAAGCCTACGAACTAGCGGACGCTATAACGTCCGGGGATATGGGCAAAGTCCGGGAAGAAGCCGGAGATTTGCTATTGCAGATAGTTTTTGTGTCGTCTTTGGCGTCAGACAATAAAACGGCAGGCCAAGAGGCGGATAAAAAAGCAGAGGCGAAAAAAGCAGGGGCGTTCGATATAAAAGACGTCACGGAAGGTCTTGTTGACAAACTTATAAGGCGCCATCCCCATGTTTTTCACGCAGAAAAAAGTCCAGTTGGGGACAGTGAGTTGGTTCTCCGTAACTGGGAGCGTATAAAACAGGAAGAGCGTAAGGGCAAAAAAGAGGATGTTTCCGTGCTGGCCGGCTTGCCTAAGGGGTTGCCGCCGCTTTTGAAAGCTCATCGTGTGCAGGGTAAGGCAGCCCACGTGGGTTTTGATTGGCCTAAAGGTGATTTAAAACCGCTTTTTAATAAGCTGGATGAAGAAGTAGCGGAGCTTAAAGAGGCTGTGGAACTTGCCGGAGACGACGAGTCGAAAAAAGGTACAATAGAGGACGAGTTGGGGGATTTACTTTTTATGACTGTGAACCTGGCGCGTCATTTGAATGTTAACCCTGATTCAGCGTTGTCCAGGGCGTGCGGTAAATTCGCGGAACGTTTTCAGAAAGTAGAATGTAACGCTGCTGCTAGTGGGCGGCATTTGAACGATTGTTCACTTGAAGAGCTGGAAGCTATGTGGGAAGAAGCTAAGAAGAGCTAGGCTGTTTATTAAAATTTAAGGGGGAACGGAAATGGCACACGAAAAGCATGAAAAAAGTGCAAAAAACAACGAAAAAAGCCCAGAGAAAAGCATGGAAAAAAGTAATGGAGCGCAGCCCAAGCGCAAAGCCATGATAATGGAGACGGTGTTGCGCGACGCACATCAGTCTTTGTTCGCCACCCGTATGCGTACATCGGATATGATCCCCATTCTTGAGGCGATGGACGAAGTTGGATACCACTCCCTGGAAGCGTGGGGAGGGGCCACGTTCGATGCCTGTATGCGCTTTTTGGACGAGTGCCCGTGGGAGCGCCTGAGGACTATCCGCAAACACGTTAAAAAAACTAAGCTGCAGATGCTTCTGCGGGGCCAAAACCTTCTTGGTTACAGACACTACGCCGACGACGCCGTGCGGGAGTTTGTAAAAGCGACAGTCGGCAACGGCATTGATATACTCCGCGTTTTTGACGCCCTGAACGACCTCCGGAATATGGAAGTCGCGGCGGATCAGGTAAAAAAAGAGGGCGCGCACCTGCAAATGTGTATTTCCTACACACTGTCCCCTGTACATACGCTGGATGCATTTGCCGACATGGCCCACAAAATGGCGCAGATGGGGGCCGATTCCATAGCTATAAAAGACATGGCCGGATTGCTGAGCCCGGTAGACTGCGCGAAACTTGTAAAAGCCATAAAAGCCAAAATCGACCTGCCTATACAGCTTCACGCACACTACACAAGCGGAATGGGTTCCATGACGTATTACGCGGGGCTTGAGGCGGGGGCATCCGTGGTGGACACAGCCATTTCCCCGCTGGCGATGGGCACCAGCCAGCCGCCTACTGAATCGCTGGTTGCGAGTTTGGCCGGAGGCGAGCTGGACACAGGCATCGACCTTGAAAAACTTATACCTGTGGCGGAGCATTTCAAAAAAGTGAGAGAAAAATATAGCCATTTGATTACCGATGTCGGCGTTGACATCAACATATTACGTTACCAGATACCTGGAGGCATGTACTCGAACATGGTCAGCCAGCTCAAGGAGCTGAACGCTGCCGACAGGCTTGAGGACGTCATGAAAGAGATACCGGTCGTCCGCAAGGCTATGGGTTATCCTCCGCTTGTTACCCCAACAAGCCAAATGGTCGGCACCCAGGCTACGTTTAACGTAGTTTCAGGCCAACGCTGGAAGAATATGTCTAAGGAGGTAAAACAGTACTTCCTCGGATACTACGGGACACCTCCCGCGCCGCTGGATGCGGAAGTCCAAAAAATAGCCATAGGCGACGAAAAACCGATAACATGCAGGCCCGGTGAGAAAATTGAGTCTGAGATGGAAAAGGCGCGTAACGATGCGTCCGCATGGGCATTGCAGCCGGAAGACGCGCTTTCCTGGCTTATGTATCCGCAGGTCGCCAAGGAATTCCTTCCCAAAAAATATGCCAGGATAACGCAAAGGGATACCGGCCTGAACGAATTAGTAGACGAAAGCGCGTACCCGGCGTAACAGTATGGAATCAGCGGAAAGCGTCTGTAGCGTACCATCTGGCGGCCTATCACCCGGCAGGAAAAACCGGGAATCGTGGTCTGAAAGAGTCGAGGTGCCTGGGGAAGAGTCTATGTTGCGCCTGTCAGGTGTAAACGATGAAAACCTGGATGTAATAGGGGAGCGTTATCCAGTTAACCTGATAGTCCGAGGGTGTTGTATACAGATATCCGGGCCCGACAGAGAGCCTGTGCAGATAGTTGGCAGCTTGATACGTCAGCTTTTGTCTGTTGCGGAGAAAGGTTATGACGTACATGTTGCCGATGTAAGGCACGCGATGGACGCTTTGGCAGAAGGAAACGAACCTAAAGTAGAGGCTCTCTATTCGGACGTGATCTGCACTACGGCCAAAGGTAAACCGATCCGCGCAAAAACGGTGGGGCAGCGTGCGTATATAAAGGCGGTCAGGGACAACGATATCTTGTTCGCCGTAGGGCCCGCTGGAACCGGCAAGACGTATTTGGCTGTATGCGAGGCTGTTTCGATGCTGAAGTCAGGGAAAGCAGGCCGGATCGTATTGGTGCGCCCGGCTGTTGAAGCGGGGGAGAGCCTAGGGTTCCTCCCCGGCGACCTCAGGGAAAAAGTCGAACCTTATGTCCGTCCGCTTTATGACGCTTTTTACGAGCTTCTTTCGCCGGAGCGTTTCGCGCGGTACGTTGACAAGGGCGTCATAGAGATAGCACCTCTGGCGTACATGAGAGGGCGTACATTAAACGAGAGTTTCATTATTCTTGACGAGGCGCAGAACACCACGCCGGAGCAGATGAAAATGTTTTTGACCCGGCTTGGTTTCGGCTCAAAGGCTGTTGTTACCGGCGACGTAACGCAGATAGACCTGCCGAGCGGGAAGGAATCTGGGCTAAAAAAAGTTAGGAATATCTTACAGGGCATTAAAGGGATTGATTTTATCGACCTGACCCACGCGGACGTTGTGAGGCACGAAATCGTTCAAAAAGTGGTACAGGCTTACGAGCGCTATGAGCAATCCAATTCGTAAAACCGGCAATAAATTAAAGCATAGGCTCTCGGAGGCCCTGGGATGGTTCCCCCGTGAGCTCTATGTTTTTTATTTTATTCCAGCGCTCTTCCTCTTGTGCGTGGGAATTGCTGTCGTTGTTATGGATTGGATGTACATTTCCAGTGAACGCGGTTTTACAGCGAACTACCCTTCGCCCAGAACTTACAGGGCGCTTTCCCCAATGAGTTATTTTGATGTAGCGGCTGCCGACAGGCTGAGGGATATCGCCGGCGGCGGCGTTGCTGGTGTCGTTGTGCGGAATATTGGGGCTGCCGAACGTATGCGGCTTAGGCTGGAGGAATTCCGCAGCCTGAGTTCGGATAACGACAGAGTAAGCGCACTGGCGGGAGGATTTCCCGCAGGGTTGTTTGATGCGTTCGTTTCAATGTATGAAGAGCAAAGGGAACACTTACTTTCAGCGGCTGAACAAGTCGGCGAGGAATTTTTCGAAGCGTCAACCTCACTGGATTTCTCAGTGGGGCTGGGAGACAGGGCGGTTCTGTGGGCTAAAATTAACCAGTTGGAAATTTCACTAACCGAAAGAAATCTTGTCTATCAGTTCTTGGAGGAAATACTGGAGCCCCGCTACGATACCGACCCCCGGCTGACAGCGCTGGTAATAGACGCTGAGAGAAGGGATATCCCTGTTATAGAACGAAGGATGGAAGTCGGGGATATTATCGTAAGGCAAGGTGAAATCATCACTCCTTCCATAGCTAATTTGCTGATAGCGCAGGGTTATCCTGAAAACAAATTTCCGCTGGCTCAGTTGATAATAGCTTTTATATTTGTGCTGATACTGCCTTTGTGGATGAACATTGTTACATACCGCGGCGCACGTGCGCGCAGGCTCAGTGATGTAACGTGGGGCTGCGTGATTTCTGCGATGGCGGCGGGATGGTTGTGTAAGGCCGTTGCTGTGCGTCTGGGTATAGACGGGGGCGGCGTATTAGCCGCGGTGACAGTATCGTTTCTTTGTATGCCGCCCCGCCTGGCTTTCCACGTTGCGCTTGCGGGGACTATTTCCGGCGTTTTTTTAACCACCGGTATACCCATGCACGGAGCTTTAAGTTTTGTACTGCTGGCTTTCGCGGCTGCTACTGCCGGTTTTTATGTAATGCCCAATATAGACTCGCTAAAAAGCCTGGCCAGTAAGGTTCTTTTCGTGGCTATTTTCCTGGCGGTTGCTAAAGAAGCAATGCGCGGAGTGGTAGGGCTTTCTTTGCTGGAATCTCTTACGTTCGGCTGGTCTTTTGGAGATACTTGGACGAGGGCGGGGCATTTTTTGCTTTTTGATTTTGTTACGACGTTTTTGGCAGTTTCACTTTTGCTTACGATAGAAAACACCATCGGAACTTTATCGGCAATCAAGGCAAGGGAGCTGAGCCAACCATCAAATCCGCTGCTCCGCAAGCTTCAGGCAGAGGCTCCAGGCACTTATTACCATTGTTTGATGATAGGTTCTTTGTCGGAAACAGTTGCGGACGAACTTGGAATGGACAAAAATCTGATCCGTGTCGGGGCCTATTACCACGACATAGGAAAAATACGCCGCCCCCGCCATTTCATTGAGAATCAAACGGAAGGAGAAAACATACACGATACGTTGTCGCCTACTTTATCAGCGGCGGCTATAATAGCGCACGTAAGGGAAGGCCTTGAATTGGCGAACGAATACCGCCTTCCTAAAAAAGTTAAACAATTCATCGCCGAACACCACGGGACTACATTTTTGAGCTATTTTTACAAAAAGGCGCTTATCCAGGAAAAAAACATGGAGCGCGAACAATTTTGTTACCCAGGCCCCAAGCCCCAATCCCGCGAAACCGCGCTCCTGATGATTATGGACTCTCTCGAAGCCGCGGTTAGGGCGGAAAGTAAACACATCTCAAAAATGGCCGATATTCAGGAGATAATTGAGCGGGTCATCAATATCAAAATCGCTGAAAAACAGCTTAACGATGCGGATTTCACGCTCAGGGAACTTGAATTGATTAAATCGGCAAGCCTCAAAGCGCTGCAATCTATGTATCACTCTAGGACTGTAAAAGAGATAAAAGAAAAAAGGGATCAAGAAAAAACATGAAGGTAAGTATAATAATCGACTCGGAAGAAGACCCGCTTAGTTCGGCTTTTCCGGGGGCAACAGAGAAGTTTGAGGGTGTTTTGGAAGAGGAGCTGACGCTTCTGTTCCAACATGAGCTTGCGCCGTGGCGTCAGCGGCTTGAAAAACATGCTGAAATCCACGTTTCATTGTCGTTTCTGAGCCGTGCGGAGATGCTGGAAATCAATAGAAACTACAGAGACGAGGACGAGTCCACGGACGTGTTGTCTTTCTCGCTGTGGGATGAAGGGGGCGGAGGTTTTGCGCCGCCGGAGTTACCCTTTGATGTGTTTCCGCTTGGAGACATCGTTATCTGTATGGAGGAAACGGAGCGGGAACATGCACCGATGGCGGGCCCTGAGGCGCTGTGCCTGGTTTTCGCCCACGGTTTCCTGCATCTGCTGGGCTGGGATCACGATACCCCTGAGAAAGAAAAACTCATGTGGGAACGCCAGGAGCTTTTGAAATCCAAGATGCTGAAAGCCGTCAGCGTTGCTGCTTTTGGCGCTGCTGCTTTTAGCGCTGCGGAGGCGGACTTTTAAACATGGACGCTATTTTTTACATGGAAACTAGTGCCGTGATCGGCGCTTTTTCGGAAACGTTATTTCCGCTGCTCAAAGGGCTGTTGGGGTTGGTTGCCCTGCTTTTGATGTCTGCTTTCTGCGGTTTTTCTGAAACTGCCATCACAACAACGGGGCGGGGTAAGCTCATGGCTTTGCAGGAATCGCGGCCTTTCTACAGGCCGCTGTTTCAGTGGCTTATGGACGACACGCAGCGCGTGCTCACGTTGTGCCTCATTCTCAATAACATAGTGAACGTCGCGGCCAGTACGCTGGTCACGGTTATGGTAACGCAGTTTTTCGGCGTTGTGGCGCTGGTGTACGCCATTCCGGTATTGACCGCCTCAATCATACTCTTCGGTGAAATTCTGCCCAAAAGCATCGCCATTTTATACCCGGAGCAGGTTCTTTTGGTCTGTACGCCTATACTGCGCGTTTTAGACTTTATCATTTATCCCATAACGAAGCTTGTGCAGTTCAGCGTTCACGCCATAGGGTGGTTTTTCCGCGTTGACCTCAGAAACCAGGACCCGTTTGTTTCCAGGGAGGAAATCGAACAGGTTGTCGCCATCGGGGAGGAAAGCGGCGCGCTTGAAGCCGCCGAACGGCGTATGATCAGAGGCATCATCGACCTTGAAGAAACGCGAGTTTACGAAATTATGGTTCCGAGAGTCGATGTTGTAACACTGGCCTCTACCGATTCTATAGGTACGGCTGTTGAAACGGTTATAGCGTACGGCCATTCGCGCCTGCCGGTATACGGGGATAACCATGACGAAATAATAGGAATCCTGTACGTAAAGGACACGCTGGCATATCTAACATCCGGCGGCATTGACCAGCCTATAGCGTCCCTTCTGCGGAAACCGATGTTTGTCCCTGAAAGCATACGGACGGATGAGCTGCTGGAGGCAATGCGCCGCGATCATGTTCATATGGCTGTTGTAGTGGACGAATACGGAGGCGTATCCGGTATTGCTACGATGGAAGATCTTTTGGAGGAAATAGTAGGGGAAATCCAGGACGAATACGACCAGGAGCCTCCTGATATCACGGAAGAAGAGGGCGGCACGTATCTTGTCCAGGGGAACATGAGCTTGGAGGACTTAAACGAAGCCTTAGATTATCATTTTGAATCGGAGGACGCAGAGAGTATTGCCGGCCTGGTGTTATTTTTAGCAGGTAAGTTCCCCGAAGAAAATGACGAATTTGAGTACGAGGACTGGATAATAAAAGTGGTTGCTGTTGAAGAATATAGGATAAAATTGCTCAGACTGAAACGAAAAGACTAAAATAGTCAACGGCTATAAAAACTGCAAACTTAAAACCGGGTAGGAAGGGGAGTCATGTCACCCAATCCTGCCCGGTTTGTTTTTTGCGGCAGGCCAAATCAATTCAAGTAAACCAATCAAAAATCAGCGTCACGAAATTTATACATAAAATAACCAACGGCTATAAACGTGTTCAAAAAAAGGAAATTTTGCGGTATTATTGTACAATATAAATGGAGTTTGTATTGCTCAATTCACGAGTGCGCAAAAATAATACTGGACTAACATAAAGGGGGAAAACCTCTAATGGAAGAGAGAAGTGCGGAAGAAAGAAATACAGGAGAGACAAGGAATTTTGGCTGGCCGTGGCCGGACATACCGCCGGAGATACTTCTGAAAAGAGCGCGGGCCGTAGCCGAACGGGCATATGCGCCATACTCACGCTTCAAGGTTGGGGCTGCTCTTTTAATGTCGGACGGAAGCGTTGTGCTTGGGTGCAACGTCGAAAACTCCTCGTACGGGGTGACAATTTGCGCTGAAATGAGCGCTGTTGCCAGTATGGTCTCAATAGGGCATTTGGACCCTGTCGCAATTGCTGTGGCTGGCGGCAAATCAAATACCCCATGCCCTCCGTGCGGGGCGTGCCGTCAGGTTTTGGCGGAATTTAACCCGGACATGCAGGTTGTGCTGGAATCTCCAAACAAGATACTTTTGATGACCGTCAACGAACTTCTGCCCCTTAGCTTTTCGTTGACCGAAAGAAAATAAAAGGATAGGATATAGTGAGGCT
>Ga0123355_10021131_pt1 | contig 10414 bp, 10 predicted proteins | sample TergutEmb28metaG_3_FD_89872 | JGI IMG/M metagenome (GOLD analysis project Ga0123355, IMG submission 89872) | Embiratermes neotenicus P1 segment gut microbial communities from Petit-Saut dam, French Guiana - Emb289 P1 | ecosystem: Host-associated > Arthropoda: Insects > Digestive system > Gut ... | reverse complement strand
TTTTTGGAGCAGAGCAATTGCCACGCTTCTTATCATAATTGTGGTATTTCTCATAGACGCACTTATCCGCAGCATCGGCGATATTTACAGCTCGTACGAAGTTGCAAAAACCGTTCCGCTGCGCGGCATTTTTCAGGTGTTGGAAATTGTGGTTTTCGTGCTAGGCGGCATAGTGCTGATATCCATTTTTGTGGATAGGAACCCAGCGGCACTGCTTGGCGGCATGGGGGCCATGACGGCCATTATTGTTATCGTATTCAAGGACGCTATTTTGGGCTTTATCGCAGGCATTCAGCTTACCGCCAACGATATGATACGTGTGGGAGATACAATTGAAATGCCGCAGCGTCAGGTGCTGGGTACGGTAACCGACCTTTCGCTAATAACCGTAAAAATAGAAGCCCACGACAAAACAATCGTGTCCATCCCCGCGTACACGCTTATTTCCGAGCCGTTTATCAACCGCCGCGGAATGATAACAGCTGGCGCGCGCCGCATAATGCGCTCGTTTTTGATTGACGCAAACACAATCCGCGTCTGCGATGACGAATTGCTTGCGCAAATAAAAAAAAGCTGTTGCAAAACGCCACAAGATTGTCATTCCGGGCTTGACCCGGAATCTTCATGCTGTGAATTGCACACCAAGTCCGCCGCTATTAGCACAAATGAAACTTGTCCGATAGCTTTTAGCCTGAAGATTGCGGGTCAAAAACCTCTCCGCAATGACAACGCGTTTTGCAACAGTCCCGGTTGCATTACAAATATTGGTCTGTTACGCGAGTACATTACCGCATATCTTAAAACGCGGGAAGATATTGCCCAAGATTTAACCCTAATGGTACGGCAATTGCAACCCGCAGATACAGGCATCCCGCTGGAGGTATACGCCTTTGCAACCGCCACAGACTTGGTGGAATACGAGGCCATTCAATCGGATATTTTTGACCATATATACTCCATCGTGCCGCAGTTTGGGCTACGGTTGTATCAGCGTGCGACAAACCCTATCGACTAAACACAATCTTCCTAATAGTCTCCACAGACAGACAATACTCCTCTGCAAGATGCTGTATAGACATCTTTTGCAGATATTTTTTTCGTATTTCTTCATTACGCTCACGGTAAAATGACCGCGAACCGGTTATCTCGCCCCATTTTTCGCGCTCGCGGTCTTTTGGGAAGTACAGCGTTTCCCCTGCGGCATATTTTTGAACTTCTTTCAGCAATGCTTCCGGCAGGACGTCGGAGGCTTTTTTATACTTCATTTTAAAAACTCTTCGATACTGCCGTATTCATCAAGCTTTACGCCATTTTCGGCAATTGCCCGGCGGAAGTTTTGCTCGACAATTTCGGCCCTCTTGCGGAACGTGAAAAGGTCATTTGCGCTAAACGAACTCATGATATCCGTATCGGTTATTCCGTTTTTCGCGCCCCATTCGTCAACTTCATTCTGTAACATGCAACACCATACATAGGCGTTTACATGGTCATTTGCGTCGCACCAATGGTAAACCCTGCGCCATGTGTAGCACAGTTCCTGATACCATACAGCAAGCTCTGTAAAATCTGCACGGCTTGTTTCTGTTTTGGTTTCCAATAGCTCTTTTGTTAGCGAAATCATCCGGTGGCAAAGTTGTTTTTGCAAATCCGGGCAGGGTTCGGCGATAATATCCCGGTAAAGCTGAATAAACCCGGGCGGCACATTTTGCATTTTTTCAAGTTCTTGTAATTGGTTTGTTTGGCCATGTTTGAAATAGCGCGTATTCATAAACGCCACCGCAATGGAAAGCAAATCGCAAATATGCCCCGCGTTTTCACGCACTTTGTATGTGCGTTCTTCAAATAATGTGTCTGTGAAAATATCTTTTGCGTATTCCAGCCACTTGGCGGCTCTTTCCCGCATATAAGCCGGGTTTTGCAAGTTGGCGGCAAGCCGCGCTTGCAAGCTTAAAAACCGCTGTCTGTCTTCATCGCTTCTTGCCCACAAGATCTCCGCGTTGGCAAGACATGTTGTGTTGTAGTCCTTAACATCGGCCATGCCCTCGATACGTTCCCACGACATTGGGAATAGGTCGTAGCCAATGCCGTCGATGATAAATGTCCGGGCTAGGCCGTTGGCCCTGTTTGTGGCTGGGATGTAAAAACTGAATGACCGTTCGGCCATGTCGCGATCCAGCCTTAGGCTGTTGTGTTCCAGCAATAGGCAAACATCGTCTGCATAGTCGGTTTCGACTGTTTTAATTGCCCAATCGGCAAGTCGTGTGTCAGGTTTCATAGTAAAACCACCTTTATATTTTTTGTTGCGCGCATGTGTAGAATAGCATGGCATACCCGCGGCGGCAATGCCATGTTTGGTTAGAAATGTTTTATACCAGTTGCCTCAGGTGCAAAATTAGTATAGTATTTAACCGAGTAATCTATAAGCGACAGGAGGCAAAAAATGGACATCAAAAGCATGATTGATACCCAGAAACTTGTAAACTGGCGGCGGCACTTCCATATGTACCCGGAGCTTGCTTTCCAAGAGCATGAATCTACCAATTATATTGTCGCCCAACTGGAGCAATACCCTGGCGTAGAAATACTGCGTCCCACAAAAACCGGCGTTATTGGCGTACTTAAAGGCGGCCTGCCCGGTAAAACCATTGGCCTTAGGGCAGATTTTGACGCGCTGCCCATAACAGAAGAAGCCGATGTCGAATTTAAATCCAAAAACCCGGGGGCAATGCATGCCTGCGGTCACGATTGCCATGCCGCGATGCTTCTTGGCGCGGTGGACGCGCTATACAAAATTAAAGACACGCTACCGGGTACGATAAAGTTCATCTTCCAACACGCAGAAGAACTCCCGCCCGGCGGCGCGATAGAGTTTGTAAAATCCGGCGTTTTAGATGATGTGGACGCATTTTATGGCTCGCATGTAGCTTCCGACACCCCGGTTGGCATTATCAAAACCGGTTTCGGGTCTATATATGCCAATACAGACACTTTCAAAATATCAATCAAAGGTAAGGGATGCCACGCCGCCAGCCCACATAAGGGCATTGACTCGCTACTAATTGGCGTGGAAGTTGTGCAATCGCTTAACTACATCGTTTCGCGCAATGTACCGCCAGCCGAACCGGCAGTGATTACAGTCGGTGCATTTAACGCCGGCAAAGTTGCAAATATCGTCCCGGATACTGCCGATATAAAAGGCACCGTGCGTACTTATAATCCCGAAGTGCGCGACATGATTGTCCAAAAAGTAAAGGATTTGGCCAACGGCATATGCAGTGCGTATGGCGCGGCATGTACAGTTGACTTTGTACAAGGCTACGCCGCTGTTGTTAACGACGAAGGTTTATACAAGCTCTTCAACGAAATCGCGCTCGATACTCTGCCGGAAATAGAAATAAAAAAAATGTCACCAGTCATGGGCGGCGAAGATTTTTCTGCTTATGGCATCATCGCGCCTTCGTTCTTCTCCAGCATAGGCGCGATGCTTGAAGACGGCGAAGTTTTCCCCGGCCACCATCCTAAATATAAAATAAGCGAGGCATGCCTGCCAATTGGCTGCGCTTTGTATATTGCCTTCGCGCTTAAGGTTTAAGCTATGGACAAAAAATACGAACACACAGAAAACGACAGAAAACAGGCACATACAAACTGGAATAGGAAAGCCGCTTTTTACGATAAATCCAGACCCGATTACCCGAAGGAACTTATAACAACAATTATCGGCAAAACCAACTTGAAGCCCGGGTCAAAAGTGCTTGAGATAGGGGCCGGCAGTGGCAAAGCTACAGCGCAGTTTGCAGATTACGGACTTGAGATGCTATGTATAGAGCCGGGCGCAGACCTTGCCGAAAAGGGTATCGAGATGCTAAAAGATAAAAACGTAAAATTTATCGTTTCGACGTTCGAAGATTATCCTGAACCGGCGGAGTACTTTGATGCGATTATTTCTGCGCAGGCGTTCCATTGGGTTTCCCAGCCAATTGGCTACCAAAAATGTGCAAATGCGTTGAAAGAAGGCGGACATTTAGCCATGTTTTGGCATTTAGACCTTTTCCGCCGCGATGTTGAGTTGGACAAGGAACTTTGGGCTATTATCAACAAATACAGCGGTTGGGTATCCTGTATGCCGGAAGAAGATTACGGGCCGCGCATGGAATCCATTGCATCTAAAATTGCCGGAAGCGGCCTATTCTCTAAACCGGAGATAATTCACTTTTATATGGAAAAATTTTTTACAGCCGACGAATATTACAACTACATGCTGACAGGTGGCTTGTTTGATTTACCCGATGCGGAAAAGCAGAATTGCCATGAAGAATTGACGCAATTAGCTGAAAAGTACAATGACATAAAACGGAATTTAACGTTCGAACTTTATTTAACACAAAAAATCAGTTGATCTATCCATGCTGTTTTTATACAGCTTTATCAACATACGCTCTATATCTGCAACATAAGGTTCGTCCGGTAGCTTTGTGCTTTTTGCGGCCAGCTCAAACTTACTTTGATATTCATTTGCAAGCTGCCATATTTCATCAAAATTCACCTTGCCGTTTCGTATATTCATAAGAAGCTCATGTTCTTCTTTGCGGTTGGTGACAATTCCTTTGCCATTCAAAATATCCGTTCCCGTCAGGAGAAGCCTTATCAAATGCATAGCATGTTTGAACAGGCTTTTTTCGCTTTTCTTATTATTACGGTGGTTGAGCTTGCTGTAAGTTTTTACTATGCTGCCAAGTTCTGAATAAATGCCCACGAAATCATTTACTGGATAGCCTTGAAGGTCTATATCAAATTTTAGAATGTTGTCGCGGGTGTATATGTTAATTGCGCCATCAGGAAATTTTGTGTACGTGCGGCGAAAGTGGTCTAACTGGGCGGACAGGGTATTTTGCAAGTGCCGCTGTTGCTCGCCCTCTGTATAACTATCGTGGCAAAGCGCGTTCTGCAAACGACGAATTTGAGCAATTGCATAATTGCCAAAACTATTTATTACCCGCTTAGACAAGAATAAGTCTGCATTATTTCTAATTTCTTCGCCTTGTTCCGTGATTAGTACAATGCAATTATCATCCACACCAAGCAGCTCCAGCACGTTCGGGTTTGCTTTTGTTAAAAGCTCTACAAATTTTCTTAAACTATAAATTACTGTATCACTTGGTAAGTCTTCAAATTGCTCGAAATGCTGCAATCCATATACATATTGAGGCGGCTCTATCAAAGCACCACGCAGGTCAAAATCGCTGCCCTCTATGGATGTACCGTATGCATGAGAACCGCTAAGAACCAAATAGATGATGTTGCTCAAATCCGTATTCGTTCTTATAAAATCATAGGCACTATTTTTCAGCAGGCTGTTCATTTCCACACGTCCTCTAGAATGCTTCTAAATACGTCGTCTACAGACGCATAGTTTCTGTTTTTTTCGTGCGCCATTTCTTTTATGCAACTGTCGAACTTAGCTATTTCAGCTTCGAAATAATCGACCAGCAATCTTATTTGCGAAACAAAGTCATGTTCTTTTGATGCCATTTTTAGCGCGGTTAGTTCGTTTATTGCTTGCAAAATTTCCGGATTTAGGTCTAACTCTTCTAATGTTTTGAAGTATTCCATGTACGGCATTTTTCTGTATTGCCAAATAAAATTTAAATTTGCAATTGGCCGCAGAACATAGAAGTATTTCTTGATTTTCGCAGTATCAGCCGCAGTAATTTCACTTAACGTCCTTTTTGCAAGCCCCAAATAATGATAGCTTATTGGAATTGGGTTAAAAAAGTCTAAAGCCAGAGTTTGCAGCTTACGAACTATCGCCGTATCGCAAATGTATACTTCGTTTGATGAAAGGTATTCATGCATGACTGCCTGCGGTTTCATAATGTACTTTAATGCTCTAGTAATGTCATAGCCCTTAATGTCAAAAACTTCGTCTACCGGATATTCGATAAAATCCGGATTATCCAGCACAGATAAGTACCAATCTTTTTTGTGAACGTAAATAAAGCGGCAATCGTAGTCTGCATTTTCAGCGGCGAAGCCCCAGCCTCTACTGCCCGATTCAATGGCCAGAATAATTTTGACTTGATGCGTTTCTTCGGTTTCGTGTAATTTTTGCATAATTTGATTTTTTATTTTTGTGTCCATTGTGCTGCTCCGTTTCAAAATACTAGCGAGTACGTTTATGCGTAGACAGTACCATTCCATACCGTATTCGTCAATACTTCCGTTAGTGGGGAATCGTTTTTTCAAAATCAACTGGTCGTGAAAACCGACCAGTTGATTTTGTTTTTTGCATCTCAAATGTTCACAATTTTGTTTAGCTAATGTATAATATACCCATCAACAATAACAGCAAAGGATGACTATTCATGCCTAACTATGACTTGCGCTGCACTTCATGCGAACGCGAATATAATATTCGTGCTACAATATCTGAAAAAGTAAACAAGCAGATTCCATGCCCGAATTGCGGTTTATTTGATTTGGAAACACTATTTAAATCACCGCCGGCGTTTGTTAAGGGTATAAATACCGCAAAATGTCCGCAAAGCAAAAGCTGTGGCTCACGCTGTCCACACGCCGGATAAGTTTTAGTTGGAATCACCCTAATTGACAGAAGCTATCACCCCAAGTATACTGACTAAAATTCATATACTTCTATAGGAAGGGGAAAGTACAATGTTAGCTATCAATGGAGGAGAAAAAGCCGTTACAAAGGAATTTCCCGTGGACGAACGCTATGTGGGAAACGAATTGGCTTACCTCAAAACCGCTTTAGCGCAAAACACTTTGTTTTACGCGCATGGTGATCATGTAAAACGCTTTACCAAACGATTTTCCGAAATAATGGGAATGGAGTACGGCGTAGCGGCTTCATCCTGTTCGGCGGCCATACATACTGCGCTGGCCGCGATTGGCGTTGGGCCTGGGGATGAGGTTATACTCCCGCCGATAACGGATATGGGGGGTATTATCGGGATACTTGCGCAATTTGCCATACCGGTTTTTGCAGATCTTGACCCGGATACCTACAATATGACAGCCGAAAGCATAGAGGCGGCAATTACAAGCAAAACGAAGGCCGTTGTAGTAACCCATCTGGCAGGCAACCCATGCGAAATGGACGAGATAATGGCCGTAACGAAAAAACACGGCATTTATGTAGTGGAAGATGCCGCCCAGGCCTACAGATCATTCCACAGAGGAAAACATGTCGGCACATTCGGGGATATCGGCTGCTTCAGCACCAATGAGTTTAAGCATATCTCAACCGGAGACGGGGGCGTATGCCTTACGAACAATGAAGATTTAGCCAAAAAAATGCAATTGTTCACAGACAAAGGGTATAACAGATTTGCGAAAACCATGGAAGAAATGAGAGACGTAAAGGAATTTTGCGTCAATTACAGAATGACTGAGCTTCAAGGGGCTGTGGGTTTAGCGCAGTTGGAAAAACTGAACAGCATATGTACCGCCACCGCCGCGTTAGGCAACGAACTAACGAAGCAATTGCGCGGTATAGATGGAATAATTCCCCCAAAAGTAATGGACCATAACGTATCGTCCTATTGGTTCTATATGTTTAAAATTGATTTGAGCAAATTCCCCTGCGATGTGAAACGGTTAGGGGATGCGATACAGGCAGAAGGAGTTGGGGCCTACGGCGGATATATCGGGCGCTGCTTGTATGAATATGATTTCATCAAAGAAGGTAAAATGTATCCCGGAAGCCGCCCCGAAGACGGGTTTAAAAACCCGCGCTTCCACGAATACAAACGTGGCTTATGCCCGAATGCCGAGCAGCTGCTGACTGAAAGCGTTAATATCAAAATAACCAGCGCATACAGCATGGAAGACATATACGCAATAGCCAGAGCAATCAAAAAAGTTTGCGATAACAGGCATGAATTGTAAAGAGGTGTAACTCTTGATAAAAATTGGTATCGTCGGGGCAAGAGGTCTTTCTCTTATGCTGGGCCTCAAGTCCCGTGATGATGTGCGCGTAGAGGCACTATGTGACTTAAATGAAACAGTGCTTAACGAGGCCGCCCAGCAGCATAATATCCCCAAAACCTACAGGGTGTACGAGGATATGCTTGAGAGCGAGATAGACGCTGTTATAATCTCGACACCTATGCAATGTCATGTACCGCAGGCACTGCTGGCCCTTGAAGCCGGCAAGCATGTGATGATGGAAGTGACCGTAGGCGTGGCAATGGACGAATTGTGGTGGCTGCTAGAGTCCGTTGAAAAACACAATAAAATCTTCATGTTTGCGGAAAACTACTGCTATATACCCCAAAATCAAATTATATCCAACATGGTGAAGCAAGGGCTTTTTGGCGATGTATACTATGTCGAAGGTGAGTATTTGCACGAAATTAAGGACTTGGCCACCTATAACGGAAAGTCCACATGGCGCGCCTATTGGCAACTGGGAAAACGAGGTGCGTTTTACCCAACTCACAGCATTGGGCCTGTTATGCAGTGGTTGCCCCATGAGCGGATTACAAGCGTATCCTGTTTCGGAACGGGGAATCAATCGCAAAAGCAGTTCCGTCAAGACGACACTTCGATAGTAATTTGCGAACTTACAAACGGCAAACTGGCGAAAATACGTATAGACACCATTTCGCCCCGCCCGCACAACATGGCATATTATCAGCTGCAAGGCACAAAAGGTGCATATGAAGCACCACGCGGGCTTGGCGACGACCATAAAGTTTGGCTCGACAGTATGGGCGAACTTAACTGGCACAACCTTAACGAGTTTAACGAATATCTGCCGGAACGCTACAAAAACGCCACCCAAGCGCAAAAAGACGCCGGGCATTATGGCGGCGACTTTTTCATTGTAGACGATTTCATTAACGGAATCAAAAATAATGTCCAGCCCGAATTGGATGTATACAAGGCCTGCGAATGGACAGCGGTTGCGCTGCTCTCCGAGCTTTCGGCGACTAACGGCGGCCGCAAAATGGAAATGCCACATTTCCGCAAAAACATGCCGCGCGAGGAACAGATAGTGAAATTGTAGAGGTGAACAATGTCCGACAAAGGGAATGAAGGCGGAGGCTTCCCTGCTTCTATATACGCTGTACCAAGGCTTTTAGACATTGGGATTCACGGGTTTCAGGGTTTTAATTGACCAAGATACTCCTTTTCGCGCCCACCTGAATAATCCCCTATTGTATCCATAAAATCAAAAGCCGATATAATATGCTGCGTACAAATTTCTACGCCTTTTTCAAAAAGTATCCGCCCTTTTTCTTTTGTGGCATAGGACGGGCTGCCCCAAACACCATTTGGGCATATGGCCGTAAGTGATTTAAAGTCTAAATACTTGATAGGCACTTCAGGGACAAAATCAATATTATTGATTTTGTCTTTTTTTACGGACGTCTCATCAATATATAACATGAGGGATGTTTCTATTTCACATGCGTGTACGTTGCCTGTGGTGCTTAAAACGCTGTCATTGTCCATAAGTTCAAACGGCTTCAGTATTACCGTTTTTATACCCTCGTTCGCGTTTATATGCCGCGTAAGAGGATATAAAACCCTAAGCCCGGCACTCCCCTGATGGATGACAAGCTTCTTGAACCCTTGTCTTTTAAGCTCCCGCGCGATATCTAAAACCATTTCATACATAAGGTCAGCATCAAGGCCAATGCTGAACGGATCCCCCGCATGCTCATAATTTGTTCCGAAAGGCTGTACAGGAAGCATAAATGCATTAAGGTTTGATGCTATTTTTTCGGACATAGCGTGGCTTATAATAATGTCGGTAGTTGTGGGCAAATGCGGCCCATGCTGCTCTAAAGACGCTATGGGGAAATAAGCCGTATCAAATTTTTTCTCTGCTATATCATTTATAGTTAATTTGCCTGCGTACATAATGCGCCTCCTGTGTTTGCCGGATTTCCGGCATAATCGGTGTTTTCCACAAACGCGAATGTTTCTTTTATTTCTTTTACTGCGCCAATAACGGATTGTTCAAATAAATCCTTGCCTTTTTCGGCAGTCCCCAATGTGCCTTTTCCCCAAACACCCGTTGACGAATGCGTGAAAAACGAACCGTAGGTCAAATAAAAACGCGGTGTTTCTGGAGTGTAATCAATTGCGTTTTCCATTTTCACAAGTTCGGGCCTGTGATAAAGAATGCGGGATGTCTCGCTTTCACCAGCGTGATCCATGTTTGAATAATCACATTGCGCTAAAAAATCAGAATAAATCAAATGCAAATCCTTATATGTGTAATTCAAATGCCGTACAACAGGCTCTGTTATGAAAATGCCGCCGTGTCCTATCATGATAACTATTTTCCTAAAGCCATGCTTATACAGCTTTTCTATAAGCCCGGTTAAGATTTTGCCAAACACATCGTTTGAATAATGGATACTTCCCCTTTTGCCAT
>Ga0123355_10021130_pt1 | contig 10414 bp, 9 predicted proteins | sample TergutEmb28metaG_3_FD_89872 | JGI IMG/M metagenome (GOLD analysis project Ga0123355, IMG submission 89872) | Embiratermes neotenicus P1 segment gut microbial communities from Petit-Saut dam, French Guiana - Emb289 P1 | ecosystem: Host-associated > Arthropoda: Insects > Digestive system > Gut ... | reverse complement strand
TTAACTATCAGCAGCATGCCCATTTAACTATCAGCAACATACCCATTTAACTATCAGCAGCATGCCCATTTAACTATCAGCAACATGCCCGTTTAACGATCAGCAGCATGCTCATTTAACTATCAGCAGCATGCCCATTTAACCATCACGGATGTCACATGCGATGCTGATGAATCAACCAGAATAATGCATTCTGCCTTTTTTTTCCCCCCTAGACAAAAACGAATGTAACAATGAGCTTGAAAAGAAACCGAGCAGTAATTGAATATAAGCGACGTAACGATTAAAAACCTGAGTATGAAGAAATGTAACAGTGTCCGACTTTAAAAATGGTACGACTTAAACACACGAAGTGAAGTAGAGTTCATGAAAAGCCGATAAGGGATTTATGAATGTCAATATTACTTATCATCGCATGAAATGTCAATAACACAAGGAATATTTACAATTTACAATTCACACGTCATTTACCACGTCAGTTACAATGAGACAGAAGCGCCTTTTCGGAATTCAATTCTCCTTGTGAAGTCCACGGCCTTGCTTGCTAAGTGACAGTCCTTACTGTTAAACATGCCGCATTTCCAAATAATTCAGTACCAAAAATCGTTTCGTGTTCGTCACCCACCCAAGGAGAAGATAATAATGGACATCTCTGCGCAGTAATGAAAGTATTGCAACATAATATGTCGAGTCTTATTCATTACGTTTATCAATTATGAATATACGATTTCATAAATGTTTCGAAGTTTGACATGTACAACACAAGCGAAGAGAAATTCATAACAAAAATACTGACCTCAAAGCTGGAAGGAAGAAACGACCTAGGAAACCTTGGTATAGATGGAATGATAATATTAAAAAGATCAGAAAACAATGCTTAGGATACATATGGCTGTCGTGAAGAAGTCATAAACGGCTGGAATTTTTTGGCAAGATGTTATTCCGTACTCTCGAATGCTCAATAAATTACATGTCCACCATACATCATTCAATTTCAAACCGTGGAACCAATAAAAACACAATTTTAAAGTTTCACAAAACAAGTTCCATATAAACGTACAGCGGTATACATATTAATGAGGTAGACTACATGATGAGACACATTATCCTACTTTCTTCGTTACGTCACTGAAAACAGCAGACTCAGACTTTATCATCTACATAAATCTTGAAATATCGTAAATTCTCCACGTAACAATACCAACAAAGTAAGACGTAAGTACTTCTCACCGAAAACCCTAAGTAAAGTCATTGCATATACAAGGCCTCATATTATGTTGGAACACACCTGCCTATATTTATTCAATAAATAATGATAACCATTTGAAACACAAATGTGAGCGACTTGCTACTCCTACTGTCACAATGCACTGCTCTTATATGCAGGGTGGTGCAAAAGTCGCTTCACCCCACGTGGTCAACACATTGTCTCTAGTGTCAATAGACTTTTGCGCCACTCTTGTGCATTGCATGTACTCGCTGCCTAGCCTCATATATCAAAAGCTTTTGAACTACAAGATACGTTAACGTGATGGCACCGATTTTAACCGTTTAAACCCATTGGCAAGTATACGTACCACATGCTATAAAGTTAAGAAACTCCGGGCTTGCCCACATTGTTTGTTTCGTATCTTTATCTAATCAGCATTAACCAGGAAAAGCCGTTTTCCCAATCCATGCCATAAATGCATTAGGCGAGTAGAAATGTAGACCCTCATTCTTAACCTCGGCATTAGATGGAGATGAGTGATTAATTTCACGCCCCAGCCGCTTTAGCCCCGGGGAAAGAACACCGGTAGCCACTGGAGAGGTCGCTGGGTGGACCCCACAACCCTTCTGGACGTTTTGGAGAAGAGAAATACCTCGTCCCTACCGAGATTCAAACTCCAGACAGTCCACCCCGTAGCCTAGTCGCTATACGGACTACGCGATCTGAGCTTCTAACACTAACCGAGTGGTCTTCGTAACTGACACGGGCTTTGTTCTCTGTGAAGCCGAAAATCAATTTTTATATACAATTCAAATTAACGTAATCTTGAAAAGTTCAAGTATGGATCTCACAGTCACACCTACGCAGAACAACATAAAAACACATTTGGTACGGACGAAATAACGCAAACAAACATAAAATGATATATTTGTTAACTGCAATTGGGTAGCCACCCGGTGGCACTAGTACAGTACACATTTACACACAAACAATACACAGAACGAAAGAACAAACAGTGCATAGAACAACACAGACATTCTGGAAGGGTGCTGGCCGTGCCCAAGTCTTTCCGGATTTTACCCTGGCATTTGCCTTACAACTGAGGAAAAAGCACGGAAAAACCTCAAGTCATGTACTCGTTACGAATCTCTACTGACAGTAGACAATAGGGACTTAGAAACGCAAAAAGTAATTGGAATTATGGACTAAAAGTTTGCACCTATAAATACGATTTATGGAGTACAGTTTTTAGACAAATATTTCACACACACACTCACCTTATGCCGATAAAAATGGACTATCCTTACTGCTGAAGGCAACTCTCTTAAGTTGCGTGTGTTCGCAACGTGCACTGCATCTTGAATGTACCTCCTTTCGTCAGAGTGAACCTAACAAACCACGTAAGACCTTGGCTCTACTGTGACGTAGCAATATTCTACATTTACAGTGCCAAGCGTTTGCCTTCGGGTAACGAGCCCCTTCTACGTAACACACACAGATGACGGATTTCAAGGAAAGTATGTTACGATTTTCGTATATAATAAATGAGCAGCGGAAGTTAATAAATACTTCCTTTTAGAATTCATTCAACCTTCACGAAGCGATGTCGGACCGTAATGATGGCCAGTGACGCAAAAGAGAACTTTCTATAACAAGTCGTAGACGCCGTCTAATGTCATGGAGTTGGGATAACTGTCCCTGGCATTTAACCCGTGGTGAGCCTGAGGTACAATAGAATTAAGGTTGCTTTTCGGCTGGCTGCAAAGGGGCCTTTGCACGGTCAATATTTGCTGTCATTGCTATACTGACAATAACACTGATCTTGTAAGGCTACTGCAGACGAGAAAAATGCTGATGACAAACGAGACGGCTTTCAAAATATAATGGATATCGTCAATAAATGTGGATATAGTACTGTAACTACCAATTGTCAGTCATGTATCAACAACCACGAAATGCGGATCTGTTGCCACTGACATTATCCACATGACAACATGCCTGAATACTGTCAATAACGCAGAGTTCACAGAATACACTATAACGTGTAAAGTCAATATTGACCTCAATATAGCGGCGGTAATAAACCAAGTACTGAAGTATTTAATTTGTTTCCGTGTTAATACTGTCAGTACTTCACCGGCTTTAAATGGCTGGATTGATATTAAAACACCACCACCACAACCTCGCATAAATTTACCCTTATCTAGCAAGTGGTCTATACCCTTCAGGTTTCCTGACTCACATTTCTTGTTTCCCTCTCGTAAGCGTTTTCCGCTCATCTCATTCCCCTAATAATCCTACCTATCGCAGGTGGAGAGAAAAATGCTTATGAAGCGCCATATTACGTAAATTTTTACCATTCTCATTTACCTGGCCTTCCTTACCAAGGCATGTCCGTTTACAATTTGTCATAATTGTCTGTCCGTACATCCAGCAATTATCATCTCCTAAACCACGTGTTGCATTCTGTCTACTACTACTACTACTACCACTAGTAGTAGTAGTAGTAGTAGTAGTAGTATGAAAGCGAATGGTTCCATTACAGATCCTTACGATATATAGATCATGCATGTTCCTTTGCATCCCCTAGCTAGTTAAATGGGGCTGAAGAACTGTGCCAAGCCCTCTCTTAGCCACTAGGCTTATAATGCTGTTCACCCTCACGTTCTCTAGATTCTTGGGTCTCAAAAATACGACTCAAGGTGCATTTTGCCTAAATTTGTTGAAAAAAATAAGTTCGTCATGGGCATTCAGAGATGGAACTTTACCTCAGTCTATAAACAAAATTTCATATTTTATGCTGTTGAGTATGTACATGCGCCGATCCCAGTGGCCACAAGGTCTAAGGCGTGGATCTGCAGCCGCTCACTTGCTAGGATTGCGGCCTCGAATCCCGCCGGGGGCATGGATGTTTTTCCGTGTGTTGTCAGACGGGCAGATCCCTCGTCCAGAGGAGTCCTACCGAGTATGTGTGACACTGAGCGTGATCTGGTTCAACAATAACCCTCTATACCTACAATGAGTAGGCAGAAAGAGGTCATAACAAGAATGACCAAAAAAAAACAAAATGTACAAATCAGTCAATATTTTCCAAACAAGTTAAGTAATCTGTATTAATCACCTCAACATATTTGCGTCATGCCTATCACAGAAATGTGGTCTACTTAACTTCTTGTTCAAACTTGGCGTAACTACAAGAAAATTGGAAATATATGTTAGGTTTACTTACTTACTTACTCCATGGTGCAGAGTCCTTCTTGAGAAGCTAACTGGTTTGCAGCTAGTCAAGAAATTCTCCGCATTTCACGGAAACCGAAGGTTCATTACCGCACTCACAAGCGTCCGCCACCTGTCCCTATCCTGGGCCAGCCCAGTCCAGTTCATATACCTACATCCCATCTCCTGGAGATCCATCCTAATAAAGTGGGTCCCTGTCATGGCGCGTTCTCAGGTTGCGGATAGAGGAACGGCCTCCGACAAGGAGGGTAGCTGCGAATAAATTGAATAAGCAGTCGCGGACAGCCGACGAGGGGTGATCCTCCAGCTTGGAGATTGGGCGAGATACTAACAATCCCTCCCTGTAAAAAACTTTGTTAAGAAACACTCACATACATTAGGCTTACAGGAGCCAAAAATAACTGGTATTTTTATTCAAAAGACCTTATTACATAAATTCCTATGTTTGTCTCCTTGAACATACTGCATAAATTCATTCGAAGTTTCAGAAATAAGTTTCAAGACACTTGTGTCAACAAGATTAATGCGCGTAACATTAACGTCACTTGACACTCGACGTGCAACACGCTGCCTGTAGCTTCCAGTGAATTTTGCGACAACCCGTAGTACATCAGTTGAAAAATCAAAAGTGCAAACTTAATTTTTTTTGGTACAAATCACACTCCGACTATAGTAAGGCACTCAATGCTTTGATAATCTCGAAAAGAATTTAATTCTTCCGGGAACACATAACAAATACATAGCAGCCTTTACGAAACACCGAAAGTACTTCTGCGCATACTGTTCGAACTGCAACTACCACTAACTGTGGGTCATTACTGGACATTTGCATGCAAGACTGAGAACGAATATTTATCCACCAGCGAGAATTATTATCGGTAAAACAAAGCCTTAATATTGGCCTGGATCTCTCACGCTCTTCTAGCGCATTTCAGTCACATACTCGCAGCACGCTCTGCGCACGAGTTGGCTATTAATATCATAACGAGGACTGGCGTTACGATGAGACGGACCTTGCAGAATGTTTTAATAAGTAAAGGTGGTTGACATAGCGAAGTCACTAAAGCCATAAAGCTACGGCTGGACGTCTGATAATCGTGGTTCGAATCCGGGCATGGAAAAAAAGATTTTTTCTCCTCCAATGCATTTAGGTCGGCTTTGTGACATACCCAGCATTCCATTCAAAGTTTCTGCCTAATATATTAATATCACTAGATATTGTATTTGTGGATGATGCATATACAGCGGAAGGACAGGTTTACGACCAACATGAAACAAAGGAAAATTTTTGGGTTTCCGACCTGGCACACGAAGACCAGCAGCGTCCAAAGCGAAGGACAATATATTACGAATCACTTTACGTTACCAAATGACTGTAGACAAATCGTCTAAAACAGTTCAAAAACTGCCATATTCAATTTTAAAGGCTTCTGACAATGACACATTATTAAAAGCTTGACCGGTGCTTCGATACTGTTCACCATGTGCGTTTACTGCACCACAACGATCATCCAGTAACTCTTTGTGATAGCCCCAACCGATTAGAAACCTCCCCAGCACCCCTTTCACATGAAGATGAAAACAGACCCAGTTTTTAAAACACTGCGGTACTATAACCCCAAGACAATGGGTAATACCCGGCATATCACTGATGATTGTATCAAGGATCGTCGCTTCGAACCCTGCTCGAGGCATTACCATATGTCGGCGTGCTTCTCTGTTGTGTGAAATGCTTGCGATTGGACCGACCGTCATCCAAGGTGTACTGCTGAATGTCGAGACAAACTCAGATGCTACAGAATCTGCCGCAGAACATAAAACGAAATGAAAGACAACAAAGAAGTAACTTTCTGTACCTGTGTCTACAGAGAAGATTCACACATTATCCTGAATATGTTTCGACCACCATGTGGTCATCTGCAGGAAGAACCAAATTTCATCACACGATATATAGTTGCATGGATTATTAAAGTAGTTCATCTTTAATACATATAAAAATAAAGTGACACACACAGTTTATCATAAAATTACTGTACGAGTAATATACTATGTACCGTTGCTATTACTGCTAGCATTAAACATAAAATTATGCTCTATATCATAACCACAGATTAGCAGATTAGTTTTCTCATTGTCCATGCAGAGGTTCTGCAATATCTGTTCTATTTTCTGGAATGCAGTATGTAGTTATGGTACAGGCATGTCCTTGAGAGTACTCGGTTAGGGGCATATTAGAGTACTTCATTACAAGTTAAAACGTGCAACCCATACAGTGAACAGGAACAGGTAATACGTTCTACGCACACACATACAGGCTGCCAATTACATAACAAATATTGTTCTGCAATACATTATGACAGTTTGTCGAACATATTAGTGACACAGTTACTGAAAACGAAGCAGTCGTGACTGGCAAGTTTCACGACTCGCAAGAATTGTTAGGCGCTGGTGTCGAGAAGAGTGCAGGCACAACGCCATTGCTTATCCGCGACTATATGTACGACATACAACTACAATTCTATAAGAGTGTTGAAGCGTGCAATTGTTTTCCAAATGCGTTCTGTGCAATTCTACTGCCCAACAGACTACGACGTTCATTGACTACAAGTGCAGCCAGCCAGTGTCAAATTGCATGCACGAAGAAATCAAGAGCAGACCGCACACGCGGGATGTCTGCTACCATTAGATCCACAATATTGTCTTCTCCTTTAACAGCTAAAAAGATGCCAGTCGAAATACACAGAATTATGATTCTGCCTGTTGCTTTATACAGGTGTGAAACTCGGCTTCTCACATTTAGGATAGAAAGATAAGCTTCGAGATACGAGTGCCGAGGAAAATGTATGGGCCTAAGACGGAGGAAGTTACAGCAGACTGGATACAACAGCACAACGAACAGTTTCATGACTTGTACCTTTTTGTGTGTCTTTTCTGTGGCGCAACAGCTCAACTCGGGCATAGACCGCCTCATTATTGAGGTTTCTAGATCAAACACAGGACATACTCGGTAGGGCTCCTCTGGACGAGTGATCAGCTCGTCGCAGAGACCTCTACCTGACAACACACAACACTCACAACAGAGAGACATCCATGCCCTCAGCGAGATTCGAACTCGCGACCCCTCCAATCGAGCGGCCATAGACCGACGCCTTAGACCGCACAGCCACCGGGGCCGGTTTTGCACTCCTCATCAAATATTATTCGGAAAATCATATAAAAGACGGTTAGGTGGGCACGGCATGTGGCACGTGTAGGAGAAAGTAGAAGTGCATACGTTTTGGTGGGAAAACGTGAAGGAATGAGACCACTTGGAAGACTCTAGTATAGATGGGCGGATAATATTAAAGTGGATCTTGAAGAATAGGACGGGGAAGTGTGGACTGGATTAATCTGGCTGAGGGTAGGATCAAAGGGAGGTCTCCTGTCAACGCGTAATGAACTTTCGAGTTCTATAAAGTTTGGGGAATTTATTGGCCTGCGGAAGAACTGTTAGCTTCTCAAGAGGGACTCTACCGTTTGTACTTACTTAGTTGGTCTGTTAGCGGCCAGAATTTACTCGTATATGTCATGTAAAACGGGCAATTTTTTTTTTTATCAATTTCGTAAAACTGAACAATAGGCGCCGAGATTAAACTGCATTGACACATTTTAAAGCAGATCCATAAATACGAATTTAACTGAAAGCCAGTGATAATGAACTGAGAGGAGTTACAGGATTGAAACGAAATTGCCTCAGTCTGCTTCGAAGTTAACAACTCAGCTTTCGTTTGGAAAGAATGGGCAAAACCTGGGAAAACCCTCGGCGAGGATATCCGTTCTCCAGCTGTGATTCGAAATAAGGCAGAGACGTCACGGCTACGCCCAACCACTCAGTAAAGGTAAAGGTAAAGCAGTCCCGTTACAAGCCTGGAGTGGCCCAGAGGGTTCCAGGAAGTTAAGGTTCCCAGATTTCATGACAACGGCACAGGATGGTGGTAAGGTTGTCAGCCTTACACACCGGCCGCTTTTACCCCCAGGAAATACTCCTGGTACTCATTTCTGTTAGAGGCTGAGTCGACCCCAGGGCCATAGTGCGATCGGAAGGATTTTATGTCAATAAAAATTCCAATGACACCAGCTGGGATCGAACCAGCGACCTTCCGATTTGTAGCACAGCACCTTAACCATTGTGCCACCACGGTCCCCCAACCACTCAGTAGGCCTCATATTACATAGGAAAAGTGACGAACACATCATGCTGCTGTGTCACGTAATGTATGTGCCTCATCGTGAGAAGAACTTTCAAAACATGTTCCATACAAATTAATATCCTGTGAAAAAGGCTACTCCCAGGAATTGCGACATCTGAGTCATCAGACTGTAAATGGCAGCCTTCGAAGATGCTGTCTGTAAGACAGAACATGCGGGATCGAGACCGGACAGCATAAGGGTTACTGACTATCGAAAATCATAAAATGTCTAGAGAAATAGTGACATAAACTACTTAAGTCATTACTACAGTATTGATCATATTTGTTATGAGAACAAAGGCAGTTACGTCGAAAATCCTCTTAAGCTAAAGTACATTAACTGTTTACAGCAACTTGTTACTTACAAAAACCAGTACTAACTGGGTGTGACATTAAGAATCTCTGCAGTGCGTTTCGGTAAGTTAGTAGGCTCGTATAGTCCCCACAATAAAAGCAAATACTTCTGTACACAAAATTAACTCAATGGTCTTTGTAACGGATAAGAACTAAACTTTTAGACAATACTAGCTCAGGGGTGCACACATTTTCCAGAAACCTATGACTCAACGCAACCTTACGTTGGCAGGCAGGGTGACGTACAGCAAGCTCTATACTGATGGGCTCACAAATATTACGCGCACGGCCGGTGCGAACTGGCGCCCGGGACTTGTGTACCTCTGATTTATCTGTATTTTATACTTTGCAGGCACAAGGGGCAACTCCGTGAATTTCACTTAATACAGTAACAGTACCCGCATCATAATATCTGGCACATATAATTAAGCAGCTGAATACAGACGGCGCAGTACATAACAGACTAATTTCATTACTTTGGAACAATTAGATACTGTTTTTGTTGCGCGGCCACAAGAAGAGCTGACAACTCACCAACATACTGGTACTTGTATTTCAGTAACAATGAGACCAAGATTGCTGAATAAAATAAGCAGGCGTCTAAACGGTCCAGTCCTGACATCTTCAAATAATTCAAATGGAAACAATCGATGCCATTACACTATCAGAAGATTTTGGAATAAAATCAGCAGACCTCGTAGATGTCCAACCCTGACGATGTCTTCAAGTAATGAAACGGGAAACAATCATCATTATCATCATTATACCTGTATTTGATACCGAACCCAGTTGATATATGGAGGTAAAGATACACTTAATGTTCACTGTGGCAGCAGACAGAAGTGTTGCAGCTTCATAGGAAGAGCGAATAGAACCCCCTCACTCATAGCCTTGAACAGCTCTAAATTAGATCTGAGAGGCTTGGTTATCACCACCACCATCACTGCTATTAATTCTAACACTTCTACTGCTACTACTATACCTAACACTACTACTGTCTTCACCTGTAACAACAGGTCTAGATTATATATGATTGCCTGTTATGAAGAAACGTGGATCACTTGCAGTAGTTGTAACAGGACCAGAAGATATCAGAACACATCAATGATAAGGACATATATGCCTGTCGGTATTGGAGTCTCACAAACTTTGTTAAAACGTTATATAACTTTGACGATTCGTGCGAAGTGCGTTTAAAAGGGAGCCCTGATGGAGACGATGTGTAATAGTGGCACAAATCAGGGCTTACTTACTTACTCCGTGGTGCACAGTCCTTCTTGAGAAGCTAACTGGTCTGCAGCTAGTCAAGAAACTCCCCGCATTTCACGGAACCCGAAGGTTCATTACCGCACTCACAAGCGTCCGCCACCTGTCTCTATCCTGG
>Ga0123355_10021129_pt1 | contig 10414 bp, 2 predicted proteins | sample TergutEmb28metaG_3_FD_89872 | JGI IMG/M metagenome (GOLD analysis project Ga0123355, IMG submission 89872) | Embiratermes neotenicus P1 segment gut microbial communities from Petit-Saut dam, French Guiana - Emb289 P1 | ecosystem: Host-associated > Arthropoda: Insects > Digestive system > Gut ... | reverse complement strand
TCAGTCACCGCACGTTGCTTCAATCTCGTTGACATACCACCATAACACGACTCCATGCTAACAAGCACTGTTTTAGAACCGGTATAGAGAAAGGAATTAAACTTTGCACCACTGTGCAGGAGGGTTGTGGCTACAAGGATACACTGTGCGTGCGTCGCTACTTTGCTCCATTGGAAACAGATTTCACTGTGTGCATTACTTATCAGCCGCCACTCGTAGTAACATATTTTATTTCAAATTAAATCCATAGATGCATTTACATCATACTCTGTGCATTACAATACACTGGAGACCAACGAAATAAAATGCAAAGTGTTTCGTAAACATCTACAATAATTTAGCTGTGACGGTAATGTAGTGACATAAGAGAAATATATAACAATAACCTATTTTTCCAAGCAAATATCATATACACAATACATATTTATCGATGAAAATACTTATTAAGTTTTCTTACAAAATACAAGATGTCCATATGAAGCAAAACATCTCTGAAAAGGAAAATTTCCCTCATTGAAGAATTTACCTCTTACCGACAATGTAGACTGAAGACTAATGTAAAATTACTGAAAAAAAGAATGAAATCTTTTAAAGCGGAATTATAAAGTTATAAAACGTATAACAAAGGAATGTGCAGAATTTTTCGTTTTTCTTTCACGTGTCTTCTTATTTATTCCTACTTTTTCTCTTACTGGAATTTTTATAAGAGGTAATATTTCAGTTACAGATGGAGAAGAATACAAATCCAAACATCCACAAAGTTTTAGAAAATAATTTAAGTCTATACTGCAAGAAAGAGAAACAAATACAAAATATTTATACGTGGGAATAACGGAGAGTAGGAAAATCAGAATGGAACATTTTCGTTCACCTCTCCATCAACGTAACTTTCTGATTTGAGATGTAGATGATAAGTATATGAGCTACATACTGTACTACGTATGTGCTTCATAGAAGTAAGTCTACTTGTGTCAAAGCAAAACCTGTCCGAAACCACGAGGGAGAATACGTAGCTGGCAATTCGAAAGAGATGAGCAGATACAGATTTACACAAACATAAATGAGAAATACTAATCGAAACCGTGGGGAAATAGATGAATTAAGTTAAAATTTATAATACGGAAAATAAAATTGGTATTCGCGTTTTAAAATATGTTGCAAACAATAATACAATTAGCGGTAACCTGGATATGTGTATAGGACCATTCATTTCGTTGCTCTTGTGGCTGCTTCAACAAAAAGGGTGGGAGGGATTAGTCAACTTCTCGAACTTTGCTGTAGAGCACGTAGACTAGAACGCTGCAGGCAGCTTAAATTGACTCTGCAGCAGAGAGAACATTAACATCGGCAAAGCAGGGAAATTAAAGATGGAACCGTGCATTAGGTTTAATTAATTTAGACAAATTTTTAAACAACAATTTTTTGTTTAAACATGCAGTGCTTTTTTAATTTTTCTGAATAAACTGCGAAAAAAGGCCTTGTTGTTTTGAACACGTTAATGAACTTAGGCTCGTAAAAATGGGATTTTCTTCATCCGCTTAGCCACTGTTAGTTTCTATAGAAATGTTCCGTGTAGTTTGTCATTTGGCTGGTTATTGTATCAATATTTTAATGTTCCACGCGGAAGTAGTAAGGTCTATGGAAGTTGTAGATATTGCATTCCGGTACCGGACAATATACTTTCTTACATTAATGTTTTAGTGAACTGAGGATCATGCCAAATCAACACATTTTTGAATGTGATCCTGCTTAAGAACTTGTTTATGTAAATATGTGTATAATACCATAACCGGAACACTTAATTTCATCTGTAATTTTTATGAAGCGTTTGTAGTACTTTTGTTTAGTTAGCAGTACATGTTTCAAAGCAAGTGGTTATGTTTTCATTCGCCTAAAATCTTTATTAAGTACACGTGCCTGAAACTTAAAGTGAAGTGAAGTGAAGTGAAGTGAAGTGAAGTGACGAAAAATGGAGATCTTAGTCCGTCTAGCTGGCACTGTTATATTCGACAATTGAAACGCTAATAATTTTACACGATTATATATTTTGCTTGCTTCTTTGTTTTAAATTTTTGCACGGTGTAACTGAGGTTTTATCATTCTGGAATACGATGCTACTGGGTAATCGGCTTTTATATCTCCGAGACAACGTAGTGGTCTTATCTGCCAGGTTAGCAATACCCAAGAAGGACATTTGGGCATGGCATTTCTGACCTTTAAAATGAAGCCCACTCTTTTTCTCGAACGTCGGGAATCGATTACACAGCAGAAAGGAAATCACGTATATTTTATTTATGGAAAGCTCTAGCGTAAGTGTGCGTTGTTTGATTTCTATTATGAAGTACTTTGCTTTGAATCTCGGCCGAAGAAACGATTACCCGGAAGAGGGTTTGAGGCCTTCTCGCCTCCTCCAGTTGTATCCCAATTCCACTATACTGTGCTGTAAATCGCTTTGTAGTTACTAGTTTGTTTTTGTTTACTTAATGACAATCATCGGTTCAGAATTTGTATCGCTGAATGACGTGCTGCCAAGTGAATACGTAACTGGACTCTGTGCTAAAGGAGCGTTACCAGTTCTGAGGTGTGTCATCCCCGTTGTTTGTTGAAAGACTAATGGTAAGGTAAATTCAGCCAGGAAACACAACTATAAATGTATGCTAGATGATGGTATTTATTAGCAAGGAAATAACTACATGTTTCGGCCTATAGCGGCCATCTTTAGGTTATTACAATTTTAGTAAAATTGTAATAACCTGAAGATGCCCGCTATGGACCGAAACATGTAGCTATTTACTTGCTAATAAATACCATCATCTAGCATACATTTATAGTTGTGTTTCCTGACTGAATTTGCCTTACCATTAGAGCGTTACCAACTGTTAACCAACTCCTCTGCACTCTCCTGCAGTAGCTGAGGACAGCTTATAAAGAACAAGTATTTTTGGTTTTTCAGCCGAGAATAAATCGCTTCTTTTTCACATGTCTACAATGCCTTCAGTCCTCGTTCTAAACTATAGCTTTGCAGATGTGAGGAATTTATTAAACCATGCGTACATGATTAGTTACTTAATTACTATATATTTATTGACGTGAATACATTTTTCAGAGTCCGGAAAGCCTATACTCTGACAACTGTTACGGGCAGTTTTTACCTACCGACTGTAGTAATGGAGTTAAAGTCCAGGCTTCCTTCTCTCTAGAGAGAGACGTGATTAAATTTCTTATCGATTCTTGACACGTTCACAACTTAAAGTAGGTTTAGCCTTCTATTTCTATACGGGAACTTGGAACGACGGACCGTCACACTTCGTGAATATGTGGATCGTGGAAAAGGCCAAATAATTTTCTTGCTAGACTTATGGGAGGTCGTGATCACGCTGACCAAAAATTCTGTGATAGAACGTAGCATTTTTCTTGATTACGCATTGTATCAGATTGTACAGTACTTGAAATGTTTCAGAAAGCAGGCGGGGAAGACGTTTCGTATTTCCGTACACTACGGGAAGGCCAAAAGTTATTAATGGAATTTGTAGTCTGAGGTTAATTTACATTTACCTTTTATTTTTGGCTTACAGATGATGAAGTAAATATCGCTGCTGAAATTTTATTTAGAAGATTACCAGCGAATTTTTCAAAATCATTTGAACGTGCTTGGAGATAAGATTATTGAGAGACATTCTTCCTAATTTCCTTATCGTTTGCACTGACATTTTGCCGCAGAAGGACAATGTGGCCGTGGTTACACCTTCTCTAAGGTTTTAAATATTGATTATCTGACATAATATTGCTCCGTCACATGACTGACTGATTATTACTATGCGATATATGACCGCACGCAACCTACCTGCGTGCTCCTCTACAAACTTGACCTACATCGCTAATTACATGTTTCATTACCGATTGTGAGTCGAAGCATAAATTTCCATGATCATTGACACACTGATCTTGTCTCTTATATACAGACAAAATATATCCCTGAAGCTCCCTTCCGTAAAGAGGCACGAAGAGAAATGATTATATTTTTCGCTCAATTCCCACTTTTTATCAGATTTATTGGATTTAAAGGAAGTTATTGGTTTGAAGTTACACGCAGATATACGATTCAGAACAGCAGGGTAGAAGTAAATTCTGAGACACTCTGGTGTATGTGCTTGTGTCAGGAACAGAATGCAGAAGAATATCACAAAAGAGTAGGCTAACAAATTCATTGAAAATGTGACATATTTAGGATTTTATGTGTGTTTGACCGTGCATCATCGATGCAAATAATGTAGAGGACCAACTAGATGCAACAATAAAAATTTATTGATCTTCCAGTCAGCTAAACATGTTTCGGATGATTTTTCGCCCATCCTCAGGAGCGCAAGACTGTAATTTACAGCATGTGGTATAATGCACCCAAATTGTTTCCGGACGGTGGTACGGAGTGCGGCGGTACGAGTACCTCGTGGGCTATGTACTACGTATAACGCAGAGGGTTCATGTAGATCATATGGGTGAGTTTCGCTTGAAATTGGTCATCGTCTGTGGTGGTATATTACAAATACATCTACCAGTAATGGCAGCACCCAAGTCCTTCAAAAATCTGCAGTGTTTACTGTGCTAGCATCGAGTTGTTGTAATATTACTACGACGGTCGTCTTGGCAACAAACAATCGAGGTTTTTCTATACGGAGTGTGATGACACATTTAGCGTGCACCATCATTACACTGGCAGAAACTAGTTTCGACTTTACTTTGCTGAATGGATGTTGATTCACGGAGCGGGTTAGAAACTACGCTACGACAGTGAAAAACTGAGAAAGTATCGATCATGAAACAGAGGAAAGGAACGGAGTCATAGGGATAATTTGCAGATTGTCGTGTGTGTGTGTGTTTGTGTATGTGCCCTTACTTCGACTGTATTCACTGAAGCCGAATCCAGTAGTGCATGTTACAACGAAAATAAAGAAGGGCAAGCAAAATAAAAGCCACCAAACGCTCAGATAATGAATGCGACTTCAAGAAGTAACTAGTTTTCTGTATTTGTAATTTTTGTTAAAAAAAACTCGGTGTTTTTGAGTTAATTGAAAATTAACTATCCGGATGCCATGACTTGCCTATACAGGCATAGATGGGAGATGGGGTATAGCTGCAACCCGCTCGCAACTTCAGCACTAGAAGGGGCAGGGTTGTTAGCACCATGGTCCAGCCGTTTTACTCGCAGGAAGGAACCGATACGCATTGCACAGGGGGCTCGGTGGGCTTGGGAGCCAGTCTGGACGACACGGAAAATCTCGTCCCCACCGGGATTCGATGTTCAGTTTGTTGAACCCTGTTCACAGGCCCACAACTTATAGCCTAATAAACCTTTAGGTGTAGTTACATAATACAGGTATGAAGAAAATATTATTACAGTACATTACAGTATATACATTTTGGTTTCTTTATATTCAACTTCAATACGAACAACTAAAGGTAAGCATTCCCTACACAGGCCTGGACAGGACCTGAAGTGTGTAGGAGGTTTGAAGACAATAGGCACATGAAGGTGGTAAGTTTGTCAGCTCTAAGCACCGGCCACCTTAACCCCCAGGAAATGCTCCTAGTACTCGGAGTACCCCAGGGCCATAGTGTGGCCGGCAGGATTATGTTAATGGTAAATTCCAGTGACACCTTCAGGAATCGAACCCGCGACCTTCCGGTTTGTAGCGCAGTGCCTCAACCGATTGCACTGCCGCGTCCCCCCCCCCCCACAATACGAACAATTCAAACTGTAATATGCAGCTGTCTCATCACTGTTTCATTCATTTCGTGCCCAAACTGACATATTCGTAATAGCGAGGTATGGGGTTTTCTATTCCCTGTCGATGAAGAGTCTATTTCTTCTGCTATCATCAGTTTTGTTACAGTTACATCACCTCGCTATCATCTCTTAGTTCATAGCCGATGAGATTTTTCGTCGTTGCTGGAAGAAGATGATAATCTTTCGGTGCCACATCAGGGCTGCACGAGAATATTCCAAGGTTTTTAGGCCCTTTCGCACAGTCTTCGATACGTCTGTCTTTCTGTTCGTGTGTCCGTGGGTCCGTCCGCATACATCAGCCCAGCTCCCACTGGGCGGTTGTTCGTGCAATTTCGTGTTGTGGTTCTGTGAAAATTTACCGATACATTCGTAATTTGATTTTGATTTGGCGAAAAATTCGTGCACTTTACGCCAAAATTAAAGACTTAATTGCATGTATTTTTTTTATTGATGCCCACGACAATAAATTACCACAGAAGCGTTTTTCGGATGGAAAGGTATCCGGCTCTCAGGACAGCCGAGGAGGTATAATGTAACGCAAACCCGCCACAATGTTATGCTAGCTTGTTTAGTAAAGAACGTTTACGCCATATACATTTATTTTCTGTTCGTTCCTCGAAACTGCATTCCTGTTTATGAGAAGACACAGAATTTTCACACCTTGACGAGTAGCAGATCATCATCATCATCATTGGCACAACAACCCCTTTTGAGCCAAGGCCTTCTACAGAAGCTTCTGCCAGCTGTCCCTATTCCTTGCAGCATTCCTCCAGTTTCTCTCCCCCAACTTCGTTGCATCTTCTATCACCCCATCTTCCCATCTTAGTTTCGGCCTGCCCCTCTGTCTACTTCCTTCTACCACTGCAACGAGAACCCTTCTTGTAGGGCTCTGTTCCTCCATACGAATAACATGTCCTGCCCATTTTAATCGATTAATTTTAATGTATGTTACTATATCACTTTCCTTGTACAATGTAAATAACTCATTACTGTATTTTATTCTCCATTCTCCGTTGTCATTTGTAGGTCCAAAAATAGCTCTCAAAATTTTCCTTTCAAAAACTCCTAAAATAGCTTCGTCAGATTTTGATAATACCCATGTTTCAGAACCATATGCTAGCACAGGTCTGATCAAGGTCTCATATAATTTTATTTTATTTTTTATGGATAAAAATTGAGACCTAAATTGTCTCTTCAATCCATAAAAGCCTTTATTAGCCATTAAAATTCTTTTTTTAATCTCTGCAGAATTGTCATTATCAAAGTTTATAAGGGAGCCCAAGTACGTAAAACTCTGTACAGCTTCAAAATTAAAATTCTTAATTTGAAAATAACTCTGTTGATTTTTACTTTCTCATGTAGTCAAATACTTAGTCATTTTCTCGTTTATCCTTAAGCCCATTTCTCCAGCTGCTCTTTCAAGTGATAGAAAGGCTTCCTTTAATGTCATTCGGGATCTCGCCATTATATCTGTATCATCAGCATATGCCAGGAGTTGGACATATTTATAAAATATAGTTCCACTCCTCTGTATTCCTGCATTCTTTACAACCTTTTCCAATGCTAAGTTGAAAACCAAACAGGCCAGTGAGTCACCTTGTCTAAGGCCTTTCTTTGTAGTTATTCTGATAAATCAGATTGAATTCTGACCTGACTGTGTATTTCCCATGGTCATCCGCGTAAGTCTTATCAGTTTATTTGGAATTTTAAATTCACTCATTGCATTATATAGTTGGCCTCTCCTTATTGTGTCATATGCAGACTTAAAATCAATAAATAAATGGTGTGTCTCAATACCAGATTCTTTTGGCTTTTCCAATATCTGTCTTAGCGTGAATATCTGATTTGTCGTGGATCTGTTCTTCCGGAAACCACATGATAGTTCCCAATTATATTTTCAGCAAATGGTGAAATGACGAGTAGCAGATAGCAGATTATATTAAAGTATGATTTATACTTGATTTTTCAGAGGAATTTTGTTTGAAGTTGAACACTAAATAGCTGCAGATTTTAGGCCGTTACTGCCAGTAATTAATCGAACAAAAGAAAGTTTGGTGTTGGGTGAGTCGATCTTAAGAAGTCAAATGATGTATCATTTGTTCGCCTCTTTGAAGAACTTAGAGGACGGACGTAAATGGGGCTTGGGCAAGAACTGTATTAACAACAGTATCAAAATCTCAGCTGTAAAGAATCTAGGGTTTTTAGTGTTAAAGCAGCATGAAATATGGTTTGACGTAGAATGTTAAATTTTTTAGAGCAAAGGAAACAATTAAGCTACTTTTGTTACGTGATCCCAGCAAAATTAAGGACACAAGTCGAAGAGTTTTATCATCATCCTCTTCATCATTAGCAACAACAGTTTAAAAGTCACTCTAAGCTTGTTCCGCCTTCATGGATATTTGTCCTTCCTTTTTTTCCTTGGTCGAAGTGCATTTTTTCTGCCGTTTTGAAATGTAGCTATATATTAACTTTGAAAGGTTTTTATCTTTTACTCAATAAATGTTTTGTCTACTTGCATCTATAATCCAAAATAATTATATTTTAATTTTATATATTCAGTTTCTTTCTGAAAAGTAAAGTAAAATAGCTTAGCCTACATGTCACTTGTACGTCCGATTCTTGAATATGGGGTCGCGTGCTGGGACCCGTACAGGGAGGGAAAAATAAGCGCGTTAGACAGGGTGCAAAAGAAAGCGGCCAAATTTGCACATCATACGATCAGTCCGAATTAGGAAACTTCGGCGTCGCGTAGAAAGTTATCACGCATATGTGCCCTCTTCAAAGCGTACTCTGGGGAACGCGCGTGGAAGGCTATTGGTGACAGATTACAACGACCACACTATCTGAGCAGGGTAGATCATGAAAGGAAAATTAGGAGTAGAAGGCAAAGGACGGATATAGGAAAATATTCTTTTGTAAATAGGACCATCCAGCACTGGAACCAGTTACCGACAGAAGTGTTAGGAACTCACCCCTGCAAACCAATGGCTTTTAAAAAGAGGGTAAGAAAAGTGATAATTTAGTTGAATTAAAAGGAAGTTAAAGTGTACTGGAAATCATCGAAAAGTGTAGTGAAATGAAGTATGGCGAAGTGAAAAGTCAAAAGTGAAGTGAAAAGTCTAAAATGAAACGAAAAGTCATCTAATATGAAGTGTAGCGAAGTGAAATAAAGTGAAATGAAGTGAACGAAGCAAAGTGAAGTAGAATAAGGTGAAGTGAAGTGCAGTATTGGGAAGGGGGGGTGGGACGATTGTTTATGTAAAAGGTTTATAGGAGTAGTAAGTGATGAATAGTGAAGGAATGGGGTGAAAGCGTGAGTGAATTAATGATTGAGGGGTGTGGGGGTGGAGAAGAACAATTACAAGAAACTGTATGCAGTACTCTCTTTCTTGGGTGTTTTTACCTTTGTACATGTTGTATTCTAATTTGTCTCGTGTGTATTATTGCTAGTTTTAAGTTGTGTGTAATTGTTGGTTGGCCGCGTGTATTGTTGTAGTTGTCTTCTGCGTATTGTTGTCATCTTATGTGTATTTGCTGTACTATGTGTGTATTGCTGTTTTTTTTACTTTAGATGCCGGACTGCTGGCTAGAAGTTAGTATTCGGAAGGTCCTGTGACCGGCCATCTTGATACAAGTTTTTCTTGTTTTCCCTATGCCTAAAAGCAAATGCTGAGATGGTTCCCAAGATTACAAGTTGCCACTACATGCTTCTCATGTAGCCCTCCCGACTTAAATTTAGTAGTAACCAATTTAATATTTTGTATACATGTAAAATAACCACTGCCACCGGGTAAGAACCCAATTGCAGTGAATAAATATTATTATATCCAATCAAGGGACCTATCGAGAAGGAAAAGGGAAATGTGTGAACGATGAAGTGATGATTTGAACAAATATATTAGTAACTTGTGTAAAGGCATCAAATCATTTAAACAGGTTTAACAACCTGTGAGAAGCTAGGTTAAGTTTGAGAAGATTGTTCTTTTAGGTTTCCACAAAATTTTATATAAGAAAAGAATTATGTTGCTAGCTGTTGAAATTTATGGTCTTGTTGATGCTAGATAGACTGCAATACGTGTAGCTGAGACGCCAGTATTTGAGCCTAGTGCCTTTGTGGTTGAGGTTGGCGTATTTCTAAAATTTCAGCATAGCTGGTCCCATGCGGTAGAGATCCCAACATTTATTTAGTGAGTTTTTAATGGGTGAGAATTTATTATGGTGTGGAAGAAATCCAGTATTTTTACGTACAAGTGTTCAAGAAGGTTCAAAGTAGTTGTAACATTGGTCGGCCAAATACGTAAAAACCTTTATCCACCATTCTTCCCTTGGGACTAATTCGATATGAGGAGACTTGTTGGAGATCAATGTTATGGACTGCGACGTGATAAATCTACTGCTGACTGGGTATTTTACAGTTGACATATTGAAAAAGAAAAAGAAATGTATAGAGTGGGACAATAGATCAACTATTTATATTCTTCTAGAGACCCGTGTATGGCTCGTTTAATGGTAGAGCTCGTTCGAAACGTGATGGCACACGCGCAGAAACCAGATTTGGTCTTTCAGCGAAACGGACGAGTCCATTTAAATCGGCGGGGGTTTCAGTTCAGTCGGCTGCTGGCAGCCGAT
>Ga0123355_10021128_pt1 | contig 10414 bp, 2 predicted proteins | sample TergutEmb28metaG_3_FD_89872 | JGI IMG/M metagenome (GOLD analysis project Ga0123355, IMG submission 89872) | Embiratermes neotenicus P1 segment gut microbial communities from Petit-Saut dam, French Guiana - Emb289 P1 | ecosystem: Host-associated > Arthropoda: Insects > Digestive system > Gut ... | reverse complement strand
GCTAGGGTAGTGACAGGTGGTGGGCTGTTGTGAATGTGGTAATGAATCTCCAAGTTCCATAAAATGCGGGGAATGTAGCTTGTTTCCTTCCTGGCCGGACTAAGGACTTATCATCAACCCTTTTAAGAATGAGCGAGGTATTAACATAAAAGTACATAGGTCGTCATCTAAAGTACCCGTTATTTTTGTCAGCTTTTAATGAAACTAATTTTCTCGACAGACTTTCGAAAAATACTCAGATTTCAAATTTCATGCACATACAGTGGAAGGCAAGTTGTTCCGTGAGGACAGACGGTTGGACAGAAGGACGAGCAGACAGACACGACAAAGCTAGGAGACGCTTCACGCAATATTACGAAGGAGCCTAGAAACACAGCTTTAGGTAATCTACTCTACTTCTTACAATCATTTCAATCAAAAATATAAGCGTTTGTTTCTTCAACTTCCTACCGTTCACCTGATGTAGCGTTTCCCAGTCTTTTCCTATACGACGATACTTTCTTGGACTGAAATTTCCGCCCACCTCATCACGCTATATACTGTATAATTGTGCTTGGATATACAGATGATTGAGAAAATACCTTATGACAAAATAGTGATGATCTCAGAACAGTTTCAACTGTATTCAGCATTTATTCATCAAAAGTGTAGTGACAATGGTGTTTTGTTGCAATTGACAGCATGATAATCTACCTTCCCACGTTACGCTTAAAAATTTGGGAATTAAGATAAAATATCGTTTTACTGCAATACGTGTTCCCTTCTTCGTAGGAGGACCACAGATCTGAGGTTTTGAGAGCAATATTAGAGAAGAATATATGAACCCAAGGAAGAGGATGAGGAAGAGGAAAATTGATAAAATTGTGTAATAGAAACAAGCATTAAGGTACATGAGAGCAGTGCGACTGGCATAAGATAGTTTAGTTCGTGCCCCGAACGGAAAACACCATTTAGCTTATACTGTATAGGTACATAGATGAAGACAAAATTAATATTTATTTTTAAGAAGCAGGTATTTAATACATACATTGATAGATTTATCTATCTCAGGGTGCTGTCCAGCAGCAGCATTGTATAGACAGCGTAACATTTTTCTTTGACTTTCCCGTTTTAGCAGGAAATATCTTGACCAGAGGAGTAGCCGTCAACTTTTAAATTTGAGCATTAAATTTTTGTGGTGATTACACATGCAGCAAATAGTTTAAAATTTAAAATTTCTGTATTTTGTATTTAAATATTCCATAAATTGTTTCCCTTAAGCAGCAATGGCTTTTGGTCCTCTTAAACATAAGGCTGTGTTTTCTGTGACCTACGAAGTACAATTGTAAACGTTAGTGAGTTGCATTTCAGGTTAAGATTCTGTACCACAGAGTTCTTGCTTAAATACTGTTGGTGTTTCCCCTACATTCTATCTATATAACTTCCCCATATACAGCTGCATCGTATTGTGTGGTTAGTGGCACATTCTTACTGTATGATATCCAAAATTAATATGCTAGGAATATGAATAAGCATACAGCGTTTTCTGAGATTAGTAAACAATTCTTAAAAACTGTTATACACACAACCTCGCTCAGCAGAATGGTATAGTATCTGTGGAAGTTCACAGAGCTTTTGAAGCACAGTGACTATATATATATATATATATATATATATGAAATATTTAAACACAAAATACAGAAATTTTAAACTATGTGCTGCATATATAATCACCACAAAAATTTAATGCTCAAATTTAAAAGTTGACTGCTACTCCTCTGGTCAAGATATTTCCTGCTAAAATGGGAAAGTGAGAAAAAAATCTTGTTACGCTCTCTATAGAATGCTGTTGTTGGACAGTACCCTGAGGTACTATTACTATATATTATACTATATTATATTACTATATATACAGTAAATGTGCTTCAAAAGCATATATATATATATGCCCCTTGTTTAATATTTAAAACCCCTACATTTTGTTCAAAAAGTGCATCTATAGGTTCCGTATGGTTCTCTGAATTAACAGCAATTGCACAACTGATTGCATTAACCGAGTGGTATTGGTAGAGGGGACGAAGTACTTTCTGTGACGTACCAAATATGCATTTGTTATTTAAATTAATCTAGTATTTTAAGTGGTTTTGAGTTCCAAGCAGCAGGTCACTGATCCAAAATACTGTCTATGGCTACCGCAAACATGGTATTAGCACATTCATACAGATTGCAGCCAGCTCCGGTTACAAGAGGGATTCTTTTCGTAAGCGGCCCATTCTTCTTTATATATGGACTGCTATCAAGCCTGAGAAATATGAGGGTACTTGCAGGGTGCGATAAAAGGTTAAGAATAGTGGCGGGGTGGATGGGACGATCAATACTCGACTCCAGGAAATAATACACAAGAGTAGAACCACAAGTGAATAACCAAGCCGTCATCTGTCTGGAAAATTGATTATTCTCGATTTTCGACCAGAATTATTGAATTTATAGATATCGAATCTCGTGATGCAGGATTTTTCAAAATTCCCCCATCTCTCCACGCATATTGCACCTTAAAACGGACCACTAACTCTGTAAGCCACACAACCGTCCAAAAGTACGAAGTTTTGAACGCGGTGGAAGCCTGAATATCGGTCTGGCCACTACTGCTTCTGGGCCCCAACTAACTCCAAGAGCTATGTCCAAACTTATACGTTAATTATCTCTGATAAACTGCCCGAATTTTATGAAACCTGATTACTCAGTACTGTGCTCACAACGGCATGTTACTTGTCCCTGTCTCGAGCCATATTAATCCAATCCATTTTAATAATACTTTCACATATATGACACGTATGTCCTCCGAAGGGTCTGCCCCCTTAGATATCCCAAGTAATGATTTGCATTTCGGGTCTCTACCATGCCTGCTACATTCCCCAACCACACAGTCCTCTCGCCATTGTTCATCCCGAAGTAGAAATATTTGATGTTCCACTTTATCGTGACATTCATGTTGCATATTTCTGCACATTCTTGGTCTTTTCTCTCTCTGGTCACACCTATCCTTCTTGGCAACTTATCTGCTACTTACATAATAGAGATATGCTTCGTACCATTAAAAATTTACAGACAAAACTAAAACTATGTTTTGTATATCAACATTTTTACGTATTTATAAATGGGATACCAGTCGTCCTCAGCTCATACTTACCTTACCATTACCCACTTTGGAGAGCATAATTACGTTACCCAATACTTCTTTGATCCTTGAACAGCCCTAGTGATATAATATAAAAGCTTTTACCGTGTAAAATAAAACTGATAGCAGATAAGTGTAAATACAAACTTTATTCCTGTCAGAAAAAAGAAAACAGTAAGATTGATTAAATTCGCTGTAACATATATCGCTTCGAGCCCATGTCAATAACAGTAAATATTATAATTATTATGGTATTATTTACTTATTCATTCCCGACACGCGGCTCTTGAACTACTGATAAAAGTAGACCAGGGATTCCTCCGACGTCATATAAATGTAGAAATTCCTGACACAATCTGTGACTTATCAACTATCACGTGCTCCCGAACAACAGACCACGAAAAGTTCAAGTGAACTGTTTGTCCTACCACGATTTTATTTGGGCTGAATTCCTTTTACAGACCGTCTGAAGCATCGGTGAAAATGTATAACCAAGAAACGGCCTTCCCCAAACAGAAGTGCACATTTTTCGTATGGATCACCTAGTAGTTGTGCATGGTGACATTAAAGCAACCTCCCAAATAAACCATTAATTTAAATTCCGCTATATCCTAAACGGATATATATTTCTAAAATTCTTCAGTTGTTTTAGAGTCCATGCACTACCATTGTGTAAGGTCAGATTTAAAAATAAAGCAGACATCTTTCAAGAGTTCTTCCCTGAGGGCTTGGATTTCTGCATGTAATGTTAAGAGCTCATATTGGCATGGCATAACGATAATGCAAACTGTCCACGACGCATTCTCGGAACATTAAGTACCGAAAACCAAGTGATGTTTCGTCACATCCCAGAAGTGATGTGTCATTCACACCGCAATGAGAAGCTTGAAACTTGCAAGTATCAGGTTTTGTGTGTGTGTGTGTGTGTGTGTGTATGTATATATATTACGCGAGCCAGTCTCTGACAGATAAGAACAACAAAACACCATTACGAACACCACCAACACCAACACCATTGCCACCAAAAACATTTCCATAGTTATTTTTGGACAGTTACAGGCTGAAACCGCTGTACATCCATACAGATACACGAAGAGCTCACATTATATTTAGAGATTCTTTGCTTCTTAAATTATAAATCCCCAATTTTCTATAACTCAAGTCTATCTTAACGAGTGTAAGTACACGTTCTTCGCCTGGGCCTTGGCAATATTTCGTACAGGTAGCATAATATATAGCAGACCGGATGAAAATTTGAAGAAGGAATGACAATAAAATCACAACTTATGTTAAGTGTAAAATTTCCTGCAAATTTACATGTGGTCTACATAGCATTATACCATGGGCATGACTAATTTAAGAAGCATATACGGTAGCATATATTAAAGGATAACCTAAAAGAATTTCCTATTACTCTGCTTTTATATATAATACAGAAAAATAAATATATATAATCAACCTAATGAAACTCGCCTACAACCTGACAAAAAGATTTTGTTTTACTTAAGACACTGTAGCCAGTCTAGCAGAGCAGTTCAATAAAATGGTTTAAAGCTTCTTTCAAAATGTGGGGGAATTTAGTTGGAATAAACACTTCATATGTGCAGTAATATGTGCAGTAACGTGTGCAGTAACATGTGCAGTAATATGTGCAGTAACGTGTGCAGTAATATGTGCAGTAACGTGTGCAGTAATATGTGCAGTAATATGTGCAGTAACGTGTGCAGTAACATGTGCAGTAATATGTGCAGTAACGTGTGCAGTAATATGTGCAGTAACATGTGCAGTAACGTGTGCAGTAATATGTGCAGTAACGTGTGCAGTAACGTGTGCAGTAATATGTGCAGTAATATGTGCAGTAACATGTGCAGTAACGTGTGCAGTAACATGTGCAGTAGTATGTGCAGTAACGTGTGCAGTAACATGTGCAGTAACACGACCTTACCCAGAAACAGTAGAAATGTGGTGCTTGTTGACTTCATTTCCTTATATTTATCAGTGACTTAACGTTTGTAGTGATCTAAGATATCTCTAAAATCTACAGTATATTCTTTTATACTTTTATAATTTCATGCATTCTGTCGTAAATTCGCGGTGAACCAATAGCAGTTGTCCATAGTCACATCATGAGCTCATTAATGCTGAACACATAAAATTATGTCTGCTTCAAGGGAGAGCGCTGTTAGTACATGGCGCCATCATTTTGTCACTAGACAATTGCGAACAATTGTAGAATTCAACAAAGAACACGTCTAACACGTAAGAAGTGCCTGCGAGGGACACCTGACAATACAGTTGAATGACACCACAACAGTTACAGGGTATGTTTTCTTTCCATGGGCCAGGGTCTCCTCATTTTCGAGGCTTCGCGATCGCACTCAGACACACCACACTCGGTAGGACTTCTCTAGACGAGTGATCAGCCCGTCACAGAGACCGCTATCGGACAATGCACATTAATCAAAAAAGACACATCAATACCCCCGGCGAGATTCAAACCCATAATCCCAGCAAGCAAGCGCCTGCAGACCGATGCTTTAGGCGCTGCCACTGGGACCGGCCGTTATATGCAGGATATATAAATATGAAAGATCTCAGGACCTCACAAAGGAGTTGCTGGGGATTTAAATATTGAAAGACGTGACGCCGCGCCTTTGGGTAAGTAGTACCCGGAGATTCGAAGGATCGTATGTGAGTGATAAGCTAAATATTAAGACAAGAGGGCAAAATAAATGAGTTTCAATTCACAGAAAAGAATTTCCAAATCAGCTCTTTGCACGGTAAATTATGGGAAAGAGAAAAGTTCTGTTTATGTAAACAAGATACCGGTTTATAAGGGGGAACTCCGTTCTTCTGGGTTATTACGCTGCGGGTAGTGGTAATTTCTTACCGACGATTCGGGACAACCTACCGGTCCCATCTTCATGGGTCAAGGTGGGACCCTTTAGGTTGTCCCGAAACGTCGGTAATAAATTATCACCCTTCGCTGCGTAATAACCAAATGAGAGTAGTTCTCAGCTACGTCGCGGTGAAAGCCTGAAATAGACCGCAAGACACAAGTTTCTCTGCCAATATGCTCTTAACTTTATCGTATCTTTCTGGCGATCAGTTCTCTTAGAGAACTACAATTTGTTCGCCGTCAAACGTTTTATCACATTCTTCTTTTCGGACGCATTATTACGGCACTGCAGCTCTCTCAAGTATTTGGTGACTGCTGTGAGTTGCCAGACAGCAGATATCACGCTGACTGTGTCACAGTAAAGTCGACATGGTTCCCGATGTTGTGTACCCGTGCTACTTCGGCAACTTCTCTGACAGAAGTGTCACGCTGGAAGTTGGCTCGCTCGTTCACAGGCGCTCCGTATTGATTACGCTGAAGGGCACTGCGACTGCCAGGACGGTAATCTATTAGCAAAAATTGTGAGGTTGCCTTGTGATTTCTCTTAGTTTTCCGAGGAAAACTCCTGCCTTTGGCAATCCTTACTTCATTTCCAAATCCCAGTGCAACATGGAGTTTATTACTGGTCATTAAATGAACTGTTGGAAGTACTCCATTATCTGATCTATCTATTTGATCTATCTATTTATCTATCTACCAGTTTGCCAGTGGACCCCCAGTTGCTGGATCTCAGTCGTTTTTCGCCATAGTTGCCAGCTTGTTGCGGTGTTAGGTGTTAAATTCCTCTGCTTCGTCACTCTTTGCACTTCACTTCCTGTCGTTCTCCTCGTTGTTTTACTCCAGGTGCCTGTCATTATTCTCTTATTCCACCTGTTTCCATTATCTGATGTATATTCTATTTACATTACGTTTCGTTCAGTGCCTGTACTGCAGCCTTCAGCTGATTATTTGCCGTCATACTGAGAGACCTCTGTTGTTCGTTTTTACTTTTGAGATATTCGTGGCAAGTGTCAATTTCGAATCCAACATAACTCGGGTAATGGATTTGTGTCCACAGCCACTGACCAAATTCTTATGGGAAATTCGGTGTTATGGGAATTTCGGTCTCCATAAGCTTTCTTCGTAGCTCAAGAATGCTGTGAATTTCTTCACTAAATACAAAACAGTAGACGTTATTTTTTGTAAAAAATAATATGCGTTCAGGCAACGTGCTAATTAAACTAAAGAAGAAGTCAGGTTTTATGATCCATGTTCCCTGTAATAATCGTATATATATATATATATATATATATATATATATACGAACAAAATAATGGCCGAAACAAATGCACACGTATACTGGAGTTAATTTTATTTATAAACTAATTCTATTATATATTTATGCCATTGTTGTTAATATTATATATATATATGTGTGTGTGTGTGTGTGTGTAAACAGTCATTTACTTTAAGGCGCCAGATTCTTGAAACCTGAAGTCAGTAATGATGACACTGATCCTCACGAAGTTGATGGTGTTGGTTTTATTCAACCTCGACTAGAGCGACTGTTTTCGCCTGTGTATAAACGAATTAAAATTCCACCTAGAGACGATATTCAGTTTCAGAAGACAACAGAAAGCTCAAACGGTTATTCAATACGCCTAAGCAAATGCGCATGAAGTATCATGCATACTCGCAGGCCATACTGTTAGTATTTATAATGAACTTTACGTCACGCATGACAATGTTGACAGCAACGCTTTTACACAAGTGGGATAAACATAGAATTTCTGGGCACGACTTATTGCTGCATTCCACAATTTCAGACGCCAGGTACGACGGTCTGTCACGGTGTTAAACCCACTATTCGCACTCGTAGGCTCTCCTGCCGCATTTCCACTAACTGCTCCAGTATATATTTCGGTAAACATTTTCATACGCTCGCAGAGTTGACCACCGTCATTTCCGTATTCGCCATTTTCAACTCACACACTCCTGGTCAAACCAGAACTTCTCGCGTCACACCAAACAGATCTGCTTCCGTACCGATAGAGTTTAGAGTACTGTTTCTGACTAGTATTGGGAAGGTGTCCATTTAGAATGCCGGTCTGAACACTAGCTCTCCTGAGCTTCTTCGCGGTTTGTTTAGTCCCGCCAGGCAAATTCCGGTATAGTGTACCAGGCAAGTCCTCCATTCCACTCTGTGCTGTCTGAAATACTGACAGTAAGGGAACATAAGCCACGAAAAATAAATGACAAGGATTAAGCCAACAGAACCACAGTTGACAAATGCCTTATTCAATAGTTTTTAAGCGCTTTCTCAAAATTTCGAATGGCGACTATTAGCCTCAAAGTAGCTGTCTGTCTATCTGTCTGTCTGTCCGTACGCGTGGAACAACTCGGCTCCCTCTGGACGGATTTTGTGAGAACCTATATTAGATAATTTTTCGAAAATCTCTGGAGAAAATGCAAATGCCATGAATATCCGACAAGAGTAACGGGTATTTTACATAAAGACCTACGTACATTAATGTTATCATCTCAATGAATTCTTCTTAGAATGAGAAATGTTTCAGACGAAGTGCGTAGAGAACAGCACAAAACATATTTTAAGTTCAGTGTTTTTTTTCTGAAGATCGTGCCGTTTATAAGATAATGTGGACAAACATCGTAGAGCCAGACAGGCCGTGGATAACACAAAGCGGCTCATGTGCCTTGCATACTAGATAACTAAGGTCACAAACACACACTCATAATATGTAATAGTTATTGCTTTTCCGCGGCAAGAAAAGTTAACGCGAACGCGCCTCAAATTTAAGTTTTTTACTAATGTCTTCTTAAACATTATTGGTGCTGATAGTAATTCATTCTGAGAGTATTCTGCAGTTCTAAAAATAATTACCTGAGCCTGTAGATATCACACTGCATAGTCATAAAGTGCATCTCCGTGCAGCAATCTGCGAAAATTTTGCAGTTTAAAATTATTACAGAATAACCACCTAGTTACGTTAAACACCTAACTTGTTGAAAAGAAGCATGTACAAATTTTCTGTCAAGTTTCATGCCAAGTAGAGCTCACAATCGACCTCATTCATTCATTCTGCAGTCTGACTTACGACAGACCCACGGCCTCTCCCAAAGCCAGTTCTCCAAACAGTGCGATCTAGTGTTTCCTCTTTGAAACTCCAGTATCCTCTGGTTTTCTCAAGGTCATCCAGTAGCTGCTACGTCTTCTTCCTCGTATTACTCCCCCTTCTATGTTTCCCTCAGTCTTTCCTTCAGTGACGTGGTTTAGAACATTTTCTAGGCAAGATGTGACCTATATGAACCTAACCTAAACTCAACCAACTTTCGGTGTCTTACGGTTCATCAATCTCACTCTTATACAAACTGATATCGCGTGATCTCGATCACTGTACCACATTTTTTTCGCTGTCAAAGAAACCATGCAGGATCAAGTGCCTTGACGACAATTATTATTATTATTATTATTATTATTATTATTATTTGGGGTATTCTCGGGCTATGCCTGGAGTTGTTGAAGACCCATAGTAAGGGTCTTAATCAAGCATCCGCTGGGGGAAGGGTTTTTTGTCAGGAGAGGTTGAACTGAGTGTGTACTCGTATAGCCGGGAACATGATAAGCCGACATCATTAGGGTGTTCCAAACTCTGCATCAGATAAATGGTCTTCATCATTGAGGAATTTTCTCACGATGGAACGGGTGGCTAGTGTGACCATTTTGGGTCTGGCACAGCAGGCGTATTGGTAAAATGAGGTTAGTGAGCCTTTGGTTAAGCACGTTAGGGGTGGCCCCCGTAACAGACAAGACCAATGGAGAGACAATAATATTGTTTAATACTGTACAGACACAGACAGATAGAGAGATAGACAGAGACAGATAGACAGATAGTCACCTCTTCTGTTGATAATATTAAGAAATATTTAAGTATAATCTGGTAACGGAATGCAGAGTTTTGGATGTTAAAGCAAGTATTACATACAAACACTGCTGTGCTTTGAAATGTTTAAGAAAGATACTTGAAATAAGATCAGTTTAAGTCGTGTACAAAAAAAACACAGTACTCTTTATTATGGTTTCGTTCCTATCCGTATCGAAACGTAAAATGTAAGAACTTCACTGCTTTAATGTTTTGTTACTTTCTGGCTGATCACCTCTGTGGTCTAGTGGTCAGAGTTTCCGGCTACAGATACAGAGGTCCCGGGTTCGATCCCCGGCGCTACCAGATTTTCTGAGTATTAGTGGGTCTGGAACGGGGTCCACGCAGCCTCGTGAGGTCAAACTGAGGAGCTACTTGAATAAAAAAAGTAGCGGCTCCAGGTTCAGAAAACAGAAATTAACGGCCGTGGGGATCCGT
>Ga0123355_10021126_pt1 | contig 10415 bp, 20 predicted proteins | sample TergutEmb28metaG_3_FD_89872 | JGI IMG/M metagenome (GOLD analysis project Ga0123355, IMG submission 89872) | Embiratermes neotenicus P1 segment gut microbial communities from Petit-Saut dam, French Guiana - Emb289 P1 | ecosystem: Host-associated > Arthropoda: Insects > Digestive system > Gut ... | reverse complement strand
CGGAAAACTAAATTTAAAACTAGCAAGTAGGAATGAAGTCAATAACACAACTATTGTTTAATTAGATGTCGTAATCTAGGTCAAAATACTACATGTTCCGGCCGATAGTGGCCATCATCGGGTTTTTGTCGTTCGATACACTTAAGATTACTTATATAATTGTGTGGGGGCTAGTTTGATGAGGAGATCTCTACATTAAGGCATTCGTTTGAGTACAGTTGTTCTGCATTAGGTGCGTGGGTGTACTGTTCATAATACATAAATATATGCTTTGAAAATATCAACAAACTGAAGAAACAAGGAATCAGAAAAACAAGGACCAAGAAGAAACCAAGAAAAAAAATACAACGAAGCAAAACAAAACCAGGGGCAAAATATCATAAAAACACCAAACACGAAAAATCACAAAAGGATGAAAGACTGGAGGTAGTGGCGTGGGGAGGCTGCTATGAACTGTCCTGGTATGGAGATTCTGTTGTGATGAGGCTACTATGAATTGTCCTGGTGTGGAGGTACTGTTGTGGGGAGGCTGCTATGTACTGTCCTGGTGTGGAGGTGCTGTTGTGGGGAGGCTGCTATGTACTGCCGTGGTGTGGGGGTACTGTTGTGGGGAGGCTGCTATGCACTGTCCTGGTGTGGAGGTGCTGTGGTGGGGAGGCTGCTATGTACTGTCCTGGTGTGGAGGTGCTGTAGTGGGGAGGTTGCTATGTACTGTCATGGTGTGGAGATGCTGTTGTGGGGAGGCTGCTATTCACTGTCCTGTTGTGGAGGTGGAGTTGTGGGGAGGCAGCTATGTACTGTCCTGGTATGGAGGTGCTGTTGTGGGGAGGCTGTTATGTACTGTCCTGGTGTGGAGGTGCTGTTGTGGGGAGGATGCTATGTACTGTCCTGGTGTGGAGGTTCTGATGTGGGGAGGCTGCTACGTAATGTCCTGGTGTGGAGGTGCTGTTGTGGGAGGCCACTATGTACTGTCCTGGTGTGGAGGTGCTGTTGTGGGGAGGCTGCTATGTACTGTGCTGGTGTAGAGGTGCTGTAGTGGGGAGGTTGCTATGTATTGTCCTATTGCGGAGGTCCTGTTGTGGGGAGGCTGCTATATACTGAACTGGTGTGGAGGTGCTGTTGTATGGAGGGTGCTATGAACTCTCCTGCTGTGGAGGTTCTGTTGTGCGGAGGCTGCTAAGTACTGTCCTTGTGTGGAGGTCCTCTTGTGGGGAGGCTTCTATGTACCGTGCTGGTGTGGAGGTGTTGTGGGGAAGTGGCTATGTACTGTCCTGGTGTGGAGGTCCTGTTGTGGGGAGGTTGCTACGTATTTTCCTGGTGTGGAGGTTCTGTTGTGGAGAGGCTGCTATTTACTGTCCTGGTGCGGAGATTGTGTTGTTGGGAGGCTGCTATGAACTGTCCTGGTGAGGAGGTGCTGTTGTGGGAGTCTGTTATGTACTGTTCTGGTGTGGAGGTGCTGTAGTAGGGAGGCTGCTATGTACTGTCCTGGTGTGGAGGTGATGTTGTGGGGATGCTGCAATGTACAGTTCTGTTGTGTAGATCCTGTTGTGGGGGTTGCTATGTACTCTACTGGTGTGGAGTTGCTCTTGTGGGGAGGCGGCTATGGACTGTCCTGGTGTGGAGGTGCAGTTGTGGGGAGGTTGCTATGTATTTTCCTGGTGTGCAAGTGCTGTTGTGGGGATCTGCTATGTACAGTTATGGCGTGGATTTGCTGTTGTAGGGAGGCTGCTAGGTACTGTCCAGGTGTGGAGGATCTGTTGTGGGGAGGCAGCTATGAACTGCCTTGTATGGAGTTCCTCTTGTGGGGAGGCTGCTATGTACTGTCATGGTGTGCAGGTGTTGTTGTCGGATGGTTGCTATGTAATGTCCTGGTGCGGAGGTCCTGTTGTGGGGAGGCTGCTATATACTGTCCTGATGTGGAGGTGCTGTTGTGGGGAGGTTGCTATGTTCTGTCCTGGTGTGGAGGTGCTGTTGTGGGGAGGCTGTTATGTACAGTACTGGTGTGAAGGTTCTGTCGTCGGGAGGCCATTAAGTAATGTCCTGGTGTCGAGGTGCTGTTGTGGGTAGGGTGCTATGCACTGTCCTGGTGTGGAGGTTCTATTGTGGATATGCTGCTATGTACTTTCCGGGTGTGGAGGTTCTGTTGTGGAGAGGCTGCTATGTAGTGTCGTGGTGTGGAATTTCTGTTTTGAAGAGGCTGCTATGTATTGTCCTGGAGTGGAGGTTCAGTTGTGGAAAATCTGCTATGTATTGTCCTAGTCCTGTTGTGGGGGGGCTTTTATGTATTTTCCTGGTGTTGAAGTTCTGTTGTGGTGAGGCTGCTATGTACTGTCCTGGTGTGGAGGTGCTGTTGTGTGGAGGCTGCTATGTACTGTCCTGGTGTGAAGGTGCTGTTGTGAGGAGGCTGCTATGTACTCTACTGGTGTGGAAGTGCCGTTGTGGGGAGTCAGTTATGTACTGACCTGGTGTGGAGGTGCTGTTGTTGGGAGTTTGTTATGTACTGCACTGGTGTGGAGGTGTAGTTGTGAGGAGGCCGCTATGTATTGTCCTGTTGTGGAGGTGCTGTTGTTGGGAGGCTGCTATGTACTGTCCTGGTGTGTAGGTCCTGTTGTGGGGTTTGCTATGTACTTTCCTCTTGTGGAGGTGCTGTTGTGGGGAGGCTGCTATATACTGTCCTGTTTTGGAGGTGCTCTTGTGGGGAGGCTCCTATATACCGTACTGGTTTCGAGGTGCTGTTGTTGGGACGCTGCTATGTGCTGTCCTGTTGTGGAGGTGCTGTTGTTGGGAGGCTGCTATGTACTGTTCTGGTGTGGAGGTGCTGTAGTTGGGAGGCTGCTATGTGCTGTCCTCGTGTGGAGGTTCTGTTGTGGGGAGGCTGCTATGAACAGTCCTGGTGTGGAGGACCATTTGTGCGGAGGCTGCCAGGTACTGTGGTGGTGTGGATGTGATGTTGTGGGGAGACTGCTATGTACTGTCATTGGTTGGAGATTCTGTTGTTGGAAGGCTGCTATGTATTGTCCTGCTGTGGAAGGGCTGTTGTGGGGAGGCTACTATGTACAGTCGTGGTGTAGAGGTGCTTTTCTGGGGACGCTGCTATGTACTGTCCCGGTGTGGATGTTCTGTTGGGGGAGGCTGCTATGTACTGTACTAGTGTGAGGGTCTTTTTGTGGGGGCTGCTATGAACTTTCCTGTTGTGGAGGTGCTTTTGTGGGGAGGCTGCTCTGCACTGTCCTGGTGTGGATTTGCTGTTGTGGGAAGGCTACTATATATTGCCCTGGTGTGGAGGGTCTGTTGTGAAGAGGCTGCTGTGTACTGTCCTTGTGTGGATGTCCTCTTGTGGGGAGGCTGCTATGTAATGTCCTGGGGTTGGAGTGTTGTTGTGGGGAGGCTGCTAGGCACTGTCCTGGTGTGGAGGTACTGTGGTGGGGAGGCTGCTACATTTTGTCCTGGTGTAGATGTGCTGTGGTGGGGAGGCTGCTACGTACTGCGCTGGTGTGGAGCTGCTGTTGTTGGGAGGTTGCTATGTACTGTTCTGGTGCTGAGGTCCTGTTGTGGGGAGGCTGCTATGTACTGTTCCGTTGCGGAGGTTCTCTTGTTGGGAGGTTGCTATGTATTCTCCTGGTGTGGAGGTTCTGTTGTGGGGAGGCTGCTATGTACCGTGCTGGTGTGGAGGTGCTGTTGTGGGGAGGTTGCTTTGTACTGTCCTGGTGCGGAAGTCCTGTTGTGGGGAGGCTCCTATGTACTGTTCTGGTGTGGAGGTTCTGTTGTGGGGAGGATGCTATGCACTATACTGGTGTGGAGGTGCTGTTGTGGGAGGACACTATGTACTGTCCTGTTGTGGAGGTTCTGATGTGGGGAGGCTGCTATGTAATGTCCTGGGGTGGAGGTGCTGTTGTGGGAGGCCACTATGTACTGTCCTGGTGTGGAGGTGCTGTTGTGGGGAGGCTGCTCTGTACTGTGCTGGTGTGGAGTTGCTTTTGTGGGAAGTTTGCTATGTACTGTCCTATTGCGGAGGTTCTGTTGTGGGGAGGCTGCTATGTAATGTCCTCGTGTGGAGGTTCTGTTGTGGGGAGGCTGCTATGTACTGTCCTGGTGTGGAGGATTACTTGTGCGGAGGCTGCTAGGTACTGTGTTGTTGTGGAGGTAATGTTTTTGGTAGACTGCTATGTACAGTCATTGGTTGGATTTCAGTTGTGGGAAGGCTGTTACGTAATGTGCTGCTGTGGAAGTGCTGTTGTGGGGAGGCTACTATGTACTGTCCTGGTGTAGAGGTGCATTTCTGGGGACGCTGCTATATACTGTCCTGGTGTGAAGTTTCTCTTGTTGGGAGGCTGCTATGTGCTGTACTAGTGTGAGGGCCTTGTTGTGGGGGGGTGCTTTTTACTCTCCTGTTGTGCAGGTGCTTTTGTGGGGAGGCTGCTTTCTACTGTCCTGGTGTGGAATTGCTGTTGTGGGAAGTCTGCTATGTACTGCCCTGGTGTGGAAGTTCTGTTGTGAGGAGGCTGCTGTGTACTGTCCTTGTGTGGAAGTCCTCTTGTGGGGAGGCTGCTATGTACTGTCCCGGAGGTGGAGGTGCTGTTGTGTGGAGGTTACTATGTACTATCCTGGTGCGGAGGTCCTGTTGTGGGGAGGCTGTTTTGTACTGTCCTGGTGTGGAGGTGCAGTTGTGTGGAGGTTGTTATGTACTGTCCTGGTGTCGAAGTGCTGTTGTGGGGAAGCTGCTATGTACTGTCCTGTTGTGGAGGTGCTGTTGTGGGGAGGCTGCTATGTACTGTACTGGTGTGGAGTTTCTGTCGTCGGGAGGCTGTTATGTACTATCCTGGTGTGGAGGTCCTCTTGTTGGGTGGCTACTATGAACTGTCCTGGTGTGGAAGTACTATTGTGGGGAGGCTGCTTTTTACTGACCTGGTGTGGAAGTTCTTTTGGGGGAAGGCTGCTATGTACTGTCTTGGTGCGGAGGTGCAGTTGTGGGGATGCTGCTATGTACTGCCAGGATGTGAAGTATCTGTTTTGGGAGCCTGCTATGTACTGTCCTGTTGTGGAGGTGCTGTTGTGTGGAGGTAGCCATACACTGTTCTTAAGTTAAGGTGCTATTGTTTGGAGACTGTTATGTATTTTAATGGTGTGGAGTTGCTGTTGTGCGTAGGCAACTATTTACTGTCCTGGTGTGGAGTTGCTTTTGTGCGGAGGCTGCTATGTAAATTTCTAATGTGGAAGTTCTGTCGTCGGTAGTTTGCTACAAACTGTCCTAGTGATGTGGTTCTATTGTCGGTAGGCTGCTATGTATTGTCCTAGTGTGGAGTTCCTGTTGTGGATAGGCTACTATGTACTGTCCTTATGTGACCGTCCTGTTGTAGGGAGGCTGCTATGTACTGACCTGGTGTAGAGGTTCTCACGTCGGGAGGCTGCTATGAACTCACATGGTGTGGAAGTTCTGTTCTTTGAGAAGCTGGTATATGCTGTTTTGGTGTGGAATTCCTGTTGTGGGGAGGCTGCTATATACTGTCCTGGTGTGGAAGTGCTTTTGTGGGGAGGCTGCTATGTAATGTCCTGGTGAGGAGGATCTGCCGTCGGGAGGTTGCTATGTACTGTCCTGGTTTGGAAGTTCTGTCGTCGGGAGGCTGCTATATACTGTCCTGGTGTGGAGGTCCTGTAGTGGGGAGGCTGCTATGTACTTTCCTGGTGTGGAAGTGCTGTTGTGGGGAGGCTGCTATGTACTGTCCTGGTGTGGAGGTGCTGTTGTAGGGAGGCTGCTATTTAATGTTCGAGTTTGGAAGTCCTCTCGTCTGGAGGCTGCTATGTACTGCCCTGGTGTGGAGGTTCTGTTCCTGGGAGGGTGCTATGTACTGTCCTCGTGAGGAGCCTGTGTTCTGTGGATACTGCTATGTATTGTCCTGGTGTGATTGTCCTGTTGTAGGGAGGTTGTTATGTACTGTACTTGTGTGGAGGTGCTGTTGTGGGGAGGCCGCTATGTACTGTCCTTGTGTGGAGGTTCTGTTGTTGGGAAGCTGCTATATACTGTAGTGGTTTGTATGTGCGGTTGTGTGAGGCTGCTATGTACTGTCCTGGTGTGGAGGTGCTCTTGTGAGAATGCTGCTATGTACTGTCCTTGTGTGGAGGTGCTGATGTAGGGAGGCTGCTATATACTGTGCTGGTTTGGAGGTGCTGTTGTGGGAAGGCTGCTATGTACTGTCCTGGTGTGGAGGTTCTGTTGTATGGAGGCTGCTATGTACAGTCCTGGTGTGGAAGTGTTGTTGTGGCGAGCCTGCTCTATACTGTCCTGATGTGGAGGTGCTGTTTTGGGGAGGCTGCTATGTACTCACCTGGTGTGGAGGTGATGTTGCGGAAAGGCTGCTATGTACTGTTCTGGTGTGGAGGTGCTGTTCCCTGGAGGCTGCTATGTACTGTACTTGTGTGTAGGTGCTTTTGGGTGAGGCTAATTTGTACTGTGCTGGTGTGGAGGTGCTCTTGTTGGGAGGCTGCTATGTACCGACCTGGTTTTGAGGTGCTGTTGCGAGGAATCTCCTATCTACTGTCCCGGTGTGCAGGTGCTGTTGCGGGGAGGCTGCTATGTACTGTCCTAGTGTGGACTTGCTGTTATGGGGAGGCTGCTATGTACTGTCCTTGTGTGGTAGTGCTGTTGTGGGGAGGCTCCTATGTACTGTCCTAGTGTGGAAGTGGTGTTGTTGGGAGGCTGCTATGTACTGTCGTGGTGTGGAGGTGCTTTTGTGGGATGGCTGCTATGTACTGTCCTAGTGTGGAGGTGCTGTTGTGGGGATGCTTCTATGTACTGTCCTTTTGTGGAGGTGCTGTTGGGGGAGGCTGCTATGTACTCTCATGGTGTGGAGGTCCTCATTGTGGAGGCAGATATGTTCTGGGCTGGTGTGGAGGTGCTGTTGTGGGGAGAGTGCTATGTAATATCCTGGTGTGGAAGTGCTGTTGTTGGCAGGCTGATATGTACTGTCGTCGTGTTGAGGTCCTCTTGTGGGGAGGATGCTATGTACTGTCGTTGTGTGGAGAAGCTGTTGTTGGGAGTCTGCTATGTACTGTCCTAGTGTGGAAGTCCTCTTGTGGGGAGGCTGCTATGTACTGTGCTGGTGTGGAAATGCTGTTGTGGGGAGACTTCTATGTAATGCAATTGTGTGGATGTTCAGTTGTGGGAAGGCTGCTGTGTACTGTCCTGGTGTGGAGGTGCTGTTGCTGGGGAGGCTACTGTGTACTGCGCTGGTGTAGATGTGCTGTTCTGTGGACGGTGCTATGTACTGTCCTGGTGTAGAGGTTCTGTTGCCGGGGAGGATGTTATGTATTTTCCTGGTGTAGATTTTTTTTGTGGGGTGGCTGCTGTGTACTTTCCTGGTGTGGAGGTTCTGTTGTGGGGAGGCTGCTATGTACTGTCCTGGTGTGGATATGCTGATGTGGGGAGGGTGCTATGTACTTCCCTGGTGTGGAATTTCTGTTGTGGGCAGGCTGTTATGTACTGTCCTTGTGTGGAATTCCTCTTGTGGGGAGGCTGCTATGCACTCTCCTGGTGTGGAGGTTCTGTTGTGGGGAGGTTGCTAAGTACTGTCCTGGTTCGGATATCCTGTTGTGGGGAGGCTGTTATATACTGTCCTGGAGTGGAATTTCTGTTTTTGAGAGTTTGCTATGTATTGTCGTGGTGTGCAAGTGCTGTTGTGTCGAGGCTGCTTTGTAGTGTCCTGGTGTGGATGTGCTGTTGTGGGGAGGCCGCTATGTACTGTACTGGTGTTGATGTTCTGTCGTCGGGAGGCTGTTATGTACTGCGCTGATGTTGAGGTGCTGTTGAGGGGAGGCCGCTTTGATCTGTCCTGGTTTGGAGGTTCTGATGTTGGGAGGCAGCTATGTACTGTCGTAGTGTGGATGTTCTGTTGTGGGAAGGCTGTTATGTACTGTCTTGGTTTGGAAGTGCTGTTGTTGGGAGGCTGCTATGTACTGTCCCGGTGTGGAGTTTCATTTGTGGGGATCCTGCTATTTACTGTCCTGGTGTGGAGGTGCTTTTGTTGGGATTTTGCTATATACTGTCCTTGTGTTAAAGTGCTGTTGTGGTGTGGCTGCTATATACTGTCCTGGTGTGGTGGTTCTCTTGTGCGGAGGTTGCTATGTACTGTTCTGGTGTGGAAGTTCTTTTGTGGGGAGTCTGCTTTGTACTGTCCTGGTGTGGAAGTGCTTTTGTGAGAAGTTTGCTATTTACTGTCCTGGTTTGGAGTTGCTGTAATCGGGAGGGTGCTATTTACTGTCCTAGTGTGGTTTTTCTGTCGTCGGGAGGCTGCTATGTACTGTTCTATTGTGGTGGTTCTCTTCTGGGTAGGCTACTATGTGCTGTCCTAGTGTGGACGTCCTTTTGTGAGGAGGCTGCTATGTACTGTCCTTTTGTGGAGGTCCTGTTGTAAGGAGGCTGCTATGTAGTGTCCTGTTTTGGAGGTTCTGTCGTTGGGAGGCTGCTATGTACTCTCCTGGTGTGGAGATTTTGTTCTGGGAAGCCTGCTATATGCTGTCGTATTGTAGATTTCCTGTTGTGGGGAGGCTGGTATATACTGTCCCGGTGTGGAAGTCCTGTCTTGTGGATTCTGCTATGTACTGTCCTGGTGTGGATGTTCTATCGTCGGGAGTTTGCTATGTACTGTCCTTGTTTGGAGGTTCTGTCCTCAGGAGGCTGCTATATACTGTCCTGTTATGTAAGTCCTGTAGTGGGGAGGCTGGTATGTACTTTTCTGGTTTGTAGGTGCTGTTGTGTGGAGGCTGCTATGTACTGTCCTGGTGTTGAGGTGCTGTTGTAGGTAGGCCGCTATGTACTGTCCTGGATTGGAGTTCCTCTCATCTGGAGGCTGCTATGTACTGCCCTGTTTTGGAGGCTCTGTTCTGGGTAGGGTGCTATGTACTGCCCTGGTGTGGAGCCTCTGTTCTGGGGAGGCTGCTATGTACTCTCCTGGTGTGGAGGTCCTCTTGTTTGTAGGCTGCTATGTACTGTCCTGGTGTGGAAGTGCTGCTGTGGGGAGTCTGCTATGTACTGTCCTTGTGTGGAGGTTCTCTCGTCGGGAGGCTGCAATGTATTATCCTGGTGTGGAGGTGCTGTCGTCGGTAGGCTGCTATATACTATCCTGGTGTGGAGTTGTTCTTGTAGGGAGGCTGCTATGTTCTTTACTGTTGTGGATTTGCTGTTGTTGGGAGGCTGCAATCTACTGTCCTGGTGTCGGGGTGCTTTTGTGAGTAGGCTTCTATATACTGTCCTAGTGTGGAGGTGCTGTTGTTGGGAAGCTGCTATTTACTGTCCTGGTGTGGAGGTCTTTTTGTGTGGAGGCTGCTATATACTTTCCTGGTGTGGAGTTGCTGTTGTGGGGATGCTGCTATATACTGTCCTGGTGTGGATTTGCTATTGTGGGGAGGTTGCTCTGTTCTGTCCTGGTATGGAGGTGCTGTTGTGTGGCAGCTGCTATGTACTGTCCTGTTATGGAAGTGCTGTTGTGGGGAGTCTGCTACGTACTCTCCTGGTTTGGAGGTGCTGCTGTGGGGAGGCTGCTATTTACTGTCCTGGTATTGAGGTGCTCTTGTTGGGATGCTGTTATTTACTGTCCTGTTGCGGAGGTTCTGTTGTATGTAGGCTGCTATTTACTGTCCTGGTGCTGAGGTTCTCTTGTTGGGTGGCTGCTATGTACTGTCCTATTGCGTAAGTTCTGTTGTGGGGAGGCTGCTATGTACTGTCCTGGTGCGGAGGTGTTGTTTTGGGTAGTCTGCTATGTACTGTCCTTGTTATGGTTTGCTATATTGCGTGTTTCTTCATTCATCATTGAGTCGCTTTGTTTGGAAGGTCTGTTTGTGTCCTGGTTATTGTCTGTGAGGTGTGGAGCGAGAAAAATATGTGAGAATTCTTTGAGTGATTATGGAGGTGTGTTGGTTATTTGTGTTAAATATTACGAGTTGAATGTGCGAATGTTTTGTACTTACTTTTGTCTGGTGTTCCTGTGCAATTTAATTTTCTGGTTGTGGTGTATCCAGCACTTGTGGCATTGCGTGTCTTCCTCACTTTTAACACTGTCACTGGATGGTGGTGTAAATGTTCACTCTAATTGTTCTATCCATTGCTCCACTGTATCATTGCGTGTTTTGTGTGGCACTATTAACTGTTAGTTTTTTTTTCTATTGAGTTATGTACTTATATCAGATTTCGTTTACATTCTCTTATGTTTGACTGTCACATCCCTTTGTGTTATGTGTCTTTTCATTGGATATCTGACGAATTTGAAGAGTGACGGCGGTGATATTGAGAAGGTTTGGTTTGCAGGAGCATGATACATGCACGACACTCCCCGTCAATTCTTTGTTGTGGAATAACAGGGAGTGTGGCGAGGGTCTAACGGATGTGAAGAGTGACGGCGCTGATGTTGAGAAGGTTTGGTGTG
>Ga0123355_10021125_pt1 | contig 10415 bp, 4 predicted proteins | sample TergutEmb28metaG_3_FD_89872 | JGI IMG/M metagenome (GOLD analysis project Ga0123355, IMG submission 89872) | Embiratermes neotenicus P1 segment gut microbial communities from Petit-Saut dam, French Guiana - Emb289 P1 | ecosystem: Host-associated > Arthropoda: Insects > Digestive system > Gut ... | reverse complement strand
AGAACTAGCATGACAAATACCTATTGCGTGTGTACAGTGTTGAGATATTCCTGATGATGGAGACTGGACCTTTTCGAAACATGTAGAGTACTTTATCAAATAAATGTGAGAAACTGTGCATCTCGTTGGCTTTTATTATAAGAATATATCACGATGCACGGTCCTCTGAATGTCAGAAACAGAACTTGTAATGACGGGGAAGAAGTGCATGACGACAAACATGTTTCGACTTGCGTCACAGCGGTAATGCTTGACCTTTGTCTGGAAAATACATTCATTAGCCTTGGGAGCGATATTACTTGATTTATAGAGTTAATGAAACTTTGTGCACGAAATAACACAAACATGCTAAACGAGACTATTAATTCTTTATAATCAGATATTAAAATTGAACAGAATGTAATTTCTGCAAGAGGTTCACTTGCAATCGAAATAAAATTATGAACTGCTTGTAATTTTGTCTGAGCAAATCAGATTATGCAAGTAATTTATTTTTTGTCATTTGTTTACGTATTTTTGGACTGTAACACGCCTACGTTGGGTCCTCAAAGAAAGTATTATTCAAAAACTCTCTGTGTTTGAGAGAAAACTATTAAGGAAATTATTTGGGCCAACTAAGGAAGCAAACGGTATTTGGAGAATTAAAACAAATAAGGAGTTGCATGAATTAATTAAACACCGGAACATAATAAATTATGTTAAAGCCCAACGATTGAGTTGGTTTGGACACATAAATAGAATGCCCGAAACTAGCATAATAAAAAGAACACACAAATGGAAACCATTCACAGGAAAACCAGCAGGAAGGCCCACGTCTCGATGGGAAGATGATGTTAGGAATGATTTGAAGAAGATGAAGCTTATGAAATGGGCAGAACAAGTACAGGACCGCCCTAAATGGAAGGATATTGTCGAGAAGGCCAAGACTCTTTCAGAGTTGTAGCGCCATAGAAGAAGAAGGAGAAGAAGGAGAAAAAGAAGGAGAAGGAGGAGAAGGAGAAGGGGAAGAAGGAGAAGAAGAAGAAGAAGAAGAAGAAGAAGGAGAAAAAGAAGGAGAAGAAGGAGAAGGAGAAGAAGGAGAAGAAGAAGAAGAAGAAGAAGAAGGAGGAGAAGGAGAAGGGGAAGAAGGAGAAGAAGAAGAAGAAGAAGGAGAAGAACGAGAAGTAGAAGTAGTAGAAGTAATAGAAGTAGTAGAAGTAGAAGAAGAGTAGAAGAAGTAGAAGAAGTAGAAGAAGAAGAAGAAGAAGAAGAAGAAGAAGAAGAAGAAGAAGAAGAAGAAGAAGAAGAAGAAGAAGAAGAAGAAGAAGAGAACACGCCTACGTATAGGAATTGTTGGAAATAAGCAACAGTGATCCATGTTAAACGACACGACATTTCATGTCGAAGTTTTGATGGATAAAATGTCACTAAGTTTGCAGCAAGTCTTCTTATGCTGAACATTACGAATTGTTAGTCTTCAGTACTCCACTCTAATTTGCCACAGTTCCTGCTCTGAGTCGTAATGAGAGGCGAGCCAGAGAATTTTCAGTTGTGGTTTCACCGGACTTAGTGTAAAGAAACGGAATTTTACATACATCTGCCTTAGAATAAGAAAAGAATTTAGTACTCTGTATTTATTAGTTGAATTTAATTTACAAATTATTGTGCCCACCAAGAGGAGAGCTATCGAGGGTGTGGGGCGAAAGCCGGTACATATTTCTGGGTCGCGAATATGTCGCACGTGTTTTTGTCTTTCTCGGTAGTGTTATTTGTGGACTGTACAAATTAAACTTTTTCAGAACAAGCCAAAGTCACTTTGAAACTGGGTATCTGTCTTTCCGATCTAGCCCGTCCAGGCTTGAACGGTCCCGAAAAAATCGTCAGGGCCCGAAACTGCTGTCGGCGGACCAGAGTTTTGCAGTGTGTAACTTTGTACGTAAAATATACTGACTGTACATTTTCTAATTCCAATAAATCTAGCTCTCCTACTCAAGCGATTTCTAATTTTACTTTCCCATTTTAATCTAAATTTGTATAAAAATTTTCCAACATATAAAATTAATACATATCACTGTTTTCTTTTAAGCTGCCTCTATGTGAACAATGGGCCATTCACTGCCTAAAATTTTACTTTTTCGCTGCTTCGGTTTTGAATGCTTAGAAAGTGTGTGAATAGTACAGGGTGCGGCAGAAAGAACTCCCCTATTTGAGAAGCAAATAAATTCAAAACCAAAGAAGATATGAAAATATTTTTTCTATTTCTGGAAAGCACCCAGAATGCCGTTTTATATCAATGTGTTTTGAATAAAACATCACTCAAGTAGCGGCCTTGAATATTGATAGACTAATGTAGCCTCTCTCGGTAGTTGTCAATGAACTTGAGAATCATTTCAGGTGTAATGGCGGCAACTTCCTGTCGTATCGCCCCCTTCAGAGCTTCCAAAGTTTGTCCTGTTTGTCTAAAGTTTGATACCCAACGGTAAATCGTTTTATTATCAGGAAGAGCCTCCCGTCGACCAAGCGCAAAGCGGATGGAAATGCACGCTGTGTTGCTACCGGCGACCCGCCATTTTTTATAAACTCATGAACAATAAAGGCTCGATGTTCTCCCAACCATGCCATGGCATACACTGAAAACGGTACGTACACTGCTGTTCGATGACGCGCTCCCCACCACTGTACGCGCTCTCCATCCGAAGCTATGCCCCTCCCAAATCGAGGTGTTCTTTCTGCCGCATCCTGTATTATCTTCTTCCCTCCACATATAGGACATACACGAAATATAAATTTTAAAACGGACAATATCAGTTGCATGAACAAATCATTCGGAATAGCAGCGTGTGGAAGCAAATTGTGAAGCTGATGATTTCTGATACATATAATCTCTTCGTCTGCCTGACTGAAAGTTCAAAATCTTTAGAGGACGTACTTATTTGAGAGAAGTGAGGAATTGTAGGTGGAAAATATATTTTCCAGGATTATTAGTCCTACTTCTGTACACTAACTACTCTACGAAAGAGAAAGAAATTTGTCCTATATTTTATTTCGTTCACAAAAATCTGAAAATATTTGGAATAAATTATTTTGATTTAATCAAAAAAATTTTAACTGTAAATTTTATTGGTTACTATATGTGCCGCCAGATTTATCGTCAAAAACAACGCAATATTTTATGCTTTGTGTGTGTCTGTGCGCTACGTGTGACGCTGATAATAAAGGAATTTGTATGTCCCTAACATCATAATCGATAAGCGGAATGTTTGTTGCGGGCACGAACTTAATCTTTAAGCATAATCTACGTGTTCAAACGGACGACACACATTTCATGCTGAATCGCCCAAGTTAGATAGATACTGTGTTGATAAAATTCAACATTCATGCACAGAATGTTTAAAACAATCAGTGAACGTTATACAATAACAACATTTTGAAACTTGTCAAGAGGGGACGAAAAATATATGAACTTACATAACAAGCAGGGGAGTAGCTGTTTGCAGTGCGACTGCTGTGATGGGGAATCCTGCAGAGTTTGTATGCTAATCACGTGGCAAACCACCGTCAGGCACGTACGGCGAACTGGAAATCATCGTTCTTGAAACGAGCGAGGTATCTATCTGTATGTAACTTGACAGTTCTTAATTAAGGCCACATCCAGCCTCCATCAGCCAGCAGTGTCGTGTCGTAATATGGCGGCATAGCTTCGAAATGTCGGTTGATTAATGGCTTTATATTCGACTCATCCATGTCAGTTAACGTGGCTGAATATGTCTTACACAGAACGAATGGCTTTTCAAGGACTGATCTTTTACTTAACTAAACTGTTGTAGCCAGACTGTCCTGAGAGAATGGCGTGCTTTGTGAATGTACTGAATTGCCCATCATAACCTATGAGTTTTAGTGTGATTCATTGAAGGTCAATTAAGTAATTTTGCAAGCCTTTCTAATAATATGTGTAGAGTTTTGCCTCTAATTCTTAATTTTGATGTTATTGCGCACGAAATTAGATCCGTATTTGCCTAGGCCACTAGATTTTTCTCTATTTATACACATATGACCCACAAATGTTGAATTCTTGTACACTCACAAAATGTGCGTCACATATTGTATTGCAAATGTATGTAACATAAGTTTCACAGTTCTGCAACTGAGAAGCGAGGCGCAGTAGTTACTGTTCTTTTTGTTTTTGAGCGACTTTTTCATTCTGCTCCACACCAAAAATTTTAGACTATTTCTGTCTAAATTCTTTGTAGGGGAATCGGAACAAATAAGTTTAGGATGCGTGTATTTTGGGGCCATTGTTCTTAACTCTAAAACAGTTCTGAGTAAATTTAGTAAATTTCCAACAAGACGCGACTTATTCATCTTATGTATATTGGACCGTGCATCATTGTGGTAGTTGGAGAATAAGAGACCAACTTGATGTCACAATTTATTAAGTTTTATTTCACTTCTATGCTCAACATGTTTCGGACATTAATACATCCATCATCAGGAGCCTGCGACTTTTCTATTTATCACCACATTGGTCGTGTGTTCTTGTTTCGATGTGTATTGTAGTTTCGGTGTGGCTGGGTTGGGGTGGTATCTGTGTGGATGTGTTAATGTCCGAAACATGTTGAGCATAGAAGAAGTGAAATAAAACTTAATAAATTGTGACATCAAGTAGGTCTGTTATTCTTCAACTATGCGACTTATTCAGTTTATTACAATTCTGTAGGCAGCTCTACAACTCAACAATGAGAGCGGATGGTACTAGATACGGTTATGTAAAAACTATTCTTTTAATCTCAGTAGTGTTATTCCCGAAGTATTTTACAATAACTAAATCAAGTATACACACAATTTGTTTATTGCATTTTCCGATAGAATTTCAACACAACCTAAATTATAAGTCTGTATATATATATACATATATATATTGTTATATATTTTGTTGTACATAATTTAAAAATACTGCTTTTAACCATCCACCATTATTTTATATATCATATTCGTCAAGGCTGGTAACATTCAATATGACCAATCTGGAATTTTAAATTATACATTAATATTAAAAGCAGCGTATTTTACTCATTAAGATAATCAATACCAGAAGCTGTATTTACAGTTGTACGAGCTCCTAGTGATGGGTGTCAAGACCCGAAACATGTAGAGCTGCCTACAGAAATGTAATAAACTGAATAAGACGTATCTTGTTGGAGAATTATTAAATTCGATTCACGATGCACGGACCCATGTATATAAAGTTCTGATTAAATCATTCTGCTTGTTCAGTATTTGTCATCACGCATAGCCATTCCCACGGTTGTGGAATTTATCTTGACGTGGGATAATGCGTTTTAATGATTTTGGTGAAGTTTCCTATTCTGTGTTATCAGCCATCGCCTCACTCCTGTGCACACTTTCCTGCCGTCTTTAAATGTGTCACGGCAACGATCTTGTTCCAAAACTGACAAATTAGCGATAATCTTGTGCGAAACATTTCCATGCAAAAGATTGTTCAATTCAACGACAAACTCAAACATAAATTCTAAATTGACATTAAAACACTTTATTATCCAACAGGCCCACAAATATATAATTCGTAGATACAATTAGAATTATTATAAAATATTTTAAAATATTTACTGTAATTTTAGCCAAGCGCTGTATAAATCTCTTTGATGATGGATCCCTTGTGATCCGAAACATGTTGGAGCAATATTAAATATTTTATAATATTTCTATTTGTATCTACGAATTATATATTTGTGCGTATGTTGGATATTAAAGTGTTTTAATCGTCATTGATGCACGGTACAAACATTGACATTTTGCACTATACAGGTTACCTTACCTCATATCGAATTACATGCCGGAAATGAACTCCTGAAAATTTCAAACATGCTAGACACCTTGTGAATATACTATTAATATCTGAAATTCTTATGTAGGAATTTCCGATACTGCGTGCTAGGTAGTTCCTTCAAGACTGTGCTTTTTTGAGAGTTGTTGAACTGGAAGTTCTCCATGAACATCCTCACAGAGCGTTGCACATGTCATCGTATCAGATGAGCCAGCAAAAGAAATGGTGACTAATATGTTGGCCTCCAAAAATGTTACCTAAGGCGAAAACTGATAGTGTGGTGTTGTGGGCAGTTGCAGCATCTTTCCTGTCAATCCCTCATTACGTCTCCTCATTGCTAGAAGTTTAAACATTTGGTCCGAGGATGTGTACATTCTTATCTTTTTCTATTTATGTTATCCGAAAATATGATGGGTACCATTTTCCGTATTGCAGAGACAGCACACCGTACACCGACTTCCATATATTACGTACACGTTACTGTGATTTTTGTTATGGTTCGGCAGCCCAAGAGGGCCCTAGGCCTCCTCCATGAGGTTCCTAGATCACAAACACTCCACACTCAGACCCTTCTTGACGAGTGATCAACCCGTCGCAGAGACCTCTGCCTGACACAACGCAACACACACAAGAGACAGACAAATCTGCTCCCAGCGGGATTCGAACCCGCAGCCCCAGTAAGCGAGCGGCCGCAGTCCCATGCCTTAGACCGCGCGTCTACCGCGATCGGCGATGCTTAGATAATATATGTCATTTTGAGCTCCACGTCACCATTTAACTAATCCCTTGTGTAGAATCAGTTAGTACTATGAAGGTCACGACTACAAACTGCTCCAGAAAACCAGTTACAGGATCATTCCCTCACTACAGAGAAATTTGTGGACAAAATGCTGCAAGCGTTCCAGTATGATGTACTATTTCTTCTAAAAGAACGCGTCGTGTTCTTTCTCGCCTCTTCTGTACAAAAACAACCTGTTTTTTAAGAATTTGTTTGGCCGTCCATGTATTTTTCATTTCGACTCAAATGTAACACGGGAAGACCTAGATCCAAATTGCCAGGATTCACCGTATCTGATTTGTTGTTTATTTGTGTTCGGACGTTAAACACCCTCAATGTTACACTCTACTACACTTTCTCCAGCAGCAGTTTGCTTATTTTACGCACAGCTTATGACACTGAATTCTTTTGAAGTTTTGTCAAGGTGTTTGAACGAGGCTTACGTTACATGCAAAGGATGTGCGCAGGGCTGGAAACATCCAACAAGCTAGCTGCGTAAGTGGATATCCTTACTGAGCGGAATTCCCTGTATAACCGCAATTAGTGAAGGCTCTTCTGTTACGGAATTTTGTAACATGATAATTTATTTTTTTATCCTACCCTCGTATTTTAGTAGCTGCGTTGTTCTTTATGTAAAGTTCGGAAAATAAAGGCAAGTAGGAGAAATCTCTTCAATCCGTCTGTATGGATGGGTCATATCGAACACGAATGAACGGATTGCGATGAATAATGGCGTTAAGGTCCTATAATAAACATTGTCCGGCGAATTTAATATTGTTCAATGCGTATCGAAATGAGGGGGTAGTGTGTCGTCTTCGGTTTGGACAAAAGACACCTTTTCATATAACAAGCTCTACATTTGCCATGCCTTGCTTCGAAAGCAAAGCCTTGTTACAGTCTACAACTTTAAATTAATATTTTTGGTGTGTTGAGTGTCATCGTTTTGCAAACAAAAGAGGTGTAACCTGTTTCATGAGTACGCAGTAAGGTACTTGTAATTCGGGTAGCGAAGTAGTGAAATAGCTGTCTGTATCTGTAATGAATGAACGCAGAGGCCAGGGCATTATGCGCAGTAACGACAGACATATTTGTGAAAGCATTTTGGCTCCGAGGACACACATTTTGCTTATCAATTCGATGTCGACTTAACCCAAAGGACGCTTTTTATTAGAGCGGTACGGAACGAAATGGAACTCATCTCGACAAAATTTCGTTGTGAAGTATCGACACCGAATTTGACAAGAATTTGGTGGGTGGTTTCAGAGGTTTCGCGAACACAGGGAAGACTTTCAAACGCCTACATTGTGCAAAAGACGCAAAACAACTAGTTTTATTCTTAAGAGCTTCTGCTTCCTCTAGCCGTTACATTTGACACATTTCGAAGGAAAAAACCGCCTCCATATTGAGGGCGACGGAATTGTTTCAGTTAAGGGAATGTGAAAGAAGGACACGTGTCGATTAGGTACGTAGGAGTTTGAGGGAAATCATCTAATCACTGCCATAGAAAACATGCAAATGGAATAGCATTGTCTCGAGGCATTGGGAGGTGATATGTACAACGAATGTCCATTTGTTCCGGGTCTCGCCAGCGGGAGATGTGAATGTAATGCGAAGTGTGACAGTGGGTTGATTGCTGCCTGCTGTTAAGCTGCATTCACGATGCCGGTCACTTACTCCATATCACTTCGGCATTCAAGCTGAAAATTGAGGAATTCAGTCCTTTCGAAACGTCTACGTTGTCCAGAAACCCAACAGAAGACCGCCATTTTATCTACAGCCGCCCCGAAAACGTGACAAATGATAGCGTTTGACAACGCATATGTAGAACCTAGACTTTCCAGAATCAGCAGAGTTGGAACAGCGAGAAACCACAGGTATTGGTGCTTATACTCGTTTGTGTTTGAGACTTCCTGAGGAGTCTCGGCGCCGAAACACGTAGTATTTATTTAAAATATATGTACAATTTGTAATCCTGTTATGTGAATTTGTTGGTGAATGTTATCGAATAAGAATAATGCATGGAATGTGTGATACCACAGGTGGTAATTTTATGAGCAAAGAAATGGTTCAGTTCTTCATATAGAGAACTCTCCGAGCGGCTATTGCGGGTGTATTTTAAGTGACTTAGAGCAAACCTTCAGATCGGTTCATGTTCAGCACACCCTGGCTCTCTCTCGAGTGGTTTACTTAGAGTGCTAAATATATGTACCGTGTAATGAATTCCCTTAATGAAGGAAGGCTATAAACCACCGTTAATGATTCGACTGACAGATAAGAACAAAATTTTAAATAACTAGCTCTTATTACCCATACCTCATTGGCTGCACAAGTTTGTGTATCCACACATCACTGCGGGCGGCACGCGAACGAAACCAGGGAAAGGCGTTCTTGATTTTTATAGACCAGTGCTAGCGGAAGTAGCACTAGGCTGGCGGGAACCAATACCTAACGGTAGCCGCGCAAGGCTGGAACAAGTGCAGTGCATATAAGAGCAGATTTGTCAGTCTTTTGTGGTAAGGTAATGACATCCAGTTTCTTTCGTGAGAAAATTGTGTCATGTATGTCGTACGTATAATATAAAACTGTAAAGCGGCCATAATAAAAATTGAACCTGCGTAAGATATTACGTATCGGACTTGAGAACAGACAGTACAGTTTAAACCAGATGGCCGCATTTTTTTAAATTTAGCTTGAATGTGAGAAGAATCACACACCAAAATTCTCTACCTTCGTAATACATACGCACACAAAGTGGGTGGCAACCATCCGTACGTGAAAACTGTGAGTCTGTAGGTTAGCTGATATAGGAAAATTTTTGAATTGGTTGACCTGAGAATCCACATTTATTTTCCGACGAGGGCGGGAAATTTTCCTTCGGCCACTGTGTATAGGCAGGCTACTGGGTAGAATCAGACTCCAGGCCGAGATTTTCCGCGGGCTCTTCACTTGGGGTAAAGCGGTCGGGGTGTGTACCTAGACAAATTTCGTTCCATTATAGGCCGTTCTCGGCGTGGTGCATAATTGAACATATGGCTCCTGGACAGCAACTTGGCTGGGATTGTCGGCGGAAGGACGTCCAAGGATCTGAAGTCGATTTTGCGGCAGGAGCGAGGGAGTTAACTCTTTGCAAAAGCGTCCAAATCTGCTCTGCGACACAACTAGTTTCCTGTTGAACGAACACCGAGGGATATTTGCCCGGGATAAGTCGGCCCTAGCTGAAGGCAACCACTTACCTTCAGAGTGCCAAAGATAAGAGCACGCGAAGCCATGTCTCAACATTCCAATTTGTATATAACACTTGTTGCTATTATTTATTATTTTGTTTATTTTATTTATAATTATTGCTCCGACATGTTTCGACCTCAGTTCTTGGCCATCTTCAGGAAGCTCGTGGTTTTTTCGGTATGTGCAGCTTAACGTCAACTTATTTGGTAATGGAGTAGGTAAATGATTAAAATTTTAATTATAATTAAAACCCCCAAAATCAGTTTTTCAATATAAAGTTATTTTAAGTGGGCACACATATAATATGTGATATATATATGTATATATGTATACATATATATAACATAGTTGCATGAAAAATATACAGTTTTAAATTTCTCATAAGCTTTCATGGCACGGAAGTAACGTCACATTTCTAATTACTGGATAAACTTCTTATGTTTATTGGACCGTGCATCATCTTTATAGTTGCGTAAAGAGAAAAACCAACTTGATGTCACTTATTATATTATTTAATACTCATTCATTGCTCAACATGTTTCGGCCGTTAATACGACCATCTTCAGGAGTCTGCGACTAACTGGTTGT
>Ga0123355_10021124_pt1 | contig 10415 bp, 5 predicted proteins | sample TergutEmb28metaG_3_FD_89872 | JGI IMG/M metagenome (GOLD analysis project Ga0123355, IMG submission 89872) | Embiratermes neotenicus P1 segment gut microbial communities from Petit-Saut dam, French Guiana - Emb289 P1 | ecosystem: Host-associated > Arthropoda: Insects > Digestive system > Gut ... | reverse complement strand
GAGGAGATTGCATAACGAGGAGCTAAATGATCTGTACTCCTCACCCAATATTGTGCGGGTGATAAAATCGAGAAGAATGAGATGGGCTGGGCATGTGGCGCGTATGGGTGTGAAGAGGGGGTGTATAGGGTCTTGGTGGGGAAACCGGAGGGAAGGAGACCACTGGGGAGACCTAGGCGTAGATGGGTGGATAATATTATGATGCATCTCCAGGAGGTGGGATGTGGGTATTTGGACTGGATTGGGCTGGCCCAGGATAGAGACGGATGGCGGAAGCTTGTGAGTGCGGCAATCAACTTTCTGGTTCGGTGAAATGCGGGGAATTTCTTGACTAGCTGCAAACCAGTTAGCTTCTCAAGAAGGACTCTGCACCATGGATTAAGTAAGTAAGTAATTAATTTTTTTGAAGTTAATTACGAAGAGTTACGCTGAAATATGTAACACATCAGCAGAACATGGGACAAATGAGAAATGAATAGAAAATTTTACTTACGAACCATAACACGGAACAGACATCTTAGAAAGCCTAGAATTAAACTGGTAGATGGTTTAAAACTTTCGCCGTGTTCTGCATATTGTATTCTTTCTTTCGGGTGATTCTTCGGCTTCTGAATTACACAGACCGACGTTTCGGAAAACTCTGTCTCTTCCATTTTCATAGGTGGTATAAGCAGGAAGAATAATCTCATCCCGGTTATTCTTCCTGCTTACACCGCCTACGAAGATGGAACAGAATGTTCCGAAACGTCGGCATATACAATTCAGACGCCAAAAAAACAGAATAAAAATTAGTAAATAATATGACGAATGACCTTACAGAACACGGTTAAAAGAGTGTCAGCTGGATGCAGCTGGCTCTCAATAAGACCCAACGTAGAGTTCTTGTGACGATGTGAATATATTTTGGGTTGCACAAAAGGCTGGCGACTGTTGGCTTCTGAAGAACGGATCTGTTTCATTGGTTGTTCTAATACGGAAGTTAGATCCTGTTGCATCAAGTTCTGTACTTTGCAAAGGAAGCTGGTTTCTGTTGCAATACGCTGCAAGTGAAGTTCGAGTCTATTGCATGAATTTGGTCAATCTGCAAGGGAAGTTGGATTTTGTTGCAAGAAGTTGGTTCCCTTTCAAGGGAAATGACATCGTTTCTTGCTCTTTAACTGCTTTCTTTGTTTGCTAACACGGATAAAGCTGAAGTTGAGGATAATTCTATTATTACCTTATTACTACAGTGTTTCTATTAAGTGCTTGTTGGTAGTAATGTTGTGTTATAGAAACAGTATTCTGTTAAAATCTAGCTAGAGACTGAATTGAAGACACACTAATTGTTTCACTTTAATTCTAGTGCTAACGACATTGTCATGAAACAGATTATAATAACCAAGAAGAAAGGAGGAAAATTGAAGATGGATTCAGAGTGACAGAGGATGATGTCTAATTTGCATGCAAATAATTTTTAATTAAAACAATGTACACCGCGCAACCACTATCACCAAAAGTTTCTCGTACAAAAAAGAAAAATTTGCGGAAGAGATGTTAAAAAAAATTATGATGAAACAATGGTTGAATGAAATGTTGACCGGCCGGCGTTATATTTGTTTGTCGACTTCAGTAGTGTCGACAGTGGCGTGCGTTATCTCCACGAGGCAGGCCGGGGTATGTGTCTGGTAGCCACGATGACTGATCGCTGTACGTGCCTCTTACATTGCCATGCAACAGTGGCGTAACACTCCAAAAACGAAACTTTGCCAACCGCTCTGATAACACTGTAGATATCCAACAGGCATGTGGTGGAAAAAGGTTCTTAAAAAATTCGGGTAGTCTCGCATCATGTCGATGAGTAACGTATAAACGTGACGGCACACGTTAATTCCTTTACCACGGGCAGTTAAATTAGCAAATGACACAAAGAAACGATTCTATCTCATAAGGAACAAAACACGTAAATATATGTCAATATATATCCAACATATGCATTCTGTGATACACCATTTACGGTACACGTCAACTCCCACATGTTTCGGCAGCGAGGTGCCATCTTCAGGGAGTTATTATAACGAAGGTATATAAGCCAACATGCCCATCTGGGTTATGTTTATTCTTATTGGAAGAATAATATATCAAAATGCTAAAATATACACAGCTTACGACCAAACTTACAGTATTATGATATTTAACATTACAATATGTAACATTAAACCACCACAGTTAAAAGTTCTTAATTGTTTTTGTATTGTGTGAAGGGTGTATACAAACATCGGTGTTGATTCCATCCGTATCTGAATGAGATGTATTCAGGTCATATGGAATCTAGACCGATGTTTGTAAACATTCTACATAATTGATCTCAGTAATTAACCAACTTGATGCACAAAGTTTCTGTTTTACAATAAGTTTATTTCATGCTTCTACATGTTTCGAACACATGTGCTCGAAACATGTAGAGGCATGAAATAAACTTATTGTAAAACAAAAAAATTTGTGTATCAAGTTGGTTAATTACTGAGATAAATATACTGAGATACACGGTCAGCAAAACGTCAAAATTCTACATAATGTAAGTGAACTAAGAATTGGTAACTGTGGTGGCTTAATATTACATATTTTAATATTTGATATCATAATACTGCAATTTATGGTAATCAATTTTATGTATTTTGTCATTTCAAGATTTTGGCCATTCCTATGAGGATCAGCAGAGCCTACAGTGGCAACAGAACTGCGTTCTTCTGGGCTATTACGCAGGGAGTAGTGGTAAATTCTTACCGACGTTTCGGGACAACCTATCGGTCCAATTTTCAGCGGTCAAAAACCTTGACCCCTTAAGTGGTAAGAAATTACAACTAAACGCTGCGTAATAGCCCAGAAGAGCACAGATCTCATCTACTTTGCGGCAGAAGTCTGGAGTCACGCTAGAATGCCATGTTGGCTCGTATACCTTTGTTATAATGACTCCATGGGGATGGCGCCGCGATGCCGAAATATGTAGTAGTTGATAAGTCATAAATGGTGCATCACAGAGTGTATATATTGGATGATGATATATTGCTGTAACAACATGCACAGTATGAATAGCGTAAAAATGAGTGACATACATTTGTGTGTGTGTGTGTGTGTGTGTGAGAGAGAGAGAAAGAGAGACAGAGAGAGAGAGAGAGAATTCGACTCTGCTAGGACCTGTGCATCCATAAAATGACATAAGTAAATTTGTGAGGTTCTGGTAAGACGCACTACTCAAGGGCACGCCGTTCATGCAACAATGAATAGCAGAGCAGGGGGAGGGGAGTCCCTGAGCAGATGAAATGGCGAAATAAAAAAATCTCTGCCCATGCCGGAGACAAACTTGTGGTCACCCAGCCTTCAGCAATTCAATATACCCATCAAAGGTAAAATTCGTGAAATGAAGCGTGTGAATGTCGGCTACTTTGTTACTAGTACCATCCCACCGTTTTTCTCCTGCATTCATTACAAACAGCCGGACTGCGTTAGAGTCAATGTGTGTTGCGCCTAAGTTACTTTTGTTCACGTATCGTAATAGGAGGAAATGAATCAATAAACACTAAAGAGATGAGCTGTGACCGGACACAAGCATACAATATCACGAGAGAGATTTCACGTTCTCGTACGATGCCGCTAAGGGTTCAAGTCTCCTGCAATGTCATGCCGTGTCGACTGATAAACACTTAAACGACTTGAAAACATCGTACTGCTGTTAGATACGTGTTAGGTAAGTCGAGAAGATTTAGTGAATTTGGTTTTTAATGACGTAATTTTGAAGTTTATGAGATTTTTATGCGTCCAAAATATTTTGGACGCATGGTCGTCTACTAGAACTTTGTCATTGTCCTCTTCATGGACGGGGCCCTTTGTCTAAACGTTACATGTCCAGTTTTTTTGTCCTATCTTCGGTGAACATAAACCTTCCCAGGAGACATAAATTTCTAAGAGCGGTAACATGGTTAGTTGTCCACTCGGATATGCCGCTGCACTTTCATCTAAAACACTGAAGATGAAGAAAACCGCTTCCTGCAACATGCCATTATTCATTTACAACATTCCTGGCCTGACATCAGAGAAGACAATTTGCAGGGAAGCACTTGCCCTGACAGCCTTGAACACCACAGGCGTACTTGGCTGACGTACTCAGCACGTCAGGACTTCTATCTGAAAAAAATTGTTTTACGTTCATACGTCCCGATATGTTGCTTGGTCCGCATCCTAGAAGGCTGGTGTCCGCGGTCAGCACGAATTAATCTTCAGATTGTTAGCAGCAAACCTGTGCACTGCTGTGGTGTTACTGTTCTCGTCCAAAAGGCGAGGTCAACGTTGGCCCTCAGGGCCCTGCGCTATGTTCATTTGACGTCAGACTGTCGCTGAATCTGCTACCTTTGCAAATCCTGTTTCCTGCATGGCATCCTTTCCAGCTTCGAGCGGTAGCGCCCTCACTGCCTCCTCCACTCCGCGAAGTCCTCAATGAGTGACGCCACTAGATATGCCGCATAGTACAGGCCTTCGCACAAGGCTGAGGTTGTTACGTCTTCCAACAGCCACTCACTGTCAAGCTTCTCCTTATCAGCAAGGAAGATAAGCTGATGAGCCTTTTGCAGGCGTTGGAATTTACCGTAAAGCCTTGTCGTGCGGTCCATTCCGACTTGTGCGTCCGTCTAGAAAATGATGCAATCGATCAAGGTCCAGTCGAATTGGGACAACTCACCAGCCAATCAAGATGAATTCCCAGCATCTCCCGGCAGATGTCGAGTTCCCGACTGGTGTGGTATGTCCGCTCTCGGAGTGGGCAGATGCTGGTCAGTCTCTACATCATCTTGGCTACTTGGAACAGGAAGTGGTGGCGAAATTTTAGGAAGCGGTGGCTGGTACTCAGTTCCCTGTATCGTAGGAGGAGAAAATGTGGGAAATGAGAGGTTGGTGGTCTCATGCAAAGCGCGAAAGATAAAAAAAAAGTCAGCTGAGCAGCTTGAGATTCTTAATGAAGATATCGAATCTGTGGAAGCGTCGCAGAGTTGCCGTCCCACAGAGCTTTGCAATGCGATATCGCAGGTTGCCGAAAATTCGAGTCTCCTGGGATATTAAGTCTTGGCGACTGTCGCAAATTTACCGATATTTCGAAGGGTAGTAACGCCTTTGTCTTCAAGAGAAAGCAGTGTCAATTGACACATTAAAGATATCATTCTCCGGTTAAGAAAGTTACGTGTCAACAGACTCTACAGTATGAGACTATTTAGTATATTCCAGGGACAGTGGAACACCTAACGTTCCCTCACTCTGTAGCTTGATTTGCCGTATCACTGAAGCTATAAATTATTTTTTATTCCCGGGTGGTGGGATGAAACTGTATCTTTGTGGAACGGCGAACCCTAATGGCCCACTGTCCACCCCCAAACGATAGATGAATGAATATGGTGTTTTTATGGAATAACCGATAGGGGAAAAACCGATGTACTGGGAAAAGAACCTCTCCCAGCGACACTTTGTCCACCACAATATCACGCTGATTACTGTGGTAGCATAAAAGGGCTTTCGAGCTGACTGGCTGCCTCAGCTACAGCAACACCACGAGTTATTAAATAACTGCTATGGAAGGTTCGGTTCGCTACGGGACGGTAGGTTCGGTGATGGAATCCCGGGGAGGGCGGGATTTTGCCCACCCGCCCAGACCGTTCGTGAGGCCCACCCAGCCTCCTGTACAATGGGTACCTTGTCTCTTTCCCTCGGGTAAAGCGGCCGGGGAGTGACGCTGACCACCCACCACCATTTAGCGCCGAGATTAAGGAAAGGGTAGAGCTATACCTTTACCTTTACTTACTACGCAAGATTACATAAGAAAGACGTAAAAAGAGACTGTGAAGGATAACGGTATGATTCTTGTCTGCAGACTCTGCCGATCACGGTGGCCGTGCGATCTAAGGCGTTGGTCTACAGCCGCTTGATTGCTGGGATCGTGGGTTCGAATCCTGATAACGGCATGGAAATTCATCTCTTGTGTGAGTTTGGTGTTGTGCAGGAAGCGGCCTCTGCAACGAGCTTATCGTTCGTTCAGAGGAGTCCTACTGTTTGTGTGTGAGTGTGTGTGAGTGTGTGATCTATGAACCTCAGCAATGAGTCGGTCTAGACCCGATTTTGGCTGTTGGAACCCAAGAAAGGTTTGGAGACATCAAATCGCTAAGAGTTTCCACTTACTGTAGCGACAATCGTAATTCTAATTTAAATACTTTGTACAGAACTGGGTCAACGGGATGGGCAGGGTACAATTAACTTTTAATCCCTCCGTTAATCAACAAATTCGCCACCCTTTTTGAAACCCGACTGTCCGTTAGCATTACCACTACAGCCAGTCTATGGATCGCATACTAACCAAGATTAATCCAGCCGCATTTTCACATACTTAAGATAGTATTTAATAATTTTTCCCATCCATGACTTCGTCTCCCAATTAGTTAATATGTCAGGTTTTCCGTCTGAACTATTATGCATATCTCATTTAACATATTACTCTTATAGGTTACACTCAGCTCATAAAGCCTATTTTCACTGCCCACATAATGTTCACCAAACCATAAACAGTGAATCGCGACTTCTTATTTTATTTTCTCCCTCCATTTTGCTGCCTTCATTTTCTCTCCTTTAAATATTCTCCTCATAATGTTAGCAAAATGCAGCATCCATTTTCCAACTCACACTAACATATCATATGGACAATGCCATGCTGTCGTGATGAGCTGGCCAGTTACATACATAATTTGGCATTCAGAGATGAATCGTAAATTTCAAGCGCGTCGTCTATCCAAATTCTGAACACAAAATGGCTAAGAATAACGATATATATGCATAGCAAGTTAATAAAATCTGCGTTTCATCGATATATCAATAAGCCTACGTCATACCGACGAAAAACAATTAAAACAGTAATTAGAAGTCACCCCTTTGTTTACAAATTAATTATATCTATCAGGAAAAATGTCAGAAAAATGACAAAAATTACAATTTTTTAACTTCGTACACTCACATTTCATGTATTCATGAGTTACGTCATGTGAACATAATGAGAACATTTAATGACATCACAAACTGTAGCCTATCGTTATTTAATTTGTTTGTTTCCCAATAGCTTTTCCATACATGAGTCCTATTCGACTACACTGTACTCCCAATTCTTAAGGATCCCATAAATATTTCAGCAGCATTTTATGTAATAACATTACGCCATTCTATAAACACTACCAGTTACATTATGTGTTGTCAGTGCGATGAAAATGAACCGGTTAGGTACAACAATAAAACCGATTTGGTGCACATGCGCTATATAATTACCTGTTCGAGAAATTCGCCGTTTTGAAATAGCCCAGTGCTGATCATCGTCTTCCGATCTGCCTGTCAGTGTTCCATGTTAAGGCAGATGAAAGACCCCCACGTCCTTGAATCGTATTTGCTTAAGCTTCTGCCCACTTACGTCACACTGTCCACGTAATGCGCTCCCCTCATGGTTTCCGACGGAACTCGTTTCTCGTTACTTCATTGCCACTTGTCAGAACCCACCTATTTTTTTCGTGGCACAACAGCCCAACTCGGGCCTAGAGCGCCTCACTGTTGAGGTTTCTACATGACACAAAATTGCACACACACACACACACACACACACACACACACACACACACACACAGCCGGTAGCACTCCTCTGAACGAGTGAGCAGCTCGTCGCAGAGCTATCCACAAAACAAACACAACTGACGAGAATCCATTCCATAAGCGGGATTCGAACTCGCGATCACAGCAATCAAGTGGATTCAGAACTACGCCTGATCGCATGGCCCCACGAATCGGATCAGAACCCACTGTATACTCTATTATTTGTCAAATTACCAGTAATACGTGATATGAGTGCGCAGTATGAGTGTGGAACTTCAGAACCTCATTACATGGACTATGAAGTGTTTCCTGCTACGTGAAATGTTGCAGTTTGGCAGACGGGTGATCGTGACGTTGGTGTCCTACCAGAACATACCGCACCACATCCAAGAACGTAGTAGTGTGCAAATTACGAGCTTTCACATTAAAAAATTTCATACATGTTCCTAGAAATTTCTTCCTCATATGACGAAATGTTAAACGATATTATCTCAGACTAATAATCTTATATCGAGGAGTTATATCACTTCACACATGAGTATCCTGGGCCCAACATTTTAACCACTGGGTTGATAAGCAAGAGTCGAGACATACTGAACTTAGCCTACCTGGTGTGTGATCTTGTATGTGGTCATCACCGTACAATCCGTCCACAAGTTGTCCTAGACCGCCTCGCATGTGGCTGCCGTCCAAAACCCCATCGTAACTCAGATCTTCTAGGGGTGAACCCACCTCTCCTCGAGGCGCCGAGTAGGACACTATGCTCTCTGCAATACACAACAAAACACAAATGTTAGTTGGAATTGAGTTTTGGGCTCGTGCTCATGAACTGAGTGTGAAACCATTTCTCCAGAAAGGGAAAGAGCCAGGCGATTGCCAATTAGCCTCTACAACATTCCTGCCACTATTTTGTCCAAGGGGAGAGAAAACATGCATTTAAATTCAATCTTTACACACTTTGGATGTCTCATTCACTTTGATGTCAATTGTCTGTAAGTACACATACACATTATTTGAGATACAATCGCATTAATACAAAGCAAACGGAAGCGCAGATACAACCTCGAATAAAATCACGATTCATCTCCTACTGTACTTAGTTTAATATTTACCACACCGATAAAATCCACAGTTTGCGAGTTCGCCTGTATTTCACTTTACACAAAAACAATGAGATAGCCTCTTTTCGGAAAATTAAATCTTAATAAGAATTTTATATTGAACCAACTAGATGCAATGTGAGTTCTCCGGAATATGATATTTGGGTTTTGATACAGCGTGTCTTATAGGTGGATATAGACGTTTCGGAGGAAAATGTGCCCCCATTATTAGGTGCTGAAGAATTAAGTCCTAGTTTTCCTCTTGAAGTTACGACACAAATTGCTAACGAGTTTTAATGATCAGATAACAGGGCATCTACAGACTGCTTTTAATGTATACAAGAATATTTATAGGCTAGCGCGCGCGCGCACATACACACACACACACATTTATATATATATATATATATATATATATATATATATACATACACATATATGTTGTCACGGTTGTGAAATAAAGTGAGGTGTAGATACAGAAAAACACATTTAAACTTTTACGGCGCATTAAGTTTGTCGGTATCTGAAACGGAGGTAGTGTCAGTTAATCAAGAGACCGGGTCTTGTAATGTTTCTGCTGCTATGAGATGCAAATTAATGCGTTGAGTATGTACCTGTCCTGCACTTTGACTTCGTGGCTTCATTTGTAGCCATTGTGGGATGTTATCTTGTTCACTTTACGAGACTAGGTTTGCTGCAGATACATCTGATGAGCTATATCGGGACACAGAGACTGTCCGTTCTAATCCTCGATACTAAGTCATTACGCTGCTATAATAGCAAACAGTACGTGCCATGCGTGGACCGGGTAGCGTAGTGGGTATAGTGACTGGCTACGGGCTGGACGGTCCGGGGATCGAATCCCGGTGGGGGCGAGATTTTCCGCACATGTCCAGACCGACCCTGGAGCCCACTGAGCCCCCGGCACAATGGGTACCTGGCCTTTCCCGGGGGTAAAGAGCGGCCGGGGCGTGACGATGACCCCTCACCCCCTTCTAGTACCGCGGTCGAGAAAGAGTAGAACTATACCTCTACTCCCCCTATGGGCCGTACGGCCTGTACAGAGCCTCAGTTACTGTCCAAGGGGTGCACCTTACCTTACCTTACGTGCCTTGCACGACCAGTACGACAACCCAGCTAGAAATGACCGTTAAATTGGTACAGAAGCTCACAAAAAGTTTTAACAGAAAACATTTCACAGTTCACATTTCAATCTATGAGTCACGCGCACAACGTTTCTGTTGATTCATTAGAGCCTGTCAGTGATACTATGAAATAATTTCGCTGAGTAGGCAAACCATAAATATGACATTTGTTTAAAGCGGTGTTCGGCCATACAGATTAATTTTCACTGACTCATTCGAGGTTGCAACATCGACAAGGACAAAGCAGTTTCTCGACTGCTTCGCACTGACACGTTTTCGGCAATCACTGCCACCTGGTGTAACTATCCGTGACTATAAGAATGACGTGCTACTTGATTTCAAATCTTAGGTTTAAGATAAAATAAAATTATATATACTCATTCTAACACAACAACATATTTATGAAATTAATGGCTATTAGTTTCGGCCATAACGGCCATCATCAGGCCATTTCACAAAATCTTAAATAGGTTAGTACATATAGCGTAAAATCGTCAATTTATATGGGGTCTCGTTTATATTTATATTG
>Ga0123355_10021123_pt1 | contig 10415 bp, 15 predicted proteins | sample TergutEmb28metaG_3_FD_89872 | JGI IMG/M metagenome (GOLD analysis project Ga0123355, IMG submission 89872) | Embiratermes neotenicus P1 segment gut microbial communities from Petit-Saut dam, French Guiana - Emb289 P1 | ecosystem: Host-associated > Arthropoda: Insects > Digestive system > Gut ... | reverse complement strand
TGGTCCTGTGTCGCGGAGAGGCTGCCTTGGATGTACGGCAAGGACACGTTCACGATTGTCGTGTCGAGTCCTTGCATAATGCAGGCACAGATGATCACCACGGTGGTCAGGCCACGAAATGCGGCGTCCGGGTCGGCCGCCGGTGCTCCCGCCGCGGTTTGGGCAGGCGGTTCTGCAGGGCCGGCCGTTGGACCGCTATCGCGCGGTGGCGTTGTCATCGGCGACTCCATCCGGGAACCGCCACGCTCCCGTTTCTCGCGGCGGTCCATATTCCGGGACGCAGCGATGAAACCAGAAGGGTTCGCGTTTGGAAACGCCACCGACCATTTCGTTGCGATAGCGGGGAGACCATCGGCTGCACGGTCTTGACGCTAACTGCGCCATCAGCAGCACGGAAAAACATCTCACGGATGGAGGCGACCGGACCCGGGCTAGTGGGATGGCGCCAACGGCGTTTTGGATGCGTGCTTCTGCGGACGGGCAAATTCCTTACGCCACGATAAACCAGATAGCCACCAGCGCGACGCACAGCGTCGCGGCGGCGCAAGAATAGGACAGGCGGTCACTGCCCGACATGTCAGGGCTGCCATGGCACTAGAGGAGACCAGCAGACGCACCGGGCAAGCGTGGCGCGGCTGCGGGAGAGCGCCTGCATGGAGGCGGCTACGGCTTCGGCCGCCTCGATCATGTCGAGGTGAGTTGCCTCGATATTATGAACCGCACCGTGGATTAGGTCGGCCGTCGAGTCCGGGCCACAAACTGGCTGTTCCATGCCGGCAGGCGCCGCTGGTCCCTGCAACGATCAGTCACCTCCCCGCCGTGACCGCCCGAGCAAATTCGCTTCGCGTTGTGCGGGGGTCAGCCCGTTTCCTCCCTGCCCGGCACGCGCCCGGGCGGGCATCTCCGCCTCGATCAGCACCTCCAACGGCCGGGATCGCCAACGGCGCGCGTCAGTCGCACCAGGGCGGGCGGCGGAAACGTCGGCACCAGCGCCACGGACGGCGGGAACCGGCGCGTCCGGTATCGTCACGACGAGCGGTGCATTCATCGGATCAGCCATCTGCACCTCCGCCACGGGCGTCCCGCCGGGCGGGGCGAGCGCCACGGCGCATCACCTGACGATAGGCTGCGAACTTCCGTTCCAGCGCCTCCATGTTCGGCCGCAGCCGGTCGCGCCCTATGTAGGATATGGCCCTGCATGTCTCCGGTCAGTCCTCAGAACGTCCGCCGTGCGCCTGGGTTGCCTGCTTAATCGCCACTACGCAAGCGTGGGTCGCCGTTCCGCTCGAAATCGCACCGACTGGATGGTTCGCCGCCGACCTTGCGGATTTCGAGCAAGGACACGGCGTGGCCCTGTTCGGATGCCGGCCGGTTGGCCAATTTCCGATCGTCTCTGCCATCATTGAGACGAAGATCCGCCAGCACCAAGAGCGTGACGCCGGAGGTGAACCGGCACGGGCAGCAGCGGGTCGCAGGCGATGCCCCGGCGCAGGTCACGACATGGGTAGTTCAGGCCCGGCGGAAGGCAAGTCGATGCATTGTTGGCCACTGCAGGACCCGGGCTCGGCAGTGCGTTTCCGGATCAAAATCCCAACGAGTGGATCGATGTCATGTCTTGATCGGGGTTGTAAATAGACAGATGCGACATTTCTCATGATAACGTCGTTTAGATCTTCGCTCGCTTTTCTGTAAACAGCCATTAATGCATCTGCGCTTCCTTCCCATATTCACCGGGCCGCACAGTAGCACGTCGAATACCTCGGGACGGTCGGTTGAACGGGTGATGGCCGCGTCCGGCTGGTTCCAGACAGATGCTTATCGGGCCGCGTCACTGTGGAAGATCTTGCGCAGACTGGTTTTGGCCCGTTCGAGGGTGCGCCGCCTCGCCGCAGGGAGATTCTTCCCTGCTCTGTTGATGTAGAATGTCAGCATCGACATTGCCGACCGATACGGGCTGCTCTTGCGCCTGCCACTGGACTCCGCTGAGCGCTTCAGCGACTTTGCGATCTCGTCCGGATCATTTGACTTGAATACGTCCTGGTCCAGGTCCAGCGCGTCGCTGCGTTTCGTCACCTCGCCGGACCAGCGAGAGCTGGGTTTTGTCGCCATCATCATCCCCTGCGGACAGGCAGGAGAACGGGCGGCTGTGGGAAAAGTTGCAGTCCCCAAGTAGCTCTTCGTTGCGGTCCTCCCAGTGGCTATTGCGGCACGAGAGCAACCGTAGCTCTCTCGCCAAACCAGCGTAGATAAGCACACTAGCGGCGGCGGCGCGAAATTGGGGCGTCTCACCGAATGCCGGCGCCGGGCAACTGGAAGGTCGCCAACTCCTCAGAGCTCCGATGGCACGACGGCTTGACCGCCCTGCGCGGAGAAATCCGCGGCTATTTCCGGGCGGCCTTGCGCTTCCGCGTGGCAGCACCCTTCTTTGCGGCAGCTGACCGCGCGCGGGCAGGGCGTTTGGCAGAGGCGGCACCGCCGAGTTTTCCACCCTTTCGGGAGGGCGCGCCGTTGGTAGGTTTGCCACGACCGCTGCCGGTCTTCTTGCCGCCCCCTGTCTCCTTATTCACCGTTGCCCAGGCGCGGCGTTCCGCTTCACCCTCCGGCACACCACGGTGTTCGTAGCCTTCTTCGATATGTTCGGCCTGACGTTGCTGCTTGTCTGTATAGGACGATTTATCACCGCGGGGCATTTCATCCTCCCTACACGAAAACCAATGGTACCGATCTGAGCTTAAATGCCTCAACTAAATGCCGCGTTCCTGGCGTTCCACGCTGAGCTATGCAAGTTATTGTGTGGCGGGCGCGATTCAATGGTAGGGGAGACTTCACGCTGCTGTTGATCGAACTCGCTGGGGTCGCACAGCGGGCGGCGGCACTCTAGAGCCACGGGACAAGGCGCCTTCGAGCCACCCAGCCCACCACCGATGCGTTGTGTGCTGCTGCTGCGACGTCCTGGCTACGCGAGCGGCGAAATCACACCGGCATGCCCAGTTTCGGCAGCACGTGACTGCCGTAGAAATCGATCACTCGCCGCTGGTCCTTCTGGCCGGCGTGGATGTTGACAATGCTAACGCCGCTATCGAACAGTTCGTGGATCTTCGCAATGTGCGATTTTGGATCAATGCTGATGGGCCAACCCTCGCTGACCTCATCCAGTGGGATCTGCGCATCGGCCTGACGTTGGATCTCCGCCGGATCGGTGATGTTGAAATAGTTCTTGAACGCTTTGGGCCCAAAGCGCCACAGCTCCGCCGCCTGTTTGGCCTCGGTCTCCCCGCCTACAACCACGTATTGCTCCACGAGCACCGGCATCTTCTGCGGGTCCTTGCCGGCTGCGCGCGCGCCCGCCTGCCATTCCGCTTTGTGCTGCTGCCAGGTGTGGGGATCTGTAATCAGCCCGTCGCCATGCAGGCCGGCAAGTCGCATCGACTTCTTGCCGTTCGCCGCAGTCAACAGCGGAATGGGCCGCGACGGCGGATCATAGAGCCTCGCCTCGACATTGTAGTGGCCGCCTTTGTGCGACACCGGTTCCCCGGTCCACAACGCACGTATCACCTCGATCGCCTCGATCAGGCGATCCCATCTCTCCTGCCACTTTGGCCAATCGCCGGTCGCCGCACGCTCGTTCAGCGCCTCTCCCGATCCCACGCCCAGAAAGATTCGACCGGGATACAGCAAACTTAGCGAGGCAAACGCTTCCGCGACAACGGCGGGGTTGTAGCGGAACAGCGGACACGTGACCGTGGTTCCCATCCAACCGCGGGTCGCGCGGGCACCGAGCGCGCCCATGGTCACCCAGGCGGCGCCGGCATGTCCTTCATTGGCTTGCCACGGTTGCAGGTGATCGCTGGTGGCCAACGCATGAAAGCCGGCGTTAGACGCGAGGCCGCCCAGTCGCACCAGTTCCGGTACCGGGAACTCTTCATGCGCCAACATGTAGCCGACCATCTTGCTCTGGAAGCCGTGCCGCGACTCAGTGGTCGTTGCGGACGAAGTTTGCATGGTATTCCCTTGTTGCTGTTCCGCAACAGCCGGAGTGACCCTGAGGCTCGACACCGCCGCCAGGCCCGCGCTCCATCGCAGCAAGTTCCGGCGGTTTATGGCTGCTTGCGGTTCGGTGGTCATGCCGGCCTCCGGGGAGATAAGATTAGGGGACGGCTGACGCTGGCACCGCTGTGTGAGGCGGCGGAGCGCGGCACCACCCGACAACAGCTGGATGACATGGCAGTTGCCGGTCGCGCCGTCAGAAGATCGTGTTCTCGCTACGCGATCGCGCGCGCCGTTGGCGCTTCGGGCAATTCCATCCCGGCGCCCAATCGAAGTAGCCGAGCACAGGCCTTGCTGAAGGCGCTAAAGCCGTTAGTGCGCCGCGCTCAATTGCTCGCGATCCGCGAACGCCTTGATCTCCGCCAGCGCTTCATCACTGGTTGCCAGCGTGACCGCTAACGTGTGCTGACCAGTTTGTATGCGCAGCGGAATGCTACGCCACACGTACCTGTTTCCATGTATTGCCAGTCATGCTGGCGACGAAGGCGTTATCCTGAGCAGCGCATCGACGTAGCCAGCGATGCAAGCCAGGACGAAGGCTAGCGCCACCGGCACTGTTTTGGCCGGTCGCGAATGGAAGTTCTTGCCGACCGTGGTCGTGTCGTTTGTCCGGGCTTCGGAGGTGCGCCAATGCAGCGTTCGACGTCTCCCGTCGTAGACGAGGTTCCCTCTATTGCCAGACGACCCGGCTGTAACCCAGGCTGCGCGCCATCTGCTCGACCCAGATCTTCACATCGGTGCGGCTGGTTCCAAGATGGAAATCAGGCAATTCGCGCGCGTCCGGATCATCCGGGTTCAGTTCGCCGCCGTATTCGGCACGATACACGCCTGGTTCGACCTCGCGCAGGGTCGCGTGAAAATCGCCGCGCGGTGGACTGTGCAAGTCAGCCATTGACGCTCAACCTTCCTTCAGAGAAGCAACGTCGCCGCCTAGCCGTGGTTGCGGCACGCGGCGAGGGAGGAAAAGGTCAAGCCAAACGGAACAATGGCACCTCGTTCATCGTCGGCTTCAACCGATCCTCTCCACTGAGGCACAAACGCCTCCGTCGTCATTAGCCATAAATATTCCTCCGTGTCTCGCAACGCCCACGGAAGCAATACGACAGTTGGAGCGATGAATAACGCCAACGACCCACTTAGGGTTGCACCGCCCTCGCTAACTCGGCGGCGGTGGTCGGATCGACTCCATTGGCCCCGCCGATCTCTGCCGGAGTCCCCACTGAGCGTGGCGAAGCCAGCCCCGCCTTCACCAGCTCGCGCCAATCAGCTCGAACAGCAACTGAGGTTTCCGCCTGATCCTTATGAATGTCAGACAGATTCTGGCGCTCTGGCCAGGTCCCGGAGGCATTCATCCTTGCGCCTGCCGCTACCGCCGCGGTGGTGCGCCGCTGAACCCTTCCCGGCGCAGATAATCCAGAACCAGGTTCGACCGTTTGCGGCTTGCGATCAATGCCACATGGCACACCCCGGCGCGTAGCAAGCGTGGCAGTGACTGGTGATCACCCTTGTGTTGGGTGGCAACCACAACGTAGTCGTTCGCATCCACTGTGAGCTGACTGTAGTCGAGATCATCAGCGAGCAATCGGGCAGCGTCGGGATAGCGCGTCGGTTCCGCCAATGGATCGTCAACCACGACATAGAAACCTACGAGAGCGCCAATCCTGCACACTGTCTCAGCCACTCGGCCATGACCGAGAATCCACAGTGCCGGCTTTGCCAGCACCGGTTCCACGTAGACACGGGAGCTGCCGCCGCACGGCATTCCGGTGCCGAGCACTTCATCGTTCATGTCCAGCCCGATCACCTTGGTCTCCTGGGTTTGGAGGCAATCCACCGCGGTCTGACAAACCGTGCTTTCCGCGCAACCGCCGCCGACCCAGCCGGCAACCACCCGCCCATTCCGGTCGATCACAGCTTTCGCGCCAGACTTTGCGGAGACTGATCCCTCAGTCTCAATCACCGTGGCCAGCGCAAATGGCTGTCTATCCCTCCTCAGCATGATCATTGCATCGAGCACATCGCCCGGCATATTGGTGCCGGAACCGAAGCGCTGCTCCACATCTGCGTCCGATCGTACCATGGCGTCGTCCTGCCGATCACGTTGCACAGCACGCATTTGGTGCTGTGTGTGTTCTCCCGCAAGAAATCGGCCGTTCTTGGCGGACAGCGGAACGGCCGGCTGTGGACCGGCTCAATTGCAGCGCGCACAAGTACGTGCGCATGCGGCCAGTTGATCGCATCAGACGAGAGCCGTACCCACGCCGCGTCAGCCGCGAGGAGCGCCCAGGGAGGACGCGAGACGGCCGGCGACGGTAGCCATCCGGTCTGCGGCGATTCGTGCGGAGCCAGGAAACAGTGTCCACTACAACCAGCCCAGCCCAGCACGACCATGCCGAAACGCCGCTGTTCGTGGAACGCTGGCTGTGCTGGCGGGGCCGATCGCTTCCGTGACTTCGCTCGGTCGCATGTTGGTTGTTTGCACAGTCTCGTCGAACGCTTTGAGTCCGGCATTGCTCATCGAGCGCTTTCCTGCCGGTTAGCATCCATCAGCGGTCAGTGCGTGGTCTGCGAGTGGTGGCCGCCTGGCTCTGATACCTGGCTGAGCGTGTGGCCGAGCTGATCGCGTCTGGCGTCGAGCGCCAGGTCACTCAACGACAGGATCCCGCAAAGGCGCTTGTTCTGATCAAGGACCGGCATCCGCCTCACCTTGTTGTCGCCCATATTGGCCAGAACATGCTCTGCGTCCTCGTCTTCGAAGCAGTAGCAGATTTCGCTGGTCATCGCGTCGCGTACTTTTGCATCGGCCCCTTTGCCTTGCGCTATGGCGCAAACAGCAATGTCGCGGTCTGTCAGAATGCCGACCAAACGGTCATTCTCGCCCACCGGCAGTGCGCCGACGTCCAGTTCAGCCATAATCTTCGCCGCGTCGCGTAGCGTCGGGGCTCGTGACACGAACGTCACGCGTCATGCATTCACCGATCTTCATTGGCTGCCTCCATACGATTCTCTCAACAGCGACCGCGGACACTCCGTCCGCACACGACCTTGTCGAGGTCGGCAAGGCTGCCAAAACAGACTTCAGCTTTGTTGGGGACTGTGGATCGCAAGCAGTCCGGCGTTGCCTCAGGTGTCCTGAATACGACACATAAGACCGGCAGCGTGATCGGGGTTGCCTTGTTTGGCTCTCTTATTGCTAGTAATGATCAGTTCATCTCCGGGATGCACATGGTTCTATATTCATCGATTGGAGTACTATGTATAGGCGCCATAGCGACGCTGATCATGGTCCGCGACGACGACTCGGTAATCTTGACCACGCTGGTTGCCGAAGGTGCGGCGGACAAATCTTTTCGCTGCCTTCGTGCTACCTCCACGTGCGGCGATCCAGTCCGGCAAATTCTGTATCCAGCTTGCCTCGGCAACCGGTCAAGATCGGCTGGTCATGCGAGGCCGCATGGGGCCTACGAATTTGAGGTATGCGGAATACATGGGTGCCTCATTAAGGAGGGTTGCACCACGCAGAACTTGGCTCGCCCTCCCGCAACACCGGCGCGCAATGTTGTCGTCGCGAAGCGACACTGCGCTGCCGATCACGACATAGCAAAGCTTCGTTACCGTCATGAGTCATTCAGTGAACACAGAGGGCATCGCGGGCAGCGCGCAACGGCTAAACTCATCTCGTTGATCACGTCAATGTGCGGATAACCCAGCTGCCGCGACAGGCACTACGCCGTTTGCCGTTGAAACCGCGATCGAGCTGACGTGTTAGCCGAAGAGTTTTCCGTGGCCTCGTCGCATAAGGCGGTACCCGATGTCACCTTGGTCAGCGTGTGCACAGCCTCGCGCATCAGCTTCCCAGCGTTCAACGGAAGAAATGACGCGCCCGGGCCTAGGCGGCGGGCCTTTATTGCAAGGGCACTCGATCATCGTGATTGGAGCGTCTGCCGGTGGGCTGCAGCCGCTGCGGCTTATCCTGTCTGGATTGCCTGCTGACCTTCCCGCAGCAGTCTTCGTCGTGTTGCATGTTGGTGCAAGCAGCCACCTGACCCAGATTCTCGCCCGCCACACGGCCTTGCCAGTTCATGCCGCAACGAGCGGCACGACGATCGAGCCGGGCCACGTCTATGTCGCCGTTCCTAACTGCCACCTCTTATTGCACGATCAACATCTTCTGCTTCGGCGTGGCCCACGAGAGAATCTGACACGTCCGGCGATCGATCCGCTGTTCCGTTCCGCCGCGTGTACGTTCGCCAGGCACGTGATCGGCGTGCTGCTGTCTGGCACCATGAACGACGGCACAGCGGGGCTGATTGCAATCAAGCGCTGTGGAGGCCTTGCGGTTGTGCAAAATCCGGACGATGCCGCATACCCCGAGATGCCCAACAGCGCTCTGCATCACGTCCTGGTGGATCACGTTGTCGCCGCGGCGGACATGCCCCCCCTGTTGAGCCGTCTTGTGCGTCAGCCGGCTGGCGATGCGCCATCTATACCATTTGACATCAGGTTCGAGACCGCGATCGCCGCACAGGAGCTTTCCGGCATGGAAACCAACCAGACCCTGGGAAAGCTGTCGCCGTTCGCCTGTCCAGAATGCAATGGAGTGCTCTGGGAGATCGATGACGGAGGAATGCTACGGTATCGTTGTCATGTGGGGCATGCCTTTACCGCCGAAACCATGCAGATAGATCAGGGAAGGCGTGCTGAAGAGTTGCTGTGGAACCTGTTGCGCACCCACGAAGAACGGGCAGCTTTGACGGATCGAATGGCCTCGCGGGAGCGTGCCATGCATCGCGACGACCTTGCTGCCAAACTGGGGGAGCGGACCAATGGATACCAGGAGGACGCCGACACAATTCGCCGCCTGCTGCAAGAGGTCCGTGCCGAACGTGTCGGCGTAACAAATGAGGAGGCAACGTGACTCCACCAGGACCGGGCGATTCCGAAAGCGACGCCACGACGAAATAGGAACCGGACCGCGAACTGGCCGATCGTTGACATCGGTGCCTCGACTGGCAGTGTCGACTCGCTACCCCGTCTACTCCAGAGCACGCCGCAGGAACGTAATGAGCGAATGGGCTCGCTGCTCGCTTCGCTCTCTCTTTTGCCAATAGTGGAAGTGGCAGAATTCCGGAATGCGGGTAACAGCGGGGCCCCCTGCCAGGTTCTCCCACGAAACGATGTCCGAGGTTGGCCGCGCCGCGGGTCAGGTGGCGTTGCTACGTAACGATATCGATAAGGCTTGAATGAGGCTGATCGCAAGGACGAGAAACAGGAACTGGGACAACGCGCCAAGGCTGCCGCCGTCAAGGCGATCAGCGAGTTGGGTTCGTCGCTCAGCTCGACGGAACGCTGCCACGCGCGGCCTGTTATAGCATCGACGGAGTTTCTGTGGTCGCGACAGTGCACCGATCGGATGTGGCTCCTGGAAAGTGTAATGACCAAGTTCAAACCCTTGCTGCTCCCTACACTGGCCGGTTGGCACATGGCAGGTGCTGGCGGCTTCCGCTGGGCTGAAATTGGCGATGCTCTGGAAAGCTTCGGCGGTCCCGGCCTGCTTTGGTATGCCGACGAGGTCTTCGGCGATTTCACTTTGAACGTCGAATGGCGAGTCATGCGGCCGGAGGATAATTCCGGTGTGTTCCTGCGCTGCCCGGCACTGGGGTCGGATGTTCGGCCTGCTGTCGAGAATGGCTACGAAGTGCAGATCGACGAGCGCGGCCTCGATCCTGCGACTGGCCGCCTCGACTGTCCCCTGCACAAGACCGGCGCCATCTATGGCTTGGCGCCTGCAACCGGTAATGCGAGCCTCCCCATCGGCTCATGGAACCTGTTCGAGATAACAGCAAAAAAACGGAAATTGCCGTTCGGCTGAACGATGTCGAAATCTCGCACCTCGACGCCGGTAGCCGCGAGCCGTGCGGCCACATCGCCTTGCAGGCGCATCACACAGGCTCGATGGTCCAGTTCCGCCGGCTGGAAATCGTGCCCATGTGAAAACGCGAACTGCTCTCTTTGAGGCCGCCTGTCACTCTGAACTAAGCAATGGGGCTGAGCCGGCTCAGTGTTTGACTGGCGGTCCAAGCCCCGGGACGGCCGCAGGCAGCCTAGCGTGATGTGCGATACAAGGATGGCGGAGCGGCGCAGGGTCGCATCTTCCACGGTCGGCTCGCACGCAGCGCGATCGCGCTGGACCCGTCTTCCCCCGCACACTACTGCTGCAGGTCGACATCGCGAATCCGGATCACGTGCTGCGCCTTGGTCTCTACGCACAGGTCACCTTCCACGTGCCGCGCGCGCTGAGCGCTAGAGAAGTCAAGGCGCGGGGGAGCCGAGGATGAGGTGGGCGGTCCGGCACTGCATGGTGTGCC
>Ga0123355_10021122_pt1 | contig 10415 bp, 6 predicted proteins | sample TergutEmb28metaG_3_FD_89872 | JGI IMG/M metagenome (GOLD analysis project Ga0123355, IMG submission 89872) | Embiratermes neotenicus P1 segment gut microbial communities from Petit-Saut dam, French Guiana - Emb289 P1 | ecosystem: Host-associated > Arthropoda: Insects > Digestive system > Gut ... | reverse complement strand
TGCATATGTGGGAGGGGTGTTGTATAACGAATCTTCATCGGCTTGTGTTTTATAGTTCAAAAGAATAGGGGTTGTTTCTGGCGCATGCCCTATCAAATCTTCTCGAATAATAACTACTGTGACCCCTGATGGGCCAATATTTTTTTGAGCTCCTGCGTATATAATGCCGAACTTGCTAACATCGATTTCTTCAGACAGAATATTAGAAGATGCATCTGTAACAAGAGGAACATCCGTCTCGGGAAGCTCAGTAAACCTTGTACCATAAATGGTATTGTTCAACGTTATATGAAAATAATCAGCATCTTTAGAAAATGTATTTTTGTCCAACTTTGGGATATAGCTAAATACCTTGTCTTCTGAGGATGCTACAACATTCGCCGTCCCGAATCTAGCGGCTTCTGATATAGCCTTTTTAGCCCACTGTCCGGTTTTAACAAAATCAGCCTTTTTATTCTTAAACAGATTTAGAGGAACCATTGAAAACTGCAGGGATGCTCCGCCTTGAAGAAATAACACCTTATAATTAGACGGTATGTTCATCAGTTCACGTAACAACTTTTCAGCTTCTTGGATAATTTCTAAAAAACCTTTTGAACGATGGCTCATTTCCATTACGGACATGCCGGAATTGCCTCGACAGAGCATTTCCGACGCCGCCTTCTCCAGCACCGGCAGAGGGATACACGCCGGTCCGGGCGAAAAATTGTAAACACGCTCCACTATAAAACCTCCAAGGTAGTATTTTTTATTGGTTTTTTAACTGTCTAGTAAACCATAAGTTGCTCTGATAGGGAACCATAACCCGTAGACTACCATTGTTTATTATAATTTCAGCTTCTTAAACTGTCAACTGACGACCCAAACCGCTAAACATCCACTTTGATAGCAGTGTTAATGGAAAATAAATATAACAATACCTCCGACGGTGCTTGACCACAGGTGCGCTCAATAGCTTCAGCGTATATCTTCATCTGAATCCGGTATTCGTTTATCAGTTCATCCAAGCCACCTTCGGGCAGTGAATCGCTTTTATAATCAACCAAAATAATTTTTCCATTTTCTTCAAACCAACAGTCAATAATTCCATGTACCAAAATAGTTTCATCAGATGATAGCTTTGGATATATATCTTTTGCTGGCAAACCCAAAACAAAAGGAATTTCGCACTGAACATTTGTACTTCTCCGAATACGATCAGCAAGAGGGGATTGAGCGTATCGGGCAATACTCTTAATCGGTATTATGGGTTCTGTATCTGCAGGCAGAATATTTCCAGCAATCAGGCCTCTGACCAGCGATTTGACGCTATGTTCATCTATATGCCGATTCAGATCCATATGTTCTATAACAGTGTGAATGGCGGTACCTCTGTACATACTTGCTTGTTTTTTGTCTTTACTTAAAAACGTTGGCGGATTGAACGTAGGTTGCGGCTTGCGTATATTTTCAGTACTTCCTGTCATTTCACTATAGTAAATTCGTTTAATCTCTGAAATCGAGACCTTGGAAGGTAAATCCTGCTCGTTCACAAAAGGATATGTCCACCAAAGTGCTTGAGCTATATCGGCTTCCTGGCCACTATGGTTCTGGCCAGCTTTTATGTCCCGCAGCGCGTCAATACGCAATCCAGATAATCGTACATCTTCACGTTTAACGATAGAGCGTGATTGGCTGGTGTGCAATCTTATATCGAAACGTGCATCTTTCACACAGAAAAGCCCTCCCTTATCAATGCCATTTACCAAGCAAGGGGTTAAAAAATCCAAGTAGTTTTGACTCGTCGCTAAGTAGTGTTCTGGTAATGTATTTTCTAATAGCTCAGCGGCATAACGCCATTTCTCTAAACGTTTTTCCAGACGATCTACACAGCCTGTTAAAACAAGCTTATCTTTTGCCCTGGTCATTGCCACATATAATACACGCAACTCTTCAGACAGGGCTTCCAGCCTTATTCGCTTCGCTGAGGCAAAACGCGGCAAAGTCTCGGTTTTAGTCCTTTTTTCAGTATTAACGTAAACAGCACCTATTCCCAATCCTTGATGAAAAATTACCTTTTCACGTTCATCTTGACGGTTAAATTGCTTGCCAAGCATACTGACAAAAACCACAGGGAATTCCAACCCCTTGCTCTGATGAATAGTCATTATGCGGACATTATCTTCAGCTGATTCACCTTCTGGTTCGACAGCACGTATTTCAGCACCCGATTTCTGAAGGTGGTCCATATATCGTATAAAATGAAACAGACCTTTAAAGCTGGTATCCTCATATCTAACCGCGCGATCCAACAGTTCACGTAAATTGGCTTGTCTCATAGTGCCGCCAGGAAGTGCCCCAACAATATTATAATAATCGGTGTCATCATAAATTTGAGACAATAAATCGCTTATACACATATATATTGATTTATCGCGCCAGCGTGATAAATCTTGTAAGAATTTTTCAGTTTTTTGATTGCCAGATATCTCTACACATTCGAAGAAGGTTTTTTCTGTGTCTATATACCTAAGCTCCAGCAATTCGTCTGGAGTGAACCCATAGACAGGGCTATGTAATACTGTTATTAGATAAACGTCTTGCCTGGGGTTGTCAATGATCTGCAAAAAACTTAGGGCAGTCAGCACTTCTACACTTTCAAAAAAATTTGAGCCTATACCTGTTTTTGCTTCTATATCCAAAGTCTTCAGTACATCAACAAAAATACGACCAATATTCCGCTCAGACCTAAGCAGGATCACTATATCACTTTTTTTACATGGCCTCAGCTGATTGTTGTCAGAAACCATCAAAGGGTTATCTGGGCTCAAGTATGATAAAATCCTCTGACCTACAATCTCAGCTTCTGCAGAGGCTTTTGATATGTCTGCAAGCAGTTCATCTGCATTTTTTTCTGATTCCTTGCTATGCTTTACATATTCAATCAGATTAAATTCAGCTGCATACATACCCGGATTAGGCTCATTAGGGAAAACTGCACCTGAGCGTAACGCCGCTTGGTTGTCATAGACGATTTCACCGACTTCTTTTGTCATTATCCGGCTGAAAAAATAATTTACAGCATTCAGTACATCTGCGCGGCTGCGAAAGTTCATAGATAGGTCGACACGCATCCCATCACTTTCCGGGTTTGCATACCAGTCGTATTTCTCAATGAATAGATACGGATTTGCTCGCCTGAACTTATAGATGCTTTGCTTAACGTCCCCAACCATAAAGCGAGTACGTGAAACAGCAGTAAGAATTAACTCTTGTACAAGGTTAGAGTCTTGGTATTCGTCAATCATCACTTCTTCAAACCAAGCAGATAGTTCATGTGCGGCTTTGGTAGGTTCAGGGCATTCCGGGTTACCTGAGTATAAAATCTCTATGCAATAGTGTTCCAAGTCATTAAAATCGACTAAACCCCGCTCCCGTTTCGCCTCAGTGTAAGACTGCATGAATTTTAGAGTTACATCCGATAGCTTCTTTATCAAACTGTTGAGAGCCCGTACATCCTGACCCATATCATCTGGGTGCTTAAAGAAAAAATCTGACTTCAGTTTTTGAATCCGTTCCTTACACTGCGTATTGCGTATACTCTGAACCTTGCTTTTCAACTCCTCCGAGACAACATCTCGCTTGTATCCATAAATCTTGCTAAATTTAATGCTTTGTAAGGCTGAGTAAATCTCTGACAGCGGTTTGCTGAGTTGTTTTGTTAAAAGCAAAACCTGAGTTTCATCATCTTGTAGAGTATCAATGTATTTATCCGGCCCATTCGGCCCGAGTGACAGCTTCATACACTGTCGAACCGCTGTTAGAGCCCCATCCAGTACACGTTTAATCTCTGCCCGCAGAACATCAGCCCAAATAGATCCATCCAGGTTTTCCTCTGCGTCTTCGTACATGTTTAAATATTTCTTTAACGTATGTTCAGGATATGGAGTACTCTCAACAAAGCTGTATAGCTTAAGTATTAAATTCGCCAGGCCTTCGTCCCGTGTTTTGCCTCCACCGTAGCTTTCGACCAAATCCGTAAATGCAGAATTATCTTCAGTTGAATACTCATTTTCGAAAATCTCTTCCAATAATTGATATCTCAATAACTGCAGTTCTGTTTCATCACCTACCCTAAACTCTGGATCCAAGTCAATAGTATGAAAATACCGTTTCATTACTTTTCGGCAAAATGCATGAATGGTGGAAATATTAGCGTTGGGAATCAGCATTATTTGCCTTGCCAAGTGTTCATTTCCCGGTTCTGATTCTAAAGCTGCAGAGATTTTATTTGATATCCTCTGTCGCATTTCTGCCGCCGCAGCTTCCGTAAATGTAACGACCAAAAGCCTGTCAATATCGACAGGCTTTTGAGAGTTTGTTATAATACGCAGTATACGTTCCACGAGAACTGTTGTCTTACCAGAACCGGCAGAGGCGGCCACCAACAAATCTGTACCACGGGCATCAATCGCGTTTCGTTGATCATCAGTAAATGGACTAGACATTTTACACCCCGGTTAAGCAACCAAATGCTGGTTTGTAGTTATAAACTGGCTATAAGAATGCATAAAATAATACCCCACATAAGCTAGTGTGAATGGGTTGACCGTGACACCAACAAAGATGCACTTAATGGCATACCTTGTAAATTCGACTTCGAACATAGTATCACTCTGGCAATATATCTCCGCAAACAAGGAAAACCGCATTTTTTCATCGTCATTTAGGTCGAATATTTCGCGGAAACCTTCTAGCATGTCTGCAGGGTCACCACATTTAAAAGCTCCACCTGCTAGGTAATGAAGGGTATGATACATTGCAGTTAGTTTGTACAATGAACGCTGGGCCTTTTTATCTAGAGAGCGCAAATGTTGAGAAAATACGTTTCGCCTACCTCGTGCAACCCAAAAAAAATCGTAAATGTCTCCAATAGTGCAGCATATTACCTGACTGTAGAAGTTACGCAAAAAATTGTCTTCTACTAAATCAAGCCTTTCGAAAAAATACTCGCTTTGTTCTTCAATGCGTTTTATTAGTATCTTCTTTCGAGCAAATTGGTGAAATAATTTTGGCATCATTTTCCTTTTTCACCTTTGCAGAAACAATCTTGTATCTGTTAATCCTTCGTAAGAATTTCTTAACAATTATAGGTAATATTTTTTTATAAGTCAAGCAATTATTGCTAGAAACTAGATCTACTCCCAGACTAAAGATTGTAACTCAAGTCTTAGGATTTTTCTAGTATCTAGATCGCGCTGTGCAATAAGAATTAGGGTGATTATTGATGAGGACTATAGCTGTCACAGCATCTAAAAGATATGAGGTAATCGTTGGCAGAGAAATTTTAGATGAAGCTGGATCTGTCATAGCCGAAGCTGCTGGTGGTCAAGTCGCTGCCATTGTCACGGACGATAACGTTACTGTGTTATATGCAGAAAGGCTGAACATTGCATTAACGAATAGTGGGTATCGTGTAGTTCAATATGTAGTTCCCCACGGTGAACTTAACAAGAATGCCAATACCTTCCTTTCCCTTTTGGATTTCTTTGCTGAACAAAGATTAAGCCGAAAAGATGTTGTAGTTGCTCTGGGCGGGGGGGTTGTGGGGGATATAGCGGGTTTTGCAGCTGCTAGTTATATGAGAGGCATTCGGTTTGTACAAATTCCAACTACCCTGCTAGCAATGGTGGATTCTTCTGTCGGTGGGAAAACGGCTATCAACCTTGATATGGGCAAAAACCTTGCTGGCACATTTTATCAGCCAGATGCAGTTATATGCGATGTTTCGTTGCTCTCTACCCTATCAGATGCGGTTTTCCGGGATGGTTGCGCAGAAGTAATCAAGTATGGAATAATCGCTGATGCTGAACTGTTTGAGTCTCTGAAAAAGCCTCTCGATACACAGTTGGAAGACATTATTGCTCGATGCATCACTATAAAACGCGACATTGTCGTTGAAGACGAATTTGATAACGGAGTTCGCAAATTGTTAAACTTCGGGCATGCCATTGGGCACGCGATTGAACTGCTCAGCGAATTTCGAATAACTCATGGAAATGCTGTCGCCGCTGGTATGGCAATTGTCACCCGAGCGGCAACACGTATGGGCATATGCGAACCTCACACTCTTTATGATATCATACATATGTTGCAGAAATATGAGTTGCCTGTAAATACAACTTACAACGCAGATAAACTTGCTGATGCCTGTCTATCTGATAAAAAACGAGATGGTGGGCACTTTCATATGGCTGTTCCCGAAAAAATAGGAAAATGTGTAATAAAAAAAATCTCAACTGATGAATTGGAACCCTTCATACGTTTGGGGCAAGAAGAGTTTAATTGAGAAAATTCCACATTATCTATCTTGTGTTACTGCTGGTTTGAGCCGCAATCCCCTGCGAGTGGCGAAGTTATATGCCTATACAAGCGAGAATCTGCGGCAATCTGAGAACGAGCTGTGAAACGCTCTTCGGACTTGGATCGTTTTCGCAGGTCAATTTAAGTTGCGACTTTTGATGTATTCCTCATCCATAGTTTCCAATAGTTTATTATATGAGTCTCTATAGTATTGACTCTCACTTAGTTCCTTATTAACCAAAATCTCCAGTTGTTCCCTGCAACTAAAATAATCGGCCGTCTGATAATTTTTCAAATACGCGTATCCTAAATTACAGAGTATTGATATTTGATCCTGCGCTGTGTTTATGTAGTCGCGTTCTGTTTCTTGAAAAATCCTGATTGCAGCAGGAAAATCCTCGTTTTCTATGTGGCACCAACCTATATTATTCATACAACATACTATTATTCGATGGGATTTGGTTTTGCGTTTTTGCTTGCTAATAATTTTCTCATACCGACTGATGCAGTATTCGAAATCATTTCTTAATCTCGATTTTTGAATTCGGTAAATTTGTATCATTGCAATATATTCGGATATAAAAGTTGGAATTTCCTTGTATAATGGCTGTTCACCTGTACGAGTTGTTAGCATTTCCAATGTCAAAAAGAACAATACTATAACTAGGAGGCTTATCAGAATTGCAATTGGAAGCAATCTTACCAAATCAAGTGCTAGTATTTTAGCACTAGGAGCGTCGTAGTGAATACGAGCCCCTACCAAGTAAAGTACGATAGCAATCAGAAATATCTTTATCCCAAGATTGTGTTTCAGCCCCGATTTTAGCACGTCTAGGACGAAAAGCAGAAGAAGCAGAATTGATACAGCTAGAACAATTACTGCAACTATATTAAACATATGAAGCACCTTTCTTTAAAAGGATCATCCTTGATTAAATTTCGATTCAGTAATTTGTTTCGTGGCTTATATATTATCGTTGGGTACTCTCTTGTACTTATGGGAAAATCCATCAGTTCTCCCTTTATAAAAGGATTGTCAAGAAAACCGCTACCCTTTGGGTCGTGGTGGTTCACTCCTACGTCCGCACGGAAAACTCTTGGCTGAATAGGATTTCGTCCTCATCATATTTTACAATTCTTATGGTTTGTGAGGAATCAACGGGAAAAACAGCAATTGCTGCTTGGAAAACTTCACCTTCCTCAAAAGTGTGTGTTACAAGAAAGGTTCTGTATGCCCCTGGAAGCAAACTGCTCGAATATTCTAACTGTATGTCTCCTTGATAAACTACAAAATTTCTTGTAAACGGTCGGTTTGCGGAGTGTTGAGTCAAAGCAACATAATCATAGTAAATCATAATAACATCTCCACGCATGCTCTCAGCAAAATAGATGTCTGGAAATGTTATCTCATAAGTGTAGCCAAACTCAGGCGCGCTTGGACCACTATTGGTCTCAAACATGAGGGCAATAAGTATAAAAGCAATTATCGCAGCGAACACAGCCGCAAAAATACGTCCTTTTTTACTTTTTTGTATTGCTATATTACGTGCATCTAATCTTTTCTTCAATTTTCCAAGAAGCTTACGTTCATTTGGCCTTGGGATGATACTTACACGTAAACCAGATTCTGGAATAACAAATGTATATTGTTTTAGAAAAATGATACTTCGGCCAACTATAACCTTTTTAATTTCATCGAACGAAAAATAGAAGTGTCCAGTGATTTCCCTTTTACTCGTCGTAAGAAAAATAATGCCATCATCTACTACTGACAAGCTACCTGTCTCAGGCTCGGATGTACTAAAAAACATATTCCCAGTAAAAATACCTACAATAAATCCAATAATAGTTGTAAAAATATTCACCTTGGTGTCCCTCGTTGCGACAAACAAAGCTTCGTCAAAAACTCCCAAGCTTGCATTAGCGATTTCTTCGTCATATTTCAGCAAATCCATAAAATCACCTCCAAAAATATAATAACACAGACATCATATTTTTGCAATTAATGTAATGTAAGGTCATATTGCAGAAAAAAACGACTCCAAATATTAAGGTGATATATCATGTAATTAAGGAACTGTTGCATTGGTTTTCATCATTTTTGCAAGTAGCCCCTTTATACGTGTTATCGATCAACGGTAAACCATACCCTCAGCCACGTTTCATGAGACACTCGAACCAGATGCTTCCACAACAGCCCTGACAAGAACCATCGTCCTGCCATTGACCAGGCTTTTAAGAGTTTGCTATAATACGCAGTAATAAAATAAGTGGAAGTAAAGCAGCTTCCATAAAACTATGAAAAACTGGTTTAAAGCATGAAGAACTGAAAACACTTGCGTATGTGTTATATTTGTGTTTTAATATGTCTGACACAATCGAACATATGGATCGCAAGGAGATAATTCAAATGAAAACAACAATCAAAGCACAGTTGGTTAATGTGCTTGAAGAGCATACAGACATCTTAAACCATATGATGCTGGTTTGGTGTTCGGCTATGAGATATGCCTTCAATCAATTAAAAAGGTGCGTACCCAGGTGTGATTTAGAAAAGGAAATTGCAAGTAAATACAACTTAAACATTCGTCAAGCTAAAGATGCAGTAGAAGATGCAAGGCAGACAATTGCCAGTCAGAAAGAACTAGTAAAAATGTACCACAAAGACTGGACTAAAAAGGTTAAACAAGCGGAAAATGAAATAAAGGCGATTGATAAGCGACTAAAAAACAAAAAAATTAAACCCGAAGAAGTTGAAAAGTTAAGCTTCCGTCGGCAGGGCAAAGTCAAAAAACTCGAAAAGCGAAGGAAAAAACTTAAAGTCTGGCAAGACCATATGGACAATGACACTATTCCAAATGTTATATTTGGCTCAAAAGAGTTATTCTACAAAAAATGTGCTAACGAAATTACCAATCAAGAGTGGAAAGACGCTAGGAGTAATAGGTTCGTAAGTAGGGGTGACAGAACAAAATCTGGCAACCCAAATCTAAGAGTAATTTATGAGTGCGATGAATCTTTTTTGGAAATATCCACTCTGGAAAAGACAGAATCAAACAGAGCGATAAAAATAAGAGTTCCGTTGTATCTACCTCAAAAACAATCCAAAAAGTCTGGTAATGTCAGAGGCAGAAACTACAGACAAATGATTCTTGACTATCTCGAAACGGGTGAAGCATATCAAGTAGAGTTGATTAAGCGAGACAATAAGTTTTATGCGCATATTACCATCAACGAAAACTACATAAAGAATTTCACCCCTATCTACACAGCCCACAATAGAATAGTTGGAATAGACACCAACCCGGACGGCTTTGCTTTAACACTTCTGGATAGGAAAGGTGTAATGTCTAACCCGCAATATAAAGAACATATTTATATCAAACAGCATGAATTACTTTATGCCAGGAGCGATAGACGTGAAAACCTAATTGGCGAGGCATGTAAAAAAGTTGTACAATACGCTGTAAAACATGAAGCAGCTGTGGCAATAGAGGATTTGAAATTTGAAAACGACAGAGACCTCTCGCACAAGCTAAATCGCAAGACTAAACAGTTTGTTTACAGAAAACTATTGGAGATGTTAGAAGCTGCTTGCATCCGTGCAGGAATTGAAGTTATAAAAGTCGCTCCGCAGTATACATCAAAAATAGGACTTTACAAATACAAACACCAGTACAATCTCAACATTCATAATGCCGCTGCGTTAGTGATTGGCAGAAGAGCTTGCAATATAAGAGAAAAAGTTCCTAGAGCAATAAGAAACAGATTTTTATATAATGTTGATTCTGTGAAGTCTTTTGATAAAAAGAACGAATGGGGTCAATGGGGAGAAATCTCTGGTAAAATCAGAGCCGAACTAAATAAAAACTACAAAAATCCTAGGAAAGGAAAAGGTTTTGTAGCAAACAGGAAAGAATTATTAGGATTAGCTTAAATTTTTTGACTTTGGATATTATTTCTTTCGGTGAAATTCGAGGATAGATACACGCAGAGAAAGGTCTATCTGAGATGCCGACGGATTTATATAACAGGGGCGGGTAACACCTGCAATCCAATAGAGCTTTTGTATC
>Ga0123355_10021121_pt1 | contig 10415 bp, 1 predicted proteins | sample TergutEmb28metaG_3_FD_89872 | JGI IMG/M metagenome (GOLD analysis project Ga0123355, IMG submission 89872) | Embiratermes neotenicus P1 segment gut microbial communities from Petit-Saut dam, French Guiana - Emb289 P1 | ecosystem: Host-associated > Arthropoda: Insects > Digestive system > Gut ... | reverse complement strand
TTAATACCTAAACCCGTTAATACCGTCATACTTGTCCCTGGCTACCTATAAACCTACCACGTATATTCCCTGAAATAAGACATGCTCACCGCTGAACAGACTAGCAGCCCGATCCTCACACCTTATGTTCCGTATATTACGAACGAGGTGCGAAGCCGGATAATCTAGCCAACGAACAAATCAAGGATCGGTTATAGGGGGGGCAGGTACCGTTGTTCCTTTAAGACCCCAGTGTAAAGGGTCTCAGAGTCACTATTGTATCTTCGTGGATAAAGAGAGAGAGTCACGGTCGATTGGTTAACACTCTTGCATTTTATTTGGGTCAATTGCCGGTCCCTCCAGACCCGTCGCGAGGAGGAACCATTACATATGAGAACTACTTACTTCAATATCTCTGGAAGTTGAATTATTGGCTTTTGCCACTGCAAAACTATAGCCTAAAAAGTTCTTAATCCTTATACGAATAAACCCGGCAGTTGTGATTTCCATCTGTTTTGCAGCACCAGTGTCCCGCCTTTCGAACTGATGTTCCGTTGGACATAAGTGTGCACTGCGGACGAATTGTTACAACCTCACACTTCAATGGGACGTAAAGTCTGGAAATTACGAACTCTGGGGGAAAACTTGCGTAAATGCCTCATTAGAAAGTGTGTTGTTATAAATCTTTTAGTCTACGAACTTATCCTCAAAGTAAAGAAAGCCAGATAGATTATCGCATTTCCCAATGTGTTTCTGTACACATATTATCGCATAACGCCTTCGGTTCATTCTGTCAGCAAATCTATGCAACTCCGATAAACTTCATTGCTAGACATTCCTCAGCTAATGAAATTTTCAGTTCACCACAGTAAAGTGCCGAAATGAATATCGTTAGCGTACTTATGGGTTGTGGACCTTAGCACTGCAGCCTTATGGGATTCCGAGGATTTTCGTCATTTAAAGCTCTCGTCTTGCGTAGATATACTTTCTTTTTTAAGTTATTGGAGGAAAATTTGTCGGCCTCACGAAATCTGTGTGTTTAACTTCCGGTGTCATGGTGACAGGTGATGAAGTTACAGGAGCTAGACATTAGTCTGTGCAATTTTGTGAAAAGTAGATAATAAACATACCTAGAAATTTGTTTTGAAAATTTAGTTATGATTTATCTGGAAAGTTACTACAAAATGAATTGAGAGTCCACATTTGTGAAACTGTGTGGATTAAATTTAAGGTAGCTGCGACCTTGTTGTTAGAAATAATAGACGTAAATGGCGCATTGATTTTATAATTCGGAATTAATTTGCAGTTATTATTGCCCCTTTGTAAATTATAACATGTAAAAGAAACCATGCATCACAGCTTGTGTCTGTGACGTCTGATTGCAGAATACAACCACTGCTAGCGTATGAACATTTTTAATACGTTATGAATTTCCATTTGACTATGAATATACACACAGTATTCTAGTTTGTTCTGCATTTCATGACATTTCATATCTCATATGTCATTTTATGTAATCAGTGATTGATATGAAGTGACACATCCCAATTAACATTTTATGATTTTCATTTCATTGTGGGTAAATGATGATTGCAGTTTACAAAGCCATGATTATCCAACGATGTGTATTATGCATGTGAACAGTTTTGTGAGAATTTCAATTTTCATGTGTGGACACGGATTTTTTTTATAATATATTTTCATTTTATGATACGTAAGAGATACAACGTACAGTGGCGCTTTTCATCTGCTGTGTGTTCATTTCGTATCTGTTACATTTGTGAAGTGAGGGTACTGCCACCTGTGAAAACTGTTAAACTAAGTGGTTTTCAGTGATAGTTTCTTTTACCAACTTGATGCACAAATTGTTTATTTTGATACATTTATTACATTCCTCTACATGTTTCGAGCACTATTGTGCTCGAAACATGTAGAGGAATGTAATAAATGTATCAAAATAAACAATTTGTGCATCAAGTTGGTAAGAAAAAGACTATCATCATATTAGGACGCGTGGTCAACAAAATTTAAAAAAATAAATGCTTTTTAATTAATACGATTGTTACCCTAACAACACACATTGGCAACCTCTTATTAAGGAAGGCTGTTCAAGTAACTGTAAACCGATCATTTATGGTACGTTGCGTGATTCGTCGCAAAACCCGAACTTTGTATTTTTATGGTGTCCAAAGCTATTCGGGGCCAAATCAGTCTCCTACTGAACGGATAAAGTGGCACACATTCTCCCGGGGCAGAGCGATGGGGACCTAAGCTGGCCAATTTCCTCTACCTGGAAGACGTCCGGCATACATGGAGCACTACCTCCACTTTACGTACACATCTGTTGCGCAGTAATTAATTAGTGACAGGGACAACTTTTTGTCATATCTTGAAAGTATTTCTTTGAATGTTATGAGGATATTAGCATCGTTTTTAATGTATTATCTCTATAAAATTATTTTAATACTGTCGTCAAAACTGTAAATTTAAGACACTCAGATGAGTGAATAAATGCAATGCAGAAAGTAATGTTGAGACGGATGTGGAATAGGCGTATGTATGGCGGAAGCTGTCGGCTTCCCGCTTAATCTTGTGCGCTTTGTGCCTTATTTACAGTCAAACCGGAACAGCATATGCACGCCTGGATACATGCTTAATTTTCTGGTTCGGTAACAACAGCAAGCCGCAATTTGAAAGTATCACGACTGGGCAAAGTGACATATGGAATGTAAATGAATTCTTGTCACATGGTGATAACGCTGAAGGCATGCCAACTGAGGGTTACCGCGGTGGCACAGTGGTTAAGGTGCTATGCTACAAATCAGAAGGTCGCTTGTTCGATTCCAGATGGTGTCATTGGAATTTTTCATTGACATAATCCTCCCGATCGCACTATGGCCCTGGAGTCGACTCAGCCTCTGACAGAAATGAGTACCAGGAGTATTTTCTGTGTAGCAAAGGCGGCCGGTGCGTAAGACTGACAACCTTACCACCATCCTGTGCCTTAACTTCCTGGAACCCTCTGGGCCACTCCAGACCTATAACGGGACTGCTTTATACCCGATGAGAATGGATGGATTTAGGTGGCAGGATAGAAATTCCTGTATCCTAGCGTCAGTACGCGTAGAATACATGATGATTGATTCCGTTGTTTGAGAGAGATACGACTGAAAGTTGTTTTCGTTGGTTAAGCATTAAAACATAAGATTCAGGTCTTTAGGTGTAATGCCGTGTGTTCTTGAACAATCAGATCTGCCGTATTACGTCTCGTTGAACAGTAAATACGAGTAGTTCCCAAAGATCTGGAGGATTGTAATTCCTTCGTAACTGTTCAGATCGGACACAGACTGGCTGTAACATCGCCGAACGCTTGCTCCTTCGCCGACACTGCTGTGAGGGCCTTTGGACCGATGTGAACCGCAACAAAGTTCGCCTTGCAGCCACTGATATGGACGTCCAATATCAAGGCTTATCGAAAGCCGTTGAAGGGTATGGTATGAGAGATACAACATATGGACGGACGGAATAACTGACGTGAATTCACAATTATGGTTTCGATTTTTGTCTTGGTTTCGAAGAACGCATAAAAGTGCGTATAAAATGGAATGTATTTTACGATGAATAAATAATGGGGCCACAACTACACAATATAAATTCGGTACTTGAAACGCGGTGTTAAAGAGCAGACGGAAATGCGGCGCTGTATCTCAGCTATGTCACCCTCATCATATACCATTCATATTCTGGAGCCCTGCTAAAGTGTAGACCGTATCCAGTGCGTATTGCACAACCACTGCGGACACAGTGTAAATAATCGACGAAAACTGGGGATTCCCCGCAAAATAACATGCATTTATACGGAATGCTTTGTGTTCCTTCAGAGTTGATCTCCATTTTAATATAGAAATATCTGACGTCTTGGTAATGGCGTAACAAATAGGAACTGTGCATATGAGCTAATTGTGTTGTCATTGTTTTTCCTGATGTAGCTATAGATAACATTTTATATACATGGGTACGTGCATCGTGAATCGAATTTAATTATTTTCCAACAAGATGCGACTTATTCAGTTTATTACATTTATGTAGGCAGCTCTACATGTTTCGGGTGTTGACACCCATCATCAGGAGCTGGTACAGCTGTGATTACAGCTTCTGGTATTGATTAACCGGATCTACTACCATCCGCTCTCGTTGTTCCAACTCAGCAACGAGAGCGGATGGTGGTAGATCCGGTTAATCAATACCAGAAGCTATATTTACAGCTGTACCGGCTCCTGATGATGGGTGTCAACACCCGAAACATGTAGAGCTGCTTACAGAAATGTAATAAACTGAATAAGTCGCATCTTGTTGGAAAATTATTAAATTAAATATAGATAACATTGTCATCTTACCAGTTTCAGACAACCGTTTGCAGTGATTCGTTAGGTATCATTCATATATCAAAATAATTACCGCAGTCGCCATTTCATTAGCCTGTATTTCCAGATATCCACATCACAGAAAACAGCGAACAAAAATTTACACCTCTTAAGGGATTTGAATCCACGATTCCATTATTCGGGCGATGCAAGACAGCACACACGATCATTGTGTCGGACATGAGTGCGGGCTTTCTGCTTCTCATGTCGTCATATACATTGTTTCATTATTAGTCAGCCTTTGTTACACATAAAACACAGTTGGTATACTAGAATACGTCATTACCCATCCACCGCTCCAGATTACTTGTTCGTACGCATATCATTACACTTGACGTCACAGCAGCGTAATCAGTTGCAAATGTAACTGCAAGTCGTATGTAACTTTGCAGTACAGTAGGGTCCAGGCTTTGTGTGGATCTTACAATGCATTGTGCATAAGAGTTGCCCCTGGCCACTACCGCACGCAGCATTGTGCTTACCATAACTTTGTAGAAACCAGCACAGCATGCAAGTTGGTTCTCGCTTTGGCCTTTCTTTTGCAAGCGTTATTACATTAGCTTGGTTTAGACTCAGGTACAATGGTTGTTCTGCTGTTGGATGTGGGGAAAATGAAGTCCTCCGCTAGCAAGATAGCGAGCCACAAATAGGGGAATCGTGGTGTTTTAGGCTAGCACCTACCAGTTTCGATAGTTTTCTAATTCAAAAATCTTCCCGAGACTGACCATCCTGACGGGGTCCGGTGCTTGATTTTGTTTAAAATGTTTTGAGATATATGTGGATTGTATCATTGATACAAAGTCGTGGAAAATAGAATTAAAATGAAATAATGGTCTAAGAGATATTTTGATTGGTGAGATTGTTAGAAAAAGAGCAACGGACACACACTAAAGATTTTTTTTTAAATATTTTGTTGACCGCGCATCTTAGTACAGTGATAGTCTCTTTTTACGAACTTCCACCAATTCTTTATTTTAATACATTTATTACATTCCTCTACATGTTTCGAGCACTATTATGCTCATCTTCAGAAGGACAAACTGTATTAGTGCAGCATCTGGTATCGTCACTCTCTTTGGGTGACTGTTCAGTACACAGGTTACGAGAGGACTCTCGTCCTCTCGTAACCTGTGGTCTGAACAGTCACCCAAAGAGAGTGACGATACCAGATGCTGTACTAATACAATTTATCCTCCTGAAGATGAGCATGATAGTACTCGAAACATGTAGAGGAATGTAATAAATGTATTAAAATAAAGAATTTGTGTATGAAGTTGGTAAAAAAGACTATCACACACTAATGATGATTAAAACTGTAAGAACTTCGTAAGTTAGTAAAAGATAAGACAGGATTGAACTTATCCCACTGGATGAAAAAAGTGTGAAAGAAGAGATTTTTGTTACCTACATCAAGAGAAAATGATTTAAAAAAAAATAAATTCTTGTAAGAAAGCTGTTGTAGCCCATTGTTATACTGTTTTACTGAACTTTGTTGACGGGACTCGGATAAGCCACAAAAATTATCATTTGATGGCATGTCCTAGATTTCAATAAGGCACTTCCAACAATGGGATTGGCTTGCCGGCGATAGTCTTCATAACCAACCTCATTGTTGAGGTTTCGATATCACACTCATACACACCACACTCGGTAGGACTCCTCCGGACGAGTGAATCGTCCCGTGGCAGACACCTCTACCTGACCTCACAAGAGACAGTCATCCATGCCCCTGGCGGAATTCAATCCGCGGTCCCAGCAAGCGAACGCCCGCGGACCCACGCCTTGGATCGCGCGGCCACTGGGAAGCTCCGTAGTTCAACAGGAATAATTCAAGTAACTTGGCATGGATACATCTTTGGAAGCAATACATTGGACGAACCGGGTCATCAAGACTAAGTGAGGCGCGTTTTGACTGCCGAACTTACATATTATTGGCGCTGAAACTGCTTATTCGGCAACTACATGGGTGCTGATAATTCCTTAGCCCGACCCTGGAAGGAAACAAGTTACAACGACCAAGACTTACAACACTAAACCAAGACTTATGGCGTACAAACAAAAGCAATATATTCCTGTCGTTTATAAGTCATAAGGCTTGGCATGGTGTTGTAAGTCTTGTTCGCTGTAGCCTGTTTCCTTCCATCTTTCCAGAGTCGGGCTAAGGCCTTATCAGCACCCCGGTAGAAGTCGATATTCCGAACTGGAGATAGATTCCTGGCTTCTTGGCTGCGTCGCTCTGTCTGTCTGTCTGTCTGTGTAATCTACACATTTATATGATTCTTCACGTCTTATCATGAATTCTTCAGTTGTGTGAGGTCATGAAGATTGAGTACCGATGAAGGACGGAACAGTACATTTGAATTTCGAATCACGCTTCCTTCTCGGCATCACACCACAGCCACGTTTTCGGGACCTGAACGGAGCTTGAATCACAAGAGAGATATAAAGTGGGATACTTTTTCGGATATCTATCCTATTTTACCATGGTCATTCTGACATGTACATTTCTCTGACATCTCGAAGCACAATCTTGTTTCTCGCAAAGGTTAGAAAAGATGCGAGAAGATACATGTTAGTAAGCTTTGTGTGCTGGGTAATTTTGTGTCACGAGAGGTAAATCTTATTTTGTTACTACTGTCTCTGCACCTCCATTCGTTTCCTTTATAAGTTATTATTGATTCATTTATTTATTCATTCATCATATGCTATGTTATGTATGCCTCCTGTTTTACATCTACATCAGGGTTGTGCAGTTACCCTTTTTCCTGGGACTAGAACGACTGGGGTTTGAAAGTGTCGATCAGATTTCTGTGGCTCACAGATGGCTAGAAATGAAACGCACTTCATTGACTGATCAGGTATTCGTGTTGTGGTATTTATGCAAGGGAATTTGATGGCTTAACCTTTAAAGCCTACTGGTTACGTGATGTATCAACAAGTTTGCCATTCAAGAACTGTACGCTCTGCCCACACCGTATTTATGTGTTTTGTGCCACTTACATCATAAACTGATTTGTTTCTATAACCGAGATGAAAAGTGTTTACTGCGCGGTACGGACTGGGTCTTTAAAAAAAGCCGTATGCGCTTCGTCTGTTAAAGGTTCATAGCATAATTATTTTTCATTAAATTTTATATTCTTGGGTCCATGCATCGTGAATCAAATTTAATAATTGTCCAACAAGATGCGACTGTATTCAGTTTATTATATTTATATATGCAGCTCTACATGTTTCGGGTTTTGGAAATCAACAACGAGAGTGGATGGTAGTAGACCCAGCTGACCAGTGCCAGAAGCTGTAATTACAGTTGTACGAGCTCTTGATGATGGGTGTCAACGCTCGAAACCTGTAGAGCTGCCTACAGAAATGTAATAAACTGAATAAGTCGCATCTTGTTGGACAAGTATTACATTTAATTTAAAATTTTATGTTCCATTAATTTATTGCCATACACCTCATGTGTTGGAAGGGAATTGTCTATCATTATTTCTTCCCAGAGAGTGGTATAGTGTGTTTACTTCCATCCCTGTCGCAACGATTTCTCTATGCCATGTTTGAAAAAGAGCAATTTTAAAGACGATCGTACCGTTAGTAAGATATTAGCAACGTCGCCGAGTCGAATGGAATTTTCTTAGCGGGCCATGCTGTATACGCACCTGGACTTGGCTCTGGAAATGTTTCGTTCTCAGTCGGTGAGATCCCTTGCAGGCGTGAGACGGTTACGTTTCGATTCCCGATATCTGTACGCGATTTTTGTACCTTCCACCTTCAGAACTTAAGCTGTTTGGAGCCGAGTCCAATTTTGGGAAGCCCACTGACACTACTTTTTTTTTATTTGTGTTCAGAGTCTTTTGACGTGAGTGTACGTTGTGTATGGAACATATACAGAAAGTTATTGGGGTTGCTGTAACTAAATGAGAGTGGGTTCGTACAGAGCGGAAAGGGTCCGGCATAGAGGGGACGTGATGACCGGTTAGTTTCATAACACACACCGCGCAGCAGCTACAGTTTACCACTGTACTAACGACTGGGGAGGTGGCAGAAGTGCGATGCTGCTACTGGTGGTTTTTAAAAGCCTATGGTCATATTTCACCTGGATCTGCAGGGGTTGGGGCTAGACAGAGAGGATCACTGCTTGTTGAGTGCAAGAGCACACGCCAGATTGCGGCAGCATAGAAGGGGTTTTAAATGGTTTTAATACTAGTTTATGGAGCTGAAACCTGTCAGTTCAAAATATGGTACTGTAGGGTTGGGAAAGGTAGTTCAGACTGGTCTCTGCTAGAGCCTGAAATACAAAAAGCCTCCAAATATTTCGGGCCCTCTTTTTTTTTTTAAGCCCCCTTCCCGTCAGGAAGTGTTAAAAATCCCACGAATTATCAGTAGGGATCCCAGTGTATTTTGTGTACCTACGGATCATACGTATAGAATTAGCAACAAATAACAGACAGGAACAAGCGGATTGCTTCAAGTGGAAGGATGAGACGCAAATGTAACCTTCAACAAGTATGAGTCCTGTATTAATTCCTGGTATAAAATGTACAATAGCAGAGTACAGATGCGTATTCTTATTACGAGGCACTATATCACTCTGCTGCTCAGAGCAAGATGAAATTGCCTTGTTAGTCCACAGTCGCCCAAATGGATACGCGCCATTCGTTATTTCGTGTGCGCGGTGTGTGTGTGTGTGCAGGGGAAAGGGGATGATGGGGGTTTAGTGAAAATTAAAATGAATGTGTGAGCTCGTGTTGGGAGTAGCAATGAAAACATATTGGCTGACTTACATTAGCAATGTAGTTTATTCACACACATTTTAAAAGCTGACTCGAACATTAAAAACCAGACCAGAATACATACATACATGCTCTTTACGTTAGCATTGGCGGTGGTTTGAACTCTTAAGACGTCAGTGCATCTCGAGACAGAAATTTGTAGTACAATAATCTTCAGACACTCTATTTTTAATTACTAAATTTGACACTGTACCCAAACGGCTTGAAATGTGTGCTGATATTTAAAGTAGTTATGTTTCAAAGTGAGCCATCCCCGTTGTGTTGCAAACAATTATAAGGGTAGGTGCAGTGAGTCAAACACAACTTGTTAATAAGGAGATGTCAGACTAACCATTCCCGCATAACCCCCCCCCCCCCTCAACCCCCCAACATAGGAGCATATAAGATTTCACACCTGCAATCACAGTTTACTCCTAACCCTACACCTACCCAACTGGAAAGATCCACACGCAGCTACCTACAAATTCATTGACCCAATAGACATCCCACCAGTTTAGCTTAACAAAAGCACGTAAAATGATGATGAGATCTCAACATCACCACGCAGTTTCGGCATAATATATAAAACTCTTTTAGCAAGAAAGTTGTCAAAAACTGAAGATGGCCACTATAGGCCGAAACATGTAGTTTTTTTATTACTAATAAACACCATCATATAGCCATATAATTATAGTTGTGTTTTTGACTGAATTTACCTCACCATATACCCGTGAATGTATTATTTTATTTATAAAAGGTGTAGCTTAGAAGTGGCGACATGTTTCGACCTTCTTTTCTAGGCGATACGATCTGATGATGGCTTAGAAAAGAAGACCGAAACATGTAGCCACTTCTAAGCTACACCTTGTAAATAAAATAATATATTCACAAGTTGTGTTAGACTCAGTCTACCTATTCTTATAATTGTAGTGATGTTCACAATATTCCAATTGGGAGACCCAGACGTAGATGGGAGGATAATATTAAGTTGGATCTTCAGGAAGTGGAATGTGGGGGTTTGAACTGGATCGAGCTGGCTCAGGATAGGGACAGGTGGCGGGCATTTGTGAATGCGTTGATGAACCTTCGGGTTCCAGAATATGCGGCGAATATTAAGTTAGATCTTCAGGAAGTGGGATGTGGGGGTTTGGACTGGATCGAGCTGGCTCAGGATAGGGACAGGTGGCGGGCACTTGTGAATGCGTTGATGAACCTTCGGGTTCCAGAATATGCGGCGAATATT
>Ga0123355_10021120_pt1 | contig 10416 bp, 10 predicted proteins | sample TergutEmb28metaG_3_FD_89872 | JGI IMG/M metagenome (GOLD analysis project Ga0123355, IMG submission 89872) | Embiratermes neotenicus P1 segment gut microbial communities from Petit-Saut dam, French Guiana - Emb289 P1 | ecosystem: Host-associated > Arthropoda: Insects > Digestive system > Gut ... | reverse complement strand
TTTAATAATTATATTTCAGCTATTCAAATACCTCTAAATGTGAATTGCGAAATATCACTGGCATTTCACAGCCTCCGTGGGTATTACTATATTTTATACAAGTGACTAAGATTTATCAAGATTAAATTGAACATTTGGAACGAGTGGTGTTATATCTTAATCTAGAAAGCTCATAAATAGTTCTATCAATTTAGTTGTGAGCATGATATAATACCAGATATATGATGAAGAGTTGGTGAAAATGATGAGGGCAAATTATAGATTAATGCACAAAAATATTCCTGTGGTAGATATTATTCTTGATGAAATCACTGGGAGTATTAGAGAAATTTATGATGTTCACTACTTTGATCATCTGCCAATTGGGATAGGTGATACTAAAGATAAGATTAATTTACGTGGTTTAAATGCCTGGTTTCTTGGTCGAAGAATTCCATCAAGTCGTCAAGGAATAAAGGACGCCCTTGAGCAGTTGGGGTATTTAGATACAGCTTGGTTAATTGAAAAATGTTTTGGACTTAGTTTATCGGATCAGTACTGGATTAATCCGATTGATAAGTCGCTTGAATGGAAAGATATTAATTTTTTTACTAATGATTTTTCTGAGGATATGGGCGATTTAATGTTTGGTCAGTACTCAGATGAGATTCACTGGATGCTTAAGGATAATCCTGATTTTGATTTAATGTCGCCTGATAATACGTCAGATGGCTGGTTGAAAAAGAAGTGGAAAATTATAGATGGTAAGCGATATTTGATAAAGGCAGGCAGTAATGCTTATCACCAAGAAGCTTACAACGAGGTTATTGCAACGAGGATTATGGAGCGCCTAGGGGTTAATCATGTTCCATATCACTTACTTGTAGAAGATGATGAACCCTATAGTGTTTGTGAAAACTTTATAACACCTGATACAGAGCTTGTTACCGCTGCTTACATTTTAAATATTGAACCTAAAGAAAATCATGTTTCAAAATATCAGCATTTCCTTGCCCTTTGTAGTCAATTAGGAATAAGTAATGTTCAAGAAGAAATAGATAAAATGTTAGTTATTGATTATCTCATTGTTAACATTGATCGCCACTTAAATAATTTTGGTGCTGTTCGTCATGCTGAAACTTTAGAATGGGTGGGTGTTGCACCGATTTTTGATAGTGGGGCATCTTTTTGGTTTGATACAGCAACGCATATTTTAGGATCAGCTAAACATTTAAAAAGCAAGCCATTTAAGAATAAACATCATGACCAAATTAAATTGGTGAAGAACTTTAATTGGCTTGATTTATCAAAGCTTGATGGTATCGAAGAAGAAGTTAGAGATATTTTTGCGGGCTCAGTTTTTGTTGATGAAGTGAGGCGTGAGGCTATTGTTGATGGGCTAGGGCAGCGTATAACTGATTTGCAAGAGATAATAGATCGTTATGATTACTCTGTTGATGAAATTAGACAAGATGTAAAAGAGCATGAGTCTTACAGTGGAAATTATTAATGGATTGAGGTAGCCTATAGATTTTAATCAGTATATCAAAGCAGAACATAAGGTGGTGAAAAAATGCACGAGTATACACTAATACGCTCTAAACGTAAAACAATTACCCTGTATGTAAAGGATGGTAAAGTAGAAGTCCGTGCGCCGCTTAACTCGCCGAAAAAACGCATAGATAGATTCGTTGCATCTAAAGAAAAGTGGATAACACAAAAGCTAGCACTTTCTACAGAACGCTTAGATAGTCGTGAAAAATTCATGCTGAATTACGGTGATTCTGTTCTTTATCTTGGCAAGGAGTATCCGATTATTGCTCGCTCTGGCAATAATGTGGGTTTTGATGATAATGCAGGTCAGTTCTATATACCGCCAAACTTGTCGCCCGAACGAATAAAAATGGCGGTGGTACAGATATATAAAATACTCGCAAAATACGACTTAACTAACAAAGTCATCAATTATGCAAAGCAGATGTCGGTCACACCTATTGCCGTGAAAGTGAATAGCGCGAAAACTCGCTGGGGGAGTTGTTCAAGTAAAAAGAGTCTGAATTTCTCATGGCGTTTAATTATGGCAGATGATGATGTGGTTGACTATGTTGTTGTGCATGAACTGGCACATATCATTGAAATGAACCATTCGGCACGGTTTTGGGCGATTGTCGAAAGAGTGCTCCCAGATTACAATGAGCGGCAAAAACAACTGAAAGAACTGTCTCGCCGTCTTGGCGGTGAAAATTGGGATATGAAGTAAAAAGAACCACCATATTTAAGGTGGTTAACAAATGGGAGGTTAATAATGTTATATGAATACCAATTATCTACGCAAAAAGAAAGTTTTTACAATATTACCCAGCAAGTCCGCGAAGCTGTTATGAATAGCTCTGTACAGAGCGCAATTGCAGTAGTATTTTGTCCTCATACTACTGCTGGCATAACGATTAATGAAAATGCTGATCCTGACGTGGTTCACGATATGCTGCTCGGCTTGGCAAAAGCCTACCCCGATCGTGCAGAATTCTGCCACGCTGAGGGAAATTCGGCGGCACATTTGAAAGCAACTGCTGTGGGTTCAAGTGAAACAGTTGTTATTGAAGGCGGCAAATTACTGCTTGGAACATGGCAGGCACTATATTTTTGTGAATTTGATCCGCCACGCCATCGCAAATTTTATGTGAAAGTCGTTAGTTCATGAAAGGTGAGGCTTCTATCTTCTTTTCGAACTTGCGATAGTATTAGTTGTTTTGCGTGATCTTTTTATGGCATGAATAATGTAGGTCTATAATAATGTCGAAAATAGGAGAAAATACATTTACTTTTCCACCCATATGTTGTATAATTAAAGAATGATAAATTAGGAGTGATTGTATGGCAAAAAGATTTAATATCACGGGTACTTGTATACCTGAAAAGCATTATATGGCAAATATCGACGATAAACTGGGTCAAATTAAAAAACTAATAGATGATGAAGAATACTTCACCATCAATCGAGGAAGACAGTATGGCAAGACGACTACTTTGACTGCTTTAGAAAAATCCTTAGCAGATGAGTATCTTGTAATTTCAATTAGTTTTGAAGAGTTTGATGAGGCATGCTTTGCAAATGCGAAGGTATTTTGTCAAGAGTTTTTAATTGCAATTGACGAATCCCTTGAATTTTTGGAAAATCCACCAATTTGGTCTGACGTCTCTGTTGAAAACTTCAGACAATTAAGTCGCCATATTTCAAAAATGTGCGGTAAGCAAAAAGTTGTTTTGATGATTGATGAAGTAGATAAAGCAGGCAATTATCATATTTTCTTGAATTTTTTAAACACCCTCCGAAATAAATTTTTATCACGGGCAAAAAAACGGGGTACGACTTTCCACAGCGTTATTTTAGCGGGTGTATATGATATTAAGAATATTAAACTAAAAATGATTGAAGATGGGTTATATAAACCAGAAGTAGGTGAGCGCAAAATAACGTCTCCTTGGAATATTGCGATTTCTTTTGAAGTTGAGATGTCATTTTGTGCTGAAGAAATTGCTAGTATGCTAATCGAATATGAACGAGACTATCATACTGGTATGGATATTAAAGATATTTCAGAAGAGATATATGGATATACTAGTGGCTATCCCTTATTAGTATCGCAAATATGTAAACACATTCACGAAAAATTTGATCGTGATTGGACTAGATTAGGCGTTGCAGCAGCAGTAAGGCTAATGATCAGGACACCTGCTCCAGATACATTATTTGATGATTTGTTTAAAAACATCAGAAACAATGAAAACCTTGCTAACTTTATGTACGAGATCTTATTGACAGAAGAAAATCATCGCTTTGTTAAAGGTGTTGAAGTTATTGAGACAGGGTTGCGTTATGCGTTTATTAGTGTTATCAATCAAGAGATCCAAGTTCATAATAAGATCTTTGAAGTTTTAATTACGGATTATTTTATCGAAAAAGAAAGAATTTCGGCAAGCAAGACTGTTAAAAGTGATGTTTCGTTTGAAGTGCTGCGTGATGGTAAGTTTAATATCGAGTTGTTTTTCAAAAAGTTCAATGACCATTATCAGGCAAACTATGCTAAAAGAGATATCAAATTTCTTGAGCGAGAAGCAGCCTTTTTATTCCTATTCTTCCTGCAGCCTTATTTAAATGGTAATGGATGGTATTTTTTGGAAAATCAAACAAAGTCTGGGCAGCGAATGGATATCATCATTGTTTATGGAGGAGAAGAATTTGTTGTCGAATTAAAAATATGGAAAGGTCCAAAGTATCATGAAGATGGACAAACACAATTACTAGGATATATGGAAAAACGTGGTGTGGATAAAGGCTATTTACTCACATTTGATTTTCGCAAAAAGAGAGAGCAGAAACATGAATGGACAGAAGTTGATGGAAAAGCTTTGCTTGAGGTGCAAGTATAACTTTTTTTCATGGCTTCCAAGTCACTTGAAGAAAACATTTTCTAAAAATTGGATGCGTAACAAAAAATAAAAGATAGATAAAGGATACTTTAGACCAGTGGTCAATCTAATATTAGAGGAGGATATAATATGATTCATTCAGAATTTTGTTCATGCCAAGCGCTTGATTGCCCAGCACATCCTAGAAAACACAAGAACGAATGTACAGCTTGTATTATGAAAAATTTGGAACACCACGAAATACCATCATGCTTCTGGCATAAAATCGGTGATGATGAGAATGCAAATAGCGATTACACCTTTTATAAGTTTGCTAAAAAGGTTATGGAAACCGAAAAAGGGTGAATTGTTGGTTATGAGTAGTATCATTTGTCACTTTAATCATAATGTAAAACATCGTAAACCAAAGGGTTTACGATGTTATTATTTATTTTTTCCTGATAATGAAACTCTCGCCGATATAAAGAGTGTACCTACTTCCTTTTCCTCGTCAAATTTTCTTTAATCGCTTACCAGTAAACTCTGCAACCTCAAGTTTAAAAACCGTCACTGAATCAACCATCCGATCTGGAAAATCGAATTCCTTACCTTTTGCATATCTGCTCATCAATAGCTTTAACGCCTTTATCTTTTCAGATTTTTCAACACATGCATGTATTTCTCCATTACCGATAACACTTTCATATTCCATTGTATACTCACAAGCCTTATCTGCTTTGATTAACTTGTGAGAGCAGTCCATCTCAAAACAGGCAAAGGGGTTTTGGCTTATTATATCTAGTTTTTTACCTTCCTTCGCGCTATGAAAATATAGCGTAAGACTGTCGTTCAAATATTCATATCCATAGTTCAGCGGAATTATATAAGGAATATTATTCTCTGCTAACCCAAGGCGGCACACATCGCATTTCTCAATAATCTTAATTATTTCTGCCTTATCCGTTATTTCTCGATCCGACCTTCTCATTGTCAAAATCACTCCTATTTTTTCAATATTTGCAAACAAAAATTAATTGCCAACTTGTAACTCTATCAAATTATATCATAAAGTTAGCTGCATGTCTTTCATCCTAAGATTAAGCAGTTCAAAAACAAATGGATTTCTTCCATCAAGCATAAAATCATGATATAATAGGGATTAAGGAGTTGATTGATATGAGCACAATTAACTATAACTTCGCTAAAAGTACATTGATGCATAAAAACATCCCTGTTGCCGATATAGAACTAACGAAAAGATCAGGTTCGATCGTCGCTGTCACAAAAACACATAATCTAAAACATGCTCCTTTAACGACAACTAATGATCAAGGTATTGATCATCTAAAGTTGGATGACTGGCTAGCAGGTCGCTCCATACCTGCAAGTAGACATAATGTGACAAGGCTAATGAGTGATCTTGGAGTTACGGCACCAGCTGCTCTAGCTCTGCAAAGTTATGGCTTGAGCCTATCTGATCAATATTGGATCAAGCCTATTAATCAAAACCTCATGTGGGAAGATATCAATTTCTTTCAAAATGACTTCTCTGATGATATTGGAAGAATACTGCTAGGTGAAAAAGACAGTAGAGATCCTGATATTAATGTTAAATCACCAGACAATTCATCAGACGGTGTGCTGCGAAAAAGATGGACTATTCAAAACGAAAAACGCATTTTAATAAAAGGAGCTGATACCAAACATCAACTCCAACAAGTACCATTCAATGAAGTAATTGCATCACAAATCATGGCAAAGTTAAATATCAAGCATATACCATATACACAAATATTCATGAACAATAATCCATACAGTTTATGTGAGATATTCACAACAATTGACACTGAATACATTACTGCATGGAGTGTTCTAAAAGCTTTCAAACGTAATGCCAATTTATCAGAATACGAACAAATTTTAAGAAATTGCGAAAATTTAGGTGCTAGGAACATTAGACATAAAATAGAGGAAATGCTGGTTCTGGATTATATTATTGCAAATACAGATAGGCATCTTGGTAATTTTGGCTTTATTCGAAATGCCAACACATTAGAATATGAGGGATTTGCGCCAATATTTGATTCCGGAGCATCTTTATGGTGTGATGGCTCACCAATAGGTGGCATAGCAACAAGTAAACCATTTAAGAAGTGGCATAGCAATCAAATAAAGCTTGTCACTGATTTATCCTGGTATAATCCGATACCAGAATCAGAGCTAACAGAAATCATCACAAATACCCTTAGTAAAAACACCTACATAAAAGATGTCCGGATCGGTATAAGTGAAGAGCGTATCGCCCAAATTGCATTAGCTGTTAATCGCAGATCAAAACACATAACCGACTTAAAACGACAACTATCACCACCTTAGAAATGTATGCTTCTAAAGTATACATTTTTGCTTTTCAATTTAGATGTGACACAATTACATAATTACAAATTCGAAATCTAGTTAAATTCGCTAATATCAGCGCATAGACTAACATATCTTATACTTTGAAACGAACAAAAGGATGTGTTACTTGATGCTCGCATATTACAGAAATGAAGACCTAAGTATCGCTGGACGACAACACAGATCATCCAACGGGCGCTACATCTGCACTTTCGAAGGCTCACTTGTAAACGAACAAGAACTACGCAAGAAACTCGAAAAAACTGGGATTTACTCCTCATTCACCCGGCCAGAAGAACTCATTATAGAGTTATATCGTTTTTGTGGCGACAGCTTTGCGAAAGTTCTCCGTGGAAAATTTACTACCATCATCTTTGACAAGGAAAAAAAGCAGCTTATCGCCGCTCGTGACCGCTACGGTGTGCGTCCACTCTACTATACAAAAGTTGTTGATGGTATCGGGATTACCAGCAAGCTTGAAAACTTTAAACCTAGTACTGGATGGGCTCTTGACAAACTTAGTCAAGATTCGTTACGACACTATTTCTCGTATGGATATATTCCAGAAAACAATACCTATCTAAAAAATATTCACCATTTACCAGCTGGCTGTCATATGAAATATAGTAATGCCTGTGGGTTAACAATTACCCCTTTTGCTGATATGCTAGTTATAGAGGGCAGTAATAATCAGTTAGTCGATGAACAACTGCTTTATGATGCAGTAACTGAAGGAGTTCAAAAGAGGATAATTGCGGATAACCCAGCTGGTGTATTCTACACAGGCAAAACCGAAGAGCTAGCAATTGCTGGAATCACTAAACAAGCATGCTCTAGAATAAAGGTATTTTCAGCTGAGTTTCGCAAGTTGCCTACAATTGACAAATCGCTTGAATCCTGCTTGATTCGTCGGCAGGTTAATGCCGCTGATTATTGGATTGCTGCGCTAAGAGCCATTCAGGCGCTGGGTGTCCCAATAGCAGACCCAGCTGCTCCAATTGATTATTTATTGGCTGAATTGGCAAGGAAATATGTGGATATCATTATATCAGCAGATGGTGCAGATATTTTGTTTGGCGCTGAGGAAAAGGTATTTGAGCGACTTAAAAAAAGGAACATAGATGACTTGCTTTTTACAGAAGCGGAGAAAGATGAATTATTGAAATTTAAAGGTAAGCCATGGAATGAAATAACTGATTCTTATTTAGCACAAATTCTTGATTTAGATGGGGATTCAAGATGGCAAACGTTAGAATTAAACTTTCGTCTTAGAGGAAGTACTATTTTAAAGAAAGAAAGATTAACTGCCCATCATGGTCTTGAAGCGCGATATCCGTTTTTAGATGACGAAGTTTTAAACATTGTCAGTTTTTTGACAAATAATGAGAAGAAATCTATGTTTTTGTTTAAGCAAATCTTTGCTAGTCAGCTTTCTAAGCTACCAGAACCTAAAAAGAAAGATGCTCATAATATCCCACTGGCTAAGTGGATACGAACTGATTTATATGAGTATATTAAGAGTATATTTGAGCAAGATATCGTAGAGGATTTTTTTAACGTAGAAGAAATATTTTCAATGCTGGAACAACATCGCAAAGGAACACGCGATTTAAGCTACCAGATATGGTCAGTTACAATGTTCATTGTTTGGCTTCGGAATCTATAGTGCATTAATCATTCCTTTATTGGTTTTTCTATGGTTATCATTTTCTGATCTATAAATTTGACATTCATCGCTCAAACTTGTATAATTGCTTAATACAAAAAAGGTGGTGGTGTAAATGATTCGTAAATTAACAGAAAAAGATAACGAAAAAGTAATGGGGCTCGTTCTTCCACAGTCGTCAATCAATTTATTTATTATTGGTGATATTGAGATGTATGGCTATGATGCTGATTTTCAAGAGTTGTGGGGAGATTTTGGGGATAATGATAGTTTACGAGGGATTCTCTTGCGCTATTATGAGTATTTTATTGTGTATGGTTTGGTCGGCTATGATGCAAAAGGGTTTGTAGATATCATCGAGACTTATGAGAAATGTAATACTATTTCAGGAGAGAAAGAAGTTTTAGAAGTGATACAACCACTTTTAAAAGATAACTATAAGAAAGTGGTAACCTATTTTGCAGAATGTCGAGAAGAGACTTTAAATCTTGCTGAGAATGAAGATTTGCGATCTAAGGTTGAATGTGCTAAGCCAGAGGATGCTGGGAAGGTTGCGGAGTTAACTTGTTCAATTACTGAGTTTGGTACTGTGCGAAATTTTGATGAGCAGGTTATGCGTATTGGTAAGGCAATTGAGGATAAGGCTGGGCGTTATTATTTTATTGAAGAAGATGGGCGAGTTGTTTCGACGGTTGCGAGTGCGGCGGAAAATTCGCTCTCAGCGATGCTTGTTGGTGTTTGTACGACTCCCAAGTACCGTAAGCGAGGTTATGTAACGGCGATTATGTCGGAGATGTTGCAGGATTTATTTGCGGAAAAAGAGTCGGTATGTTTGTTTTATGATAATCCGAAGGCTGGGAATATTTATAAGCGTAGTGGGTTTGTTGATATCGGTATGTGGACGATGTTGATTCGTGATGATGAGTGAAGGATTTAATTTTTGAGATTAGTCAGCCGTAAAATCAACGAGTATGAATGATGTTGACATTGTTTTGGCAGTGAGGTAAACTGTAGTTGCAGAAAATGGAGGTGTCAAATATGGCATATGAAACACTTCTAAAAATGATTCTTGAAAGAGCACTAATTGCTGAATCTTTAGATGAGGTTATAATAGCTATTAAAAGCTATATGAGAGAGGAAGATGTTGCTTTGGTAGAGAAGAGTGTCGAGCAAATCAAGGCATTAAGAGAGTCAAGAGCAAAATAAAACTGGAGTCCGATAAATGGATTCCAGTTTTTTTGTTCACATTGCACTCTAACTGTCAAAAGGTGTTATTCTCTGAGGAATAAATGAAACTAAAGGCGATGATCATGCTGGTATGACATTCTGGATGAGATAAGGCCAAACTTCAAATTCAGAACTTTACTTGGATAGCATTTTTTTAAATATTTAGTATGGTGTGAAGAATAGCTGTAATTATAAAATAAGTGGGCTTGTCTTTTTTAATGTAAAACCCCAAAAACTTTGCTCTTTCATTCTAAAGCTAAAATAATTATTGGTCAATTAACAATAATATAAAAAGCCCCTCTTGATTCTGTTTTCACAAAATCTAAGAGAGGCTATCCGTTCAAAAGGAAGGCTAAGACTTTAGCATTGTCTGATTATTAAAAGAGACTAACTTATTTTCTTCTAAGAACATTACGAGCTGGCGCTTGTTGCTGGTTGTTCCAACCTCTCCAGCCTTGTCTGTTCCAACCTTGCTTGTTGCCACCGTTCCAGCCGTTCCAGTTGTTACAATTGTTCCAACCGTTCCAGCCGTTCCAACCGTTCCACCACCAACCGCCTGGCGCTCCCGGTTGTCCTGGCGCTCCTGGTTGTCCTGGTGCTCCCGGTTGTCCTGGCGCTCCTGGTTGTCCTGGTGCTCCAGGTTCTCCCGGTCCTCCTGGTGCTCCCGGTTGTCCTGGTGCTCCCGGTTGTCCTGGTGCTCCCGGCTGTCCTGGTGCTCCCGGTGCTCCCGGTGC
>Ga0123355_10021119_pt1 | contig 10416 bp, 6 predicted proteins | sample TergutEmb28metaG_3_FD_89872 | JGI IMG/M metagenome (GOLD analysis project Ga0123355, IMG submission 89872) | Embiratermes neotenicus P1 segment gut microbial communities from Petit-Saut dam, French Guiana - Emb289 P1 | ecosystem: Host-associated > Arthropoda: Insects > Digestive system > Gut ... | reverse complement strand
TTCGCCGTAACATCATTTTACATGAACAACGATAGCTACGTTGCCGCCCAACGTGAATTTCGCAAGAAATTCGGGATTCATCGAAACAGTAAAGTGCCATCAGTTCATGCCATAAAGACGTGGGTAAACAACTTTGAAGGGACTGGCTCAACTGTTAAGAAGAAAGGTGGTAGTGTTAAAACAGTTCGCACCCCACAGAACATTGATGCTGTGAGAGCATCATTCGAACAAAGTCCTCGCCGGTCGGCTGTACGTCATTCCAAGAAACTGGGACTGTCAGAAAGCAGTGTCAGGCTATTTTAACTTGGATTTGCACTGCGGATACAGGAAGAGATTTCAAGAATCCCGGTCGACGTGTTACGTAGGGCCATGACTAGTGTTCACGGTCGGCTTGCTGAGTGTGAGCAGCGTAATGGAGGGCATCTTGAGGATGTAACGAGTGGAAAGATGTGTTGTGTTTTTTTGTTCTGTGTTATGTTACAAGACCACTGATTCACTTATTTCTGCAAATGCTACAGTATGCACTTCCCTATAAATGTAACTGTATCATGATATCCAATATTTTTAATTTTTTTAACACTTAAAAATCGCCCGATTCGCTGGCGGACCCTGTACATTCTAACTCCTTTACTTATTTCATTTATCACCTCTAACATTTCCTCATATCTTCACTCCTTCCTTTGCTTGCGGGAAGTGACTGTAGCTACTTTTCTCAGGAAATTTATTTCAGCAGCTTCAAATCTGAGCCAAATGAAAAGGGTCAACAATCAAGCATTCTATGTATTTCTGTAACATTCAATTTAATATCATATGTCTAGTTACTGGCCTATCTCAATTTTCAATTTCCCCAAGGAGTTTCCCGCCAAAGACTCTGCTACACATTTCTTGTCTGTCCTATTCTAATCACATAGCAACCCACCTAAAGTCCCACATCTGACAACACAAATGACAGGTGATAATCCCTTCACGTGTTGGTAACTACTACTGCATAGTAAATACAACACCGTTTATTCTCGTCTGGGCTTATTAAAACTGTGATAAATAAAAAACAAATTCCTTCAATAATAATAATAATAATAATAATAATAATAATAATTTAATTTTTAAAACTAGGTGGTAATTGTAGATACGAAGTGCCCACAAGGTGTAATGATGCGCTCTAAACATGCTTACAAAAAACAGACTTTAATTCCTTATATGGCATTAACCCCCTGGTATTTCTAATGAAAACACACTGTGTTCTCCGAGAGGAACTAAATGTAGATGGAAGTCTTCACAACTACTCTTCTGACATCATATAATCTACAGCATTTGAAAAAGCGTCGTTAAAAAAAGAATTGTTGTAAGAAAACATCTGCATAGGATTAATTTTGCTTCCTATACGAATATCAAATAGCTCAAACTGACATGAAATAAATAAAACACCATCAAAACAACTTTTGTTTCATGTGTCCACTAAGCAGATTCCCAACATGTCATCACCATGTGCTGGCAATCCTTGTTGACATCCACAGAATAAATCCTTTTCATGAACCAAGGATGTAGGGTTACATGGATTAAATACCGCTGGTTTGTGGCACAGACAAATATTTAGTGCCACACATAATTAAAGACAAAATTGGTGTCGTTGTGCCGTGTAAAACTGCTATTTAAACCATAAATAGAGGGATTTTTCTCTTTATCCTTGTAGATGATTTCGATTTCTTATTATAATGTTCAGTATTTCGTATATAATCATGGTATGAGACCATGATTATATACGAAATACTGAACATTATAATTATCAGAAAATACACAGATGGCTTGTATTCTGTGTTACCATAGAGCACACGTAGACACAAATTATCTGTACTGAGAATGACCATGAGTATAGTCTAAGAATGTTGAGGATATGATTCTGTTCAACATAATGTACAACTACATAAAGTAGTTATGCCTTGACTGTGTCTTATCTCACTGTACATGAATAAAGCATACCGGTATAAATGCTAGACTGAAGTCAGATCAGACCAAACTTTTCCACGTTTACGGCAACAAAATTCAGTCAAATATCCCTCGTTTAATGTAAGCAGTTTAATGGAATTAAAATGCTGAAAGACCTAGAGTGATTAGATGTACTAGAATAAAGGTAATGTAGCCCAAAGGAAACCTTAACAGCTCCAGACCACATAAATACACTGCAAAAACAAAGATTACACTGACTATAAACGTACTATTGGATGGTTATAAAAGCACTTCTCATTTGTTTGAGTTACTCACGAGTCCCACTGTAACAGAACCTAATATCACAGCACTATTAACACACACTCCAAAAGCCAGTAACCACATATAACTATCACACGTTACTCGTCTTTTACAATTCTCATTCCCTTTCATGCAAACTACCACCAAGTAACACCCACTGAACGAGCCGATTTCCGCCTGGAAGTGAATAAGTACAGAACGCCAGGCGGAGGCCAGCACTCACTTGTCTGCCACACGTTATCGATAGTCGATCACATCGATTTTTCTCAACATACATTTCCCTTTTTCAGAAGAATTTCCCTTTCGTATTCTACCACAATGTTGGAGATAAAATCAGAACCATTTAGACGTGCGACTTGCTGAGAAGAACAGTTTATAAAAACTCTATACTTAGCGTACAGCTTTTAAATATGCACGGGAAAGGAAATTCTAAAATCTCTATTATTCTTCAGTTCTATCATCCTCTCATCCGCAAGAAAAGAAATTAAATAAATTTATACATAACAACGGCGTCGACACGGCTCAGTCGGTATAGATATTAAGCTAAGGGCTGCACAACCAAGAAATGTCTCGGTTCCAAGCAAGACCAAGAAATTTGCATCCGCCGCCGGGCTCTGGTGTCCACCCAATATCCTGCTCAATCGGTATCAGGGGATATTTCCCAAAGATAGCGGCCAAGTCCTGAAGCTGACCATTCGCCTTCAACAAACGACTTCAAGAACGAATGGAGCTAAACTACCAATCTTCCATACGCCTTCATGGTGTAATGCTTAACCATTTACGGCCGAAGCGCAGACTGCTTTATTTAAAGGCCCAGTCCGTAGCGGGCAGTAAACACTTTTCATCTCGGTTATAAAAACCAATCAGTTTATGCCGTAAGTGGCACAGGTCGCTGTTTGTTCTCAGATAAACACAAAACACATAAATACAGTGTGGGCAGAGCGTACAGTTGTTGAATGTTAAACTGGTGGTGCATCACGTAACCGGTAGGCTTTATAAGGTTAATTAAGCACAGCAAACGGTTTAATTTACTTTAAGTGAAAATATTGCATGAAATGTTGATTGTGTAATGTGTTTATGGGGAACTTTTTAAACATAGTGAAAATGAATATAGGTTGAATAAAATTTGAAACAGAAGAACATTAAAATGCGTATGACCACCGACAGTATATAGAAGCTAGAGGTCGTACTTCGAGACTCTTCTACGAAACAAGCTAAGCTGAACTGCAGGGAAAAAAACGGACCCTGTATTCCTGGCCATACAGCCACCGTGTAGATGATATTCTCCAATAGCTGCCGTGCTGACGAAACAAAATTAAAGTTCCGCCCTGTTAAAGCTGATAACAAACCAATCGCCATACAGTTTTTAACATACCTTTGTAGACTCTGCAGGTACTTCAACCCACACGTATGGTGTTCCTTCTTATGCACACACCTTTTATCGCCTATTCATATTTTTCTTCCTTTCCATTCTTTTTTCTTTCTGTGTACTTCTCTTCCTCTTCCATCCTTTATGTGTATCATTCTCTTTTAGTCACTCTATCCGTCCCATTCTTTTTACATCTGTCCCTTTTCATCTACATTCATTCTCTTTCTCTTTAAGATTCCATCGTACTCTCTCTCTCTCTCTCTCTCTCTCTCTCTGTTTCGATGCTGCATCAGTATATTCGCTACGAATTTCAAAAGTCGTTTTCCTGGTATTCGTCACCTTTTATGCCGCATAAAAAAGACATGTGCTTGCAAGCACAGATTGTGTTGTTCCTAGAATGTTAATTTACATTCCGCCCCCATCTTGCGCTCGTGTTATCTCGCGTTGGAGTACTAGTTCAACAGGGTGTGTCCATGAATTGGAACTGTGATGTCAGTATAGGAGAAAAGGAAATAAATGCGACACCAGGACGTGACAAGAATTCAATATCGGAAAATCGGACAATAGCATTATGATACAGTTGTGTGGGGACTTGTAACAATAAAGCTGTCATATCATAGCGCGATGTCTTGGGCAACTAGTTTCACATTGTAAGTGATTTGCTTGTTCCTGGACTCAAGACGCATACAAAGTATTTAAAATTGATTTGTGTTCACCTATTGGTGGGATTAACCCTCTAAAGACCAAATTAATCTACTTTAGAGACAGATAAAAGAAAAGACCGCCAGGAGGGACAGTTTTTAGGCGGATTCGCAGCATTGCGAAAAATCCACTATATGCTTCGTCATGACTGTCTGTCTATCCGTCTGTCCGAATGGAATAACGCTCCTTCCATAGGACGGATTTTCATGATATTTCACATTTCAGTATTTTTCGAAAATCTATCGAGAAAATTCAAGTTTCATTAAAATCTGACAAGAATAACGGGTACTGTACATGAAGACATATGAGAATAATGGGTACTTTACATGAAGACATATGAGAATAACGGGTACTTTACATGAAGACCGATATACGTTTATGATATATCACTCAATTTTTCTTATAGTGAGAAATGCTGTGGACAAAAGTAGTAGAGAAAGTCAAAACACACATTTAATATTCAGTAACTTTTACCCGAAAATCACTCCATTTATGAGATAATGTAGAAAAATACGGTACAGTTGGACAGGCCACAGATGGCAGTATAATACGGCGTATGCGTTTCGCTTGCTGGATAACTATGGCTACAGACAGACAGACACTCTGAATACGAAATACGTCTTGCTTTTGCACGGCAACAACTGTTATGCAAACGCGCCGCCATGTTACGCGATACTCACATTGCCAGTATTGTGAGACAATACCTTCTAATACGTGCTAAACGTTTCGGGCGTTTTCATACAGCCACCATCAGGCACGGGTATCAAGAGTACAAGAGAGGTAAGATACTTACATTCGAGCTCAAGCAAATAACAGAAGGGACATTGTGGAGAACTCATAGAGCATTAACTATGAATGGTTTTTAGCAAATGAGCGCTGTTTGGCATGCATCGTTTGACGCATTAAATTATATACGATCTACCAACCACTAAATGGGATGGAAACACGAAAGGTGGTGAGACAGAAGGCTTTTATGTAACAGAAAACTACACTCAGTTTTGGTGACTTACCTTTTGGTTATTTTACGGCGGTGTTTCAAATTAAATAAAATGCCTACAACGTCAAATGACTGTGAAAATTAAGATGACTGGTGAAGGGACAGGGATTTAGAAGCATGTGACCAACAACTATATTAATGCATATACAATACATATACATAGATAAACCGACTAATTATGGATTGAAATCCTGGCAGTTGTTTCTCTTCGCCATTACCAGAATGCAGGAGACTTCAACACCCACCGCCCAATAAAACTCCAAGTCATGGTGCTTGAATATAGGGGCAACTAAACCGTGACCAGGGGTTGAATACTTTTATTAAGTGTGTCAGGCTTTAGTAAAGATAGTTGTTTACACTTACGAAAACACAAAAGGTCCCATATTTAATATTTCGGGTAAAACCCATTTTTCGAGAAAGCATCTCGAACTCGCTGTCTCTCGGAATCTGTAAGAGGCTGCAAGGGTCGTCTGCAGGGTCCTCCATACAGACCCATCATATCCATGGCCTCCTTCATTGCAGGCACTCCAAGTTCTCTGGTCACCTGAATACGAAACAGGATTAACAACGATAAATTCATGTAAATCATAACAGACAGTTTATGACTGAGGGACTATGTGCGTATGTTACGCCCTTACACCACACATTGTTACTCTCAGAATCTTACAGATGGTGTTAATCTTCATATAACCTTAACATATGCATACTTTCACCTATAAGAGGATTTCAGTGTTTGCCAGATGACGTCACTCGTCAGCCTATCACATGTACATACTTTCACTTACAAGAGACTCTCAGTGTTTGCCAGATGACGTCACTCGTCAGTCTACCACGACATGTACATGCTTTCACTTATAACAGAATCCCAGCGTATAAAAGATGGCGTTAATCCTAAACCTAGACGTGACCATACTTTCAGCTATAACAGACACAGTGTTTAACAGAATGCGTTAATCTTCAAGTTGAAACCTGAATATGTCTCTTAACTGGTATGGTGTATTATTCGTAGATATATCCCCTAACTAACGGTTTAGTTAATGACAACAATTGCTCAGACAATAAAGCGTCTATTGGTGAGACGATTAATGAATAATAAATTGGCAATAATGTGCGAGGAACCAATCTATGTGATTTTAGGTAATACAAGAACATTTTTCTGGAGGTCCTGAGGAAACCCTGAAACAGAAAAGATATTATGTGGCCCGGAACTTGAACCAGGGACCCTCCGAATATGAACGTATGAGATTGATGCCAAATGAACTATTAACTATGTCCGTGCTTGGTTTGGTTGCACGGGTCTGTTCCTCATTACGGATTTTCCTGTAGCATCTTGTTGCTTCTTCCTTACATATATTTATCATTCTTTTAACACTGTGTGGTGGGATGACACCACGTCTCTACAGAACCGCAGCCACTAGCAGGCCCACTGTTCATCCTTCGAAGGACAGATGCAGATTCTTATAATAAAACCAACTAGATGCAATAAATTCTCAAATTTATTTTTGGAATAAAACTCGACATGCTTCGGACAGTTCCTCTGTCCATCATCAGGAGTTTTTCACTGTACACTCAGCAATGGTATATGTCATACAGGTTTGCTGACAGCTTAGGAGCAGGATCAGGATGCCATCTATCCTGATTCTGCTCGCAAACTGTCAGCAAACCTGTATGACATATACCATTGCTGTGTGTACAGTGAAAAACTCCTGATGATGGACATAGGAACTGTCCGAAACATGTAGCGTTTTATTCTAAAAATAAATATAAGAAACTAGTGTATCTAGTTGGTTTTATTATAAGAATTTATCACGATGTACGGTCACCTGAACGTCAAATTCGACAGATGCAGACTACGGAAGAAATGTTAACCCACGGAAGAAAATGGAATTACTCGGAGAATATTACACACCAGCGTCACTTCGCCTGCCATAAATCCCACGATGTCTGCCCTGAGAGCTACACTGCGCCTTGGATGTGACAAAGCAGAGAATAACTGCCTGAGGTACAGGGAAAGAAGCGCGAAACGAATGGCCCAGTTGCAGTTGCGTAATACGAGCATGATTCGGCAGTAGTTTAATGAAACTATGTCAAAAATGATGCGTCACATTAGAAAAACCTGCAATGTTCTATGAGCCCAGAAAAAAAAAAACCATGTTATGTAATTTTCGTGACGGAACTGCTCGAAGGTTTTACTCGTACGTTATGTTTGCACAGCACTCTTGACCCAGTTTTATATATCTGATATTCCCTCTGAATGTTCAAATGTTATTCACTTTAACGTGGCAGTTATCCTGAAATTTTATACCACGAAATACATTTGAATTTATAACGGAGATGTGGAGGTTGGATAATGAGTTTGTGGGAAGTTTTTGCTTTCTGCAGCCACGTGTGCCAGATGAGAGACGACGTACCCTGAAGTTTTGGCACTTTGTTGTAATCGACCTACAGGCGTCGTATTCGTCAACGTCAACATTATCATCATCATCATCACATTTAGGCATTAGGCCCGCTAGCCCATTTCGTCCTTATACAGATGTTTTCCATCAAGTCCGTTTTCCAATTTTTTTTCGTATGTAAATATAATATTTGGGGCAGACTGTTCTTACACTCGACAACACAGGGATTATAATGGTAAACCTGACGGAAACAGACCACTTGGAAGGTCTAGGAGTAGATGGGGATAATACTAAAATGAAACATGTAGAAACAGGATGGGCGGCGTGGACTGAATTTCTTTGGTTTAGGAAAGGGGGGAAAACGTACTGTTGTAAAAACTTTAATGATCTTTCGGGTCCCATATAACGTGGCGAATTTCTTGGCTAGTTACGAAACTACTACCTTCAAGAGAAAGACTCTGCTCCACGTAATTGGTTGGTTGGTTGGTTGGTTGGTTGGCTGGTCCGTCGGTCGGTTGGTCGGTAGGTCCGTCGGTCCGTCGGTCCGTCGTACGGTCGGTTGGTTGGTCGGTCTGTCGGTCGGTCGGTCGGTCGGTCGGTCGGTTGGTTGGTTGGTCGGTCGTTTGGTTGGTTCGTTCGTTCGTTCGTTCGTTGGTTAGACAATCACAGAGAATCAGTCAGCTCCTTACGTTCTTGTAACTCTACACCAGCTCAGATTTCTAGACTACTTGTTATTAAATCACGAAGGATGGAACTCCAGGAAGTGACGGTTCTAAGAACGTTAAATATCATGCAGTAATGAACAAATTGCTTCCACAAAAGGTAGCAAAATACGTAAGTACCGCCTTCCCTTGAAGAGTTCTGCTCCATGGAGTTAGATGGTTGGTTGGATGGTAGGCTGTCGAATGCTTTTGGTCTGTACTTCGGACGAACTGTCTGGTATAAAATTCCCTATTATGCAGTTTACCTTTCGCCCTTGTTGCAGGATGCGTCATAAAACCCCTCCGTCAGAATGTCACAGCAATACACGCCTGTAGATTTTAACGTGAAGGTTTTATTGTGTGGTGAGATTACCATTTTCATATTTATTTACCTATGTATAACAGTCAAGCAGATGGGTATGAAAACTATAAACAGTTTTTATTGCTTCTGTAAACGAACTACGTTCAACTTCTACCTCGAAAAAACACATCGCACATCTGCGTTGACGATGTTAAGAAGAATAATGGCGTTCGTAGCGAAAAACAAAAGTTAAAAATACGCACATTGACAGATAGTGTAAAATAATGAACTCTTTCAAACAATGAAGTTGGATTTAAAAGAGGATATCCGAGAGAAACTGAATGCCCACAGTCCAACTGAATAGATTCCAACGTCATGAGACAAAACACTTCTCTCGGACTCTATCTGACGTCACATCCCAGGACAAAATAAAGTACAGGCTATATATATATATATATATATATATATATATACTTAATTCTTACTCCATGGTGCAGAGTCCTTCTTGAGAAGCTAACCGGTTTGCAGCTAGTCAAGAAATCCCCCGCATTTTATGGAACCCGAAGGTTCATTACCGCATTCACAAGCCCACGCCATCTGTCCCTATCCTGAGCCAGATCGGTCCAGTCCGCACCCCAATATCCCTCTTCCTTAAGATCCGTCTTAATATTCTCCTCCCATCTACGCCTGGGTCTTCCAAGTGGTCTCCTTCCCTCAGGTTTCCCCATCAAAACCCTGTAGATATGACGTAACAATATGGCGGATTCGCGTAACCATTTCGACCGTGGAAACATCCTAAGTATTACATAATCTTGGTGTGTGTCTGTAGCCTGAACTATGATACATGCAATGCGCATGAGTCATATTGTCGTCAGTGGCCCTCTGACTCTCGCACATTTTTCCGCATTAACTCAGAAACGGCACGATTTTCGGAGGAAAAAAAAAAGTTTGTGTTTCGATTTTATCTACAACTTATGTCTGACATATTTCTCATTCTAAGAAGAATTCAACGAGATTTTGTCATAAACGTACATTGGTCTTCACGTAAAGTGTCCCTTATTCTTGTCAGATTTTAATGAACCCTGAATTCTCAACAGATTATCGAAAAACGCTCAAACATAAAATTTCATGAAAATCCACTAAGCGGGAGCCCCAGTTGTTCCATATTAATGGACAGACAGACAAGGATGGGTAGATATAACAGAGCTAATAGTCGCTACTCAGAATCTGCGAAAGCGCCTGAGAAAACCAAAGTTCGTTGCCACCTCCATGAGAACCTCATATTTAATAAAAAAACGTCGTTCCGAATTTGTGGGCTCACTCGCACCTTAAGTTCATCATTTCACATTGCCCAAAGGCACAGGTCCAATGAAGAGATCTGGCCGTACAGCGCCGAATGAGTTGGACTGACAATACACGCTGCAGTGGACAGAACACAGTGGCAGACTGCCACAACAAATATCATCAGGATTATCTTATGTTTATGGGTCCGTGCATCATCTTGATAGTTGAATAAAGAGAAACCAACTTGATGCCACTTATTTTATTATATATTCAATACTCATTGAATGCTCAACATGTTTCGAGTAGTGCTTCAGACTGCAATAAGACACCACACCGCCATAGCCACACTTAAACGGAACGCCTACACACACCAAACCAGATACCACCTATGAAGTAACAAATAGTTAGTCGCAGGCTCCTGA
>Ga0123355_10021118_pt1 | contig 10416 bp, 10 predicted proteins | sample TergutEmb28metaG_3_FD_89872 | JGI IMG/M metagenome (GOLD analysis project Ga0123355, IMG submission 89872) | Embiratermes neotenicus P1 segment gut microbial communities from Petit-Saut dam, French Guiana - Emb289 P1 | ecosystem: Host-associated > Arthropoda: Insects > Digestive system > Gut ... | reverse complement strand
TTCCAAATTTCAAAATTGTGATGGAAATTTCCGCTACGTTCTTCTGTACTTACTCTAGCCCCATACGCTTCATTTAAAAATCTCATTCTATACCATACATGTCTACGAAGTGTGCTATGCCAAAATTGAAAATCATCTCCCCACTGGTTAATAAGCAAGAAATCCATCCATATATTATCAGTCGTAGATGCTCTCTGCATAAACAAATCTATATCTGTAAAGTGTCCTCCTCCCTCTCTATAAAATCTTCCACCTACCAAATTCATCCTGTCGAAATCTACCGGATGTACGATTGGTACAAAAGTTCTAAGCCACCCTGTGTTGAATTGACTATTCCAAGCAGGTGCAAATCCATAAGCATTTTCTGCTTCTCTCATCAACATTCTAAATTCAAGTAATTCTTCAAAACTATCAAAATATTTTTCAATACTATTCCCGTAGCCATCATACATAGTCATCGTGTTTGTTTCATGGCAAAAACTACCACTTCCCGCGTTGGGAGTTGCTGACATAGCAATAGGAAGTATATAGTCTGGGTTTGTCATTTTTGCATTAAACGCAACAAGATCCCAAAAAGCTTCTTTGTTTTCAAGTTGCCGATAGGATGTAAATTCTCCATTTACTTGAAAGGATGAAACTATATTTGTTTCAGGATCAAAGAGAGCATAAAAGGGATCCCCGGTAATGGCACAAATGGCTGTTACGCGAATTACATTTGGACATTCAAATTTGTTAATGAGTGTTTCATTAGCTAGTGCTGTTGCAGATATACTTAACGTTAATCCTAACATTAGCATAAAGCCTATTACTTTTTTTAACATAGTAAATTTTCTCCTTTTCGTTTTTCATATAATTTTTTTGTTACGTAACTACATAAACCTACGGCCTTCAACTTACCTAACCACCCTCATAAGCCCCCACCTGCCTTTCTAAACACCTACATTCACAACATTACATAGCTACCGAAAAGAAATTTGGGCGTGTTTTCCAGTGCTGAAATATAGTCTAAACTCCCCCAAACGAATTGTCAACGACTTAATTTGACGAACGGTTTAATTATTTTTTTGCTTATTTTTGAGCATAAACTTATCAAATTCACATGCTACAAACCCCGTAAATTCAACGTTTGTAGAGATTCGACCAATTCACGTGCCAAAATTCGACACAATATGCCAATGTAAATGTTGGCTATCTTATAGTGAAGTTCAATCAACACAAAAAGTTCAACTAGATAAAATATTTTTTTATGAACACTATTTGGATAATAATGGTAAATACAGTATTAAAATGAATATATTTGAAAATTTTTGACGTAATTTACCAACATGTGTTGTGCTCTAAGTACAAGGTAGTTTTCTACTAAATGACGTGGCTACCGAAAGGGGGTTTTGCTATATGTTGTATTATTATATTAGTTTTGCGATGAGTTTAGTTATCACGGTTATCAATCCGCTTCAAAATTGGCTTGCCTAATTATTATTTCATTTTAAAATTGACATTAACAAATAACTTGGGAAAAAATAAGCTTGGAACTTTCCAAGCTTGTTTTTCAATGACAATATAAGGAGGTATATTGATATGGAATTAAAACATAAGCTAATGGATGAATTTTTTCTAACTGGTGGCAACCAAGGCATAGAAAAATTTAAGGACATAGAAGCTAAATTACGTGATTATCTTAAAAAAAATGGAGCAGATGATCAAATAAGAGATGTTTTATTTGTGATTAAAGCAGCTAAAGAGGATTATGAGTTTAGAGATTTTGATAGCTGTCGTAAAATAGTAGCTCCAATAATGGAAAGGCTTTCATATTCAGAAAAATGGGATTTTTATGATATAAGAATTTTGGCAGCGTCAATACAATATATGGAAAAATACTATCAAATTTTCCCCCTTGCTGAAGAAGCGTTAAAGCAATTAGAGGATTATTCTCATGAAGAAGCCTATGGAAATCTTAAAGTGGTTATACGTTTAAATATCCTGATACGCTTAATACGAGTAAAGCATTTTGGTTCAGATTTCATAGAATCTTACGATGATTTAGAAGCTGATTTTGTGAAATATTCCCAAGAAGCTAATAAAGCATGTGACGAAGTAAATTCGCTTGTATTTAGATGGGCAATCTTAATATATAATGGAATTTTCCATAAAGATTATAACCTTGTAGATGAAGGCTTAAATTTCTTTAGAGAACAGGGAAATAATTCACTATATAAAATGATATCAGATGATGTAAATGAATATAAATCTCATATTAAGTTTGACCTAAATAAAAATCAGTTTAATATTCTATTTGGTTCTAATGTCAAAAAAGAGCGTATAATCAACAACATGAGCATTGAAGAGGTAGCAGGTGCTTTAGGTATCACCTACCTTGCTTATAAAGAAATTGAAAGTGGCGAAAGAAGCACAACAAATTTTGACCTTTTTAAATTGACAGAACTCTTTAAGATACATGCCGATATCTTGTATATAGGCATCAGGCCGGGTGCAGGCATAAGCGCAGGGGCAACCAAACCAAGCGGGTCTGACCGCACTATAGATTCTCTTGACCTTACTTCCCGGGTGTATAATTCGCTTAGAAATAACAACTTTAAAACGATAAAGGATGTTTTAAGCTTAGATGTTCACCAACTGATTGCCATGCGCTCTCTGGGAAAAAAATCTGTTAATGAGTTGCTAAAAAAAATGCGCGAAGCCGGATATATCAACTGGTCGCACACTATGGAACAAGATATTTTAGAATTTTATTAAAAAACTATATTTCTACTTAAAAAAAGCCCATTCAGCAGTGAAGGGCTTTAAATTATTTATTTTACATTTGCTGTATGCTCTCTTTAATTCTCCCGGAAAAGTTTAAGTTTTCACCAAATTGAGGTAAAGATAAAAAGTGTTCATAAATATGTAGCAATCGGCTATCCGAGAAAATCGGCCAAAACATAATAAATGCATGAAACACGTTGTCATCAAGGTGTTGAAGAAACTTTACAGCAAGATCTACTGCTTGACGTTGGTTAGCATGTGCAGCCGAACACGAAGCATAAATAGCATCCTTAACCATTCCTACATCGTTGCTAAGTAAAAATCGTTCAAAATTGTTAAGCGAGGCACTGTTTGTGGCATTCAAAATATAACCTGCATAAGTTAAAGCTTTCGCACTTTCAGTTTTAGCTAAAGCTTCTTTTACAAATGGGATATACGGGTTTAAGTTATCTTTGAAATAATGCCAAAGGGTAGTAAGTGCCGATAAAATGTCATTATCATCTCCTGCAAGCAAGCGCAAAACATAGTCTGCACCCTCTATTGGAGATGTTTTGCAAATAAGGCTTACCATTGTTGTAAAACAACTTTTGTCCTCTGTTACGTCAGCACAAGCTTTCAAAAATAAAATTGTTCCTGAACTGCATTTTTTGAACTTAAACATGCTATTTAATGCTGCAAGGCGGGTTTCATCATCTTTAGCGGTGGTATAGAAATTAATTAATGCTGTTTCATCACCACTCATTTTAGTTCCAAACCACGAAATATCATACCCTGCAATAATTTCATCCAGCCAACGCTCATACCAGTCTAAAAATGTAGTTTCGTAAACAAAGAAAAACGGTTGATTTTCATAAAAGCTGTCCGTATATATAACTCTTCCGCAGTGGGAGCCATTAAGTACAATATACATATCATACTCACAACCCTGTGTTCCTATATAGGCTAAACCTCCCATAATTCGCTCATGGGCTTTGTCATATTCTTCATCTGAAATATTATCATCAAGTATTGGAGCTATTAAATTGTTCCATTCTTCAATACTCATTTTTGGATACAAAATACAATCTTTGCTTGGATTCATATTATCATTTCCATTAAGCAATTTGCTAATTTTACTTATACCATAATATGGCCCTGCGCCTGTTCCAAGAGAAACAAGAAATTGATAAAAATCCTCCGGCAGTTTAAAATCATTATCTGCAAGGATGCGATCAAGTTCTTCTTTATTAATTTTGTTTAACTTGTAATGATGCTCTGATGCGCCAAATATTTCATATTTTGAATCACACTTACCTGCTTTTTTAAGTTTTTCTTTAATACGCTGTAGTTGTTGATTTATATCAGGCTTCACGACATACCTCCAACACCTGTATTTTTAACACTTGCCGTTGCGTTTCCTAAGAAACTATATCTGAAAATAATGCCAAATTATAATCAGCAAACGCAACGGCATAGGGTTGTTCTATACTTTACTCATATCAAGACGCTCGCCATTAGGGCCTTCCGCATTTGCCAAGTACTCTCTAATAAGTTTTTCTTGGTCAGCTTTAAGCGGAGGACAGTCTTTTAACTTTCCTTTTCCTTCTACAACAGCATCAGCCAAACCACCGCAACCCGGATGCCCACAGGCACCACAGTTTGAACCGGGCAACATACTTTGTATAGTTTCAACTCTTTTGTCCAGTTCCACTTTTAAAAATTTATCTGCTATGCCAAGCATAAGACCCAATGTTGCACCTATGATTACTGCTACCAAAGCCGGTATTCCAAGCACATTAAATATATCCATCCCTGATTCCATGCTTACGCCCCCTCGCTATCTTTGTTATATTTACTATGATTATGACATGAAGTTATGGTGCAGCCATGACAAGCAGCCGCACGGATATCCACATCGTCCGGCACAGGAATGCGTTTATTTAGCAGGTATGTACCTATAAATACACCCACCAATGCAATTATTAAAAGCACGCCAACAATAATATTCATAGTTGTTATGACCCCATTCCTGCAAATCCTGCAAAAGCTATGGACATTATCCCAACTACCAGCAATGCAATAGGTATGCCTTTAAAGCCCTTTGGAATATTAGAGGAAAGTTCCAAACGCTCCCTTATTGTTGAAAATATAAAAATTATCAGCAAAAAGCCGGCAGATATACCAAATGCGTTAACCATAGCCTCGCCAAAGCTAAGGCGGCGGTCAATGTTTATAAGTACCGCACCCAATATAGCGCAATTTGTAGCCATCAATGGCAAAAATATGCCCAAAGATTTATATAAAGGGGGCATAAATTTTTTAATAAACATCTCTACAAACTGAACAAAAGAAGCATTAATCAATACAAATACAATTGTACGCATAAATTGCAAATTAAATGGTGCTAAGATATTGTGATAAATCGCAAAAGTCATGACAGAAGCCGCCATTATAACAAAAAGCACTGCTACTCCCATACCAAAGGCAGAACTTTGCTTTTTTGAAACACCAAGCAGTGGACAAATTCCTAAAAAGCTTGCAAGCACAACGTTTTGCACAAGAAAAGCACCAACAAACAACCCTATAAAATCATGCATTTTTCTTCTCCTTGCTTGCTTTACTTATTTTTATAGTGCTAATTATGCCAACTATTACGCCTAAAACAATAAAAGCACCGGCAGGCATAACAAACAAAGGTACAGCAAATTCTGCGGGAAAGATTCTGAGGTCTAACACTAAAAGACCAATAGCGCCGGTACCGAGTAATTCTCTTACAAAGCCCATAAGGCCAAATGCTAAAACAAGACCAATGGTTATACCCAAAGCATCTAAAATGGATGGAAGTAGTTTGTTTTTTAGAGCAAAGCCTTCTGCACGCCCAAAAACAATACAGTTAACCACTATCAATGGCAAAAATATACCTAAAGCAGCATGAAGATCAGGTAAAAATGCATTTGTAAGCATCTCCATTATGGTAACGGCTGTTGCAATAATTGTAATAATAACAGGTATGCGTATCTCATTTGGGATAAAACGACCTGAAAGAGAAATCATAATATTTGTAAATAGTATTACTACTCCGGTTATGACACCCATACCAACAGAGTTTACAAAGTTAGAACTAACGCCCAAAATAGGACAAAGGGATAGCAACATAACAAGCACCGGATTTTCTCTGATTATCCCAACCAAAAAAACTTCATTTAAGTCTTGTTTTGGTGCAAGGTTAACGTCTGCATTAGCTTCCATAATAAATCCTCCTTTCGGATTTTTTCAATTATCTTCTTGCAAAAAAGTCATCGTAAGCATGTCTAATGGCTTCAATAATCGGGGCAGTAGTAACAGTAGCCGCCGCTAAGGTGTCTATATGTGTATCTAAGTATTGATCCATAAACTGATGCTCTGCCCAATAATACAGTCTTGGAGGATATGCAAATCCCGGTGTTTCCATATTAAATAGTGTTAAAAAGTTTCTGATGTAACCATTTGTGTCAATAACTAACATGTATCGTACTACATCTGCAAAACCCATTATCTCTTGAACATAGATATATCCAAGGGTGGTGTCACCACTTAAAGCCTCTATAATTTCCAGCGTATATGGAGCATCTGTCGCATGGGATATATGCCTTGTAGCTTCTGGGAAAGCGGCTTGACGCTGCTGTGCAAAAAGTACATCTTGAGCCTCTGCAATAATAGGTGCAGTTAAATCATTAACAAAGGCTAAAGCAATAGTAGATATACCTACAACCAGTCCCAAAAATAAACTTAAATGAATAATTTTTTTCATGTTGTTTACACCTTTCTTTTTTGCTTACCCTAATGTTATTGTTAACCCAAGAGTAACAGAAATAGCAATTACAAAAGCAATGCACACACCCACTGCCTTCATTGTTGTACTTTCTTTAGTTATATTAGCAGTCTTGCGGTCAATAAGAGGCACAAACATATTCATGATAAGTATAGAAAAAGCCATGGACTCTGTATGTGACGAATTAAATCGAATAACAAGAGTAACCATAGCTAAAAATATGGCAAATAAAATTCGTCCCTGACGATTAACAGGGGTTGTAACCGGATCTGTAGCCATAAAAACAGCACCAAACAAAAGTCCGCCGGAAAGCACATGAAGGGTAGGATACCAAATTCCAACACCAAGATAAAGTGAAAAAAGGCCGGTTATAGCCACAACTGTAGCTATGTAAACGGCAGGTACAACCCAATCCAAAACCCTTTTATAAATCATAAAAACAAGGGCAATTAATACAGCAACCCTTGCAGGATCACCAATACTTCCCCTAACAGCCCCAAAAAGCATTGGAATAAAACCGCCATAACCGGCAATAAACCCTAGCCCTGTGGCATCTGTAAGTCTCCAACCATATAGTCCTGAGATAGTTGCAAGCGGTGTTGCCCCTGCATAAACGTCAGGCAGTATAACTTGAGAGCCAAAAGTAATGCCACCAACAACTAATCCCACTGCGGCAGGGTTAAAAACATTTCCGCCAAATCCACCAAACAAAAGCTTTGCAAAAAATTCTGCAAAAATGGTTGCTATAATAACAGCATAAATGGGGGTTCCTACAGGTAATGATAATGCAAGTATAAGTGCAGTAATTAAAGGTGCTCCCTTTTTGGTTTTAGGTACAGTTGATTTAAGCCTTTCGACAAAGGAACTAAATTTTTGACCATCAGTTTTTACCAGATAAAATACAACATTGGTTAAAATGGCAACAACACATGCAACTGCAATTATAAGTGCAGAGCGCAAAACATAATCTGTTCCAAAGTTAATAAATTGGGCAACAAGGCTCCAAGCAGTTACAAATATAAGGGCAATTAATACAGTATTTAAAATGTCTTTTGTGGATACCCTAGCCTTAATGTGAGGTGAGGGCTTGTACGCAAATCTCATGTGGATTCCTCCGGGTATGTTATTTTCAACTTCACTTTCTGGATAGGTAAAAATTCTTGGCCTTGCTTGTAGAATCCGCAACTTCTATGAAGGACGGACATGCAAATGTACATGCACCACATTCGATGCAACGGTCTGTACCCAATTTTTCCATAAAATCAAGATCACGGATTTTGTGCGCGGCGGCAATTTGTACAGGCTGTATTCCTACAGGACAATGTTCAATGCAAGAACCACAACGTAAACAGGGCAAGACTTCTTTTTCTGTATTAACAAGGCTCAAAAAAGCACCCGTAGCGGCAGGAATAGAAAGCTCATCTGTTATGATACCTGAACCCATAAACGGGCCTCCTGCAATAAGCCTGGCATTTTTAGGATCAAAGCCTTCTATATAACCGCCGGTTTCATCAATTACCTCTTTGAGAATTGTGCCTATCCTTACCCGTACATTTTGAGGGTTTGCAAGCCCCTCGCCTGACAGGGTGACAACTCGCTCGTACAGGGGAAGCCCTGTTTTTAAAGTGCGGGCAAATTCTATGGCAGTGGTGGTATTAAAAACAAGTACACCTGCATCTACAGGATATTTATTAATATCGTATGTGAAGCCAAGCACCTCTTCAATTAAAGTGCGCTCCCAGCCCATAGGGTATGTGTCCGGGACAAAACTAACTTGAATTTTTATTTTTATGTTTTGATCTGTATAGTGGTCAGAATATTTTTTTGCTGTCTCGTTTAAGATTTTAGCTAAATCAGTTCGGTTGCGATCTATCGCAATAATACCTTCTTTTGCGCCGGATCCTTTTATAAACAGAAGCAATCCTTCAAAAAGCAGGTCTGCATTATTCATCATACTAGCTTCGTCCGCAGTTATGTAAGGTTCACATTCTACGCCATTTAGCATTACAGTACGAACATGCCTAACCTTTTCAAACTTAGCATAAGTTGCATAACCATCACCGCTCATCCCCTGATGGCCATCTAATTTTAGATAGTTAACAACATCATCTCTTGATAGAGTGCGAAAATCTGCTATTGGTTCAAATAGAGGTTCTTTTTCGTCTAGGAAGTTATTTTCAATAATTATGTGATTGGCTTTCTTTAATGTGACATGGTCACGCTTTTCAATAGCTATCACTTTCCCGGACACACTTGAAAACAATGGTACTGTAAAGTTGTCATTTCTGGTAGCAATTTTAGTGCCGATTTTTACATCATCTCCTACCTCAACATGAACATCAAAAGCTTCCGACTTCATGTGTTTAAGAGGAATAGCTACAGTTTTGGGTTTTAGGTACTCCATAATCGGCTTAGAACCGGTAAGTTCTTTAGCATTATCTGCTATAACCTGATTAGGCCCGCTGAAAAATCCCACTTTATCACCTCATTTTTATTTAAAATGCCCTAGCCGACACAATTGTGCGGCCAGGTGCAATTCGTTCAGTACTGCATCATTTACATGGAACAAAAAAGCTTTATTTATATCAGGTAAATCAGATGAATCCGGATTAAGAATATGCTTGATAGCTTCCTGAGCAGGTATTGAAAGGAGCATATGTCCTTTTTTAGTTTTAAGCTTGTAACAATTTTTACAAATCATGCCTTCATAGATAAATAGTCCCGGGGCATTTTCCAAATCTCCACCACATATGCAACAGTGATCCATCTCCGGCTGTAAGCCATGAAACAAGAAGAAGCGAAACATAAACACAATTACCGCTTGTTGGCCGGATGGTTTTGTTCCACATAATACGGATGCGTACTTGTTTTGTCGACTTATATGTTGCAAAGTTTTTAAAAGTAATTTGAGTAATCCATCACAAGGCGTACGATCCGGGACAGTTTTTTCACAAATTTCTATGACATGCTGTGCCTGGCATAGTAAATCATAATCTTGTCTGATAGGGTAAAAGTTTTCGATGACATCGGCTTGGTTCATGGAGAAAAAATGTTGTCCGTCAGAAAGCACATAGTCTCCATATGTAAACATTTGCGATGCCGCCAAAAACTTACTTTTTACTTTACGCGCACCTTTAACGTAGACTATTAGCCGTCCATAGTCCTTGCATAATATGGATAATCGCTTGTCCGATTCTCCGGCTTCATACTCTCTCATTACCAAGCCTCTAGCCTTAAAAGTGGTCATTGATATTACTTTTAGGATTGTGTTTATGGCTTGGATGCTTTTTTACACTCTTGCTATCAAGCTCCAGATATTCCATATATGCACTTGGATGACCGCTTTGTTCAAACCAGCTCCAACAAAAGTTTTGCAAATCCATGTGGATTCCCCCCGCGTTTTTATTTTAACTGACTTAATAAAAATATTTTTTCCTAAGCAGGACTTTGTATGCTTATGAAAATTTGGTAATCAAGGTACATACATGAAAAGTATATGGAAAGAAACATGGGGTAAGTGTGTACTTATATAGTAGTACCGGTTATTATGGAATTTTCAAATGGAAATTGTAAATATACTACATCAACTAAATTCAAAATTCAACTATAGTAAACATATTAACTTTTGATTACCTACTTGTAATTTTGCAAAGTTTTATTAATAATACTTCTAATAGCTTTGTAGAAATAAGCCGAAATATAGAATGCGATAAAAATTCTCACAAAAGAAAGGGGACAGATTACATTGAATACTGTTACAAGAACCAATGTATTATCGCAAAATGCGTATAGAAACTTCAGGACAGTGAGTACACAAAAAACAATTGCATCGCAAAGGCTATCATCCGGTTTTCGTATTAACA
>Ga0123355_10021117_pt1 | contig 10417 bp, 9 predicted proteins | sample TergutEmb28metaG_3_FD_89872 | JGI IMG/M metagenome (GOLD analysis project Ga0123355, IMG submission 89872) | Embiratermes neotenicus P1 segment gut microbial communities from Petit-Saut dam, French Guiana - Emb289 P1 | ecosystem: Host-associated > Arthropoda: Insects > Digestive system > Gut ... | reverse complement strand
GTATGGGAGTGGGAAGGACATCATAGGCACAGTGCTTGCTAATTCCCAAAACCGAGTTCCGGGATATGCTTGTTCAAAATCAAACAAACCCGCCAACCGGTCGCTGACAAATACAAAATTCCAGATAGTAGCATCGCCATGGCAAATTATTTCTGGCACTTCATTAGGGAAAAAGGGGTTAGTCCACCCTGCTTCAATTGCGCTTGGTAAAAATCCTACAGACACATCATGCAATTTTCGCATAAACCGCGCTGTATCAATTATGCATGAATCAGAATGGAGGCATGGGTGGTCATGAGGATAATCGGGCCCCATGGTTTTACCAGGTAGGTATGAGAACATGTCTCGCCCCTGTTCGTCTATCCCCAAAAACCTAGGAACCCCCGGCATCCCTTTTTCTTCTAGATACAGTAGATACTCACGTACCATGGGATGCTGTGCGGCTGCAGTTTTATGAACAATATCACCGATTCTTACGGTTCGGTTCCTGGTGCTGCCACCGTCAGTTAATCCACCACCGGTTAATATTTCTTCTTCCATTTTAATGGCTCCTTTATAGTTATATCTTTGGACAAGCCAACCCTTCCTCTGCCCATCTAATGCATAAATCGCAACCTGGAGTTTCATTTATCGGCACACAAGCCAAGCAACCTTCGGGAGGAGCAAGCATAGGGAGAGAAATAAACCACTTAACCCCATATTTGTCCACTATATCAGCGGCACATGGACTCCAAGGTAGTGGCCTGGGCGGATCTATGATTTTGCCTCCGCCAGTCGTAAGCACATCAACAGCGTGTCTTACCTTATCCTCTGTTGCCAATTCAATATTTGCGTATAGCCTGTGGCGTGACTTAAATGTGGTTTGTGCCAGCATATCATGCTTGTCGGCTGGTGCTTCAAAGATATTGTAGAAATGTTCGCCGTTAAGACTCAAAATCTCATATCCATGGTGTGGGACTGCTTTCATACCCAATGCGTTTATATAAAAAGCAAACGCCTCTTTTACGTTTTCAACAAATAATGTTCCTTCAAGGCCAGTGAATTTTGCCATAAGCAACCTCTTTTCGTGTATTTTACACATCCTGATTGTAGCATGACTATATATAGTTATTTGGATTTTTATTTCCATGCTCAATTACGGCTATGATAAGACGCTGACGGCACTTTTATAACACAACATCAAATGTTCTTGTGGTGTTCGTGATGCAAGAGTTTTTGTGGTGTCAATTTCAAGTGTAAAGGAACCTGTGTACACGGAACTTTCAATACCTGCACGAACAATACCCCAATTTACCTTACCTTCTCCTGGTGCAAGATGATCATCATTTTCCCCCATATTATCGTGCAGATGAATCGCAAATAGTCTGTCTTTGTACTTTTCCAATAATATATATGGGATGGGACTCCAAATATAATCATGTCCCGAATCATAACACAATCCAAACATTGGTGACTCAATGGTGTCAAGAACATGATTAAGTGTCTGTGTATTACTCACGTTTTCTATGGCAATTTTCACGCCACGCTTTTCAGCTCTTTCAACAAGTGCGTGCATACGATACATGCCTATATCGGAGATATAAGGAGGATTTTGCCCACTTGCCAGATGCATGACCGCAACAGGGATTTCATAATCTGCAAGTCCATCGATATCCGATAAATAACCCTCAAATACCGCTTGTCCGTCTTGTGTATCTAACCATAAATGATTCACATGACTAAACTGCAAGTGAGCATGTTCAATCATAAGACCTTCTTTGCGGATGAGTTCAGATTGTTCTTCTTTAGAAAATACCTCTGAATCAATAAAAGAATCATCCCACCAATGAAGCACCGTTTTAAACCCGCTTTCTTTAATTAGTCGTATGCGCTGAGGTATGGGAATCCGATAACCAAACCATATAAATACTCCCAATGCTCTGCTCAAGATGGTCATATGTAAACACCTGCTTAAAAAATTTGACAAATTATTTTGTACTATTACATGTTCGTCTCCAGCCAATTTGTGGCCTCTGACCACCATTTATGTGGATGTGACAAAAGCAACTTATTTTCAACCATATAATTCATATATGCTAACGATGCCGCTTCTAAAGAATGACTGAGACCTTCATGTACAGCTGTAAAAAATGGCGGAGCACCCTCTTGATCCCAGGCCAACTTATCTGCAACAAAAACGGCCATGTCATATGCAGATGGATTAGCTTTCAGCGTGGTATGGTGTCCAATTGCTGATAAAATCCGCTCATCAGTAACGCCAAAATCTTCTCTTGAAATAACCACAGATATCCGTTGATGCAATAAAAAAGGATACTTTCTTTCACATTCGTCTATATACCAAGCGTGGTTAACTGCGTGTGATAGCATCTCTTTGGGCGGGATAAGTGCGCTTATATCGTGTAAATATCCGCACAGCTCGCAAATATTCTCATCCAACCCATATTGTGCTGCTATTTTCATATTCATTTCCGCGACGGATTTTACATGGATATATGTTTTTTCCTTGCCGTTTGCATACAACAAAGACTTTACATCAGCTTTTATATCGCCTGTGAAATTGTGCGTCAGTATGTTAAGCCCTCCCCAAGATGCATTTATCATATTCCAATTTTTTTGCTTTTGCATAATCGATGTTCATTTGTTTTATAATCAAAACTAATTTTTTCAAAATTTCTAGCTGCGCTGTGTTGGGATTGTGTATTTCAATGGTATGGCAACGACACATTAAGTCAAAAATCTTCCCAAACAACGATTTATCCCTCAAACCACAATGCGGTCTACAACGTCGACTTGCAACACCGCTCAAAACTAAGTTTTGCATATTCTTGTCTGTTATTTGTTTTTCATACTCGTCAAAATTATGGTCATATAAATTGAAGGCGGGATTTATGCACCAGTCAGTTGTATCCCCAAATATCTTGACGTAGCAAACATTCTTCCCGCTACTTCTTGCGACCCATGAATTATTAGACCCAAGGCGCAAAGAGAGCTTGTTTTCTTTTAGAAAGCTATTAAAATCCAGGGTATCCGTTAATTTTTTTCCGTTAAGCAAGCTACTGGCGATATCTTCAAATGTTGATTTATCGTTTTTTTGCTGCTTTAACTTTTGTGCCACGTTCGCAAATTGATATGTGATAATATTTTGCAATGCGATTTTTGTCATTTCTGGAGCCAATGGCTCATTGCTCACTTTCATGGATTTAACCACTACTTTACTGCCGCTAACGGTAATAGGAGAACCTACAAAATTAGTTATTGAATTTTTATGCCAATAGCTCGAATGGATGTATTCGTTATTGATGAATACGGCTATCATTTTTTCGTCCATATATATATTTAAATTGGAAAATTCGCTGAAGTCTAACTTTTCTTTGTCGCTTTCGCTATGCGAGCCCGTGAAAATATCGGGTGTGTAAACTCGTTTTTCCTTTTTCTTTTGTGTAACGGACATATTCATTCCCAATGAACCTTTGTTGTAACTCAGCTTTAAGATTTTGTCAGATTTTACGGTCATGTCTATCTTAAGAGGAAGTACATATAATTCCTGTGTTGTTGCGCCAGTGCCGGAGGGTAGTGATAATTCTCCGTTGTTATAATATTGCGCTGTGGTTTGCTCTAGGACTTTTGGTTTCATCGGCCCCAAGTCAACTAGTGTCATTGTTTCGAAGTTAACATTTGGCATAAATACATCCTCCAATAATATAAAGTCGTAATAACAAACTCCAGCAGGGGCAGGTGTCCAAATGGACAAGAATACCCTAGCACATACAACGTGGGACTGTAAATACCACATAATGTTTGCGTGAAGTCATCGAAGCGACACTATGCAAAGACCATGTGCAGATGCTATGCGAAATCCTCTTTTCTTTCATAGTCAACTACATGGGGAATAATTATGTCGTGGTTAGTAGTATATGATGATGTTTGTGTCAAGTATTGGGTTGGAAAGAGAAAGATGTAGTTGAGTTTGTTATTGAGAATGACGCGATTGTTTTGCGGTTGGAGACTGAGACTGGGACTGGTGATGAGTAATAAAAAAGGCTGTGTCGCGTTTTGCGATGTAGCCCTAAATGTATAATATTTATTAATCAGTTCGTATCTATGTAGTTATTTGTAAAATCCGATTCTTCAACCACTCTAGTGTATTAATATCAATATGATCGATTAACCACCACCGAAGTTCATCGTGTTTAAATTGTATCTTCAAATTAGAGTTGAGGTGCCCGGCTAGACTATATAGGCAGTATTTCCCGCATATTAGTCTGTCCTTATGGTTGTTTATTGAGTTTAGTACAACATTTGTGCAAGATTGTAACTCGGCTTCGAAGTGAGAGTCATTTGAAAAAAAAGATTTCACCAGGTCACGATATGTATTATAAGAGTCGTTATTAAATCGACCGCCTGAACTTCTATTAATAAACTTATCAGGCGATGAGCCTACATTTTGAATATCAATAGAATTTTTTTTGACCATATAGAACAGGACAAACAAATTAAACAGATCACTTACAGTTTCACGGTGCCATTCTAGGTAGTTTACAGAACTTACAACATGTTCATTTGTCACTCGCATTTTCCCTTTTGCGAACGACTCAATTGCACTTTTATCAATAAAATAGCTTTCAATATTGTATCTATCGAGTAGGATAAAAGAATCATGTTGAATATTAAAGTTTGTAGGACAAATGAAATCGAAATCACCATCAACTAGGTAAATTTCACCAAGCGAGCCTGTATTAATTTCTTCAGAAGATAGCTCGTTGAATGCAGCGATTACTGCGGTTTTGCCTCCTACAGAAAAAAAATTAAACGTCAAATGTGTACCGTGAAACAGACGTGCAAAAATTTGCTCGTACTCATACTCTTTTCCACTGTCTTCGACTACAATACTCCATTTGTCGCTATGTGAAGCCATTATTATTCTGTTATAGAGGCCTTCGCTTGAAAAATTGCTGCTGTGGTCGAACATATATATTTTACCTCGTTATCTCAGTTATCGTTGGATTCAATTTTACAACATTATTTCTATGTTTCATGATTATTTCTGGGGCATGTGTAGCAAAAATTAATTGTACATTCTGGTTTAAGCTAAGTATTTTGCTGACGTACTCACGTTGCCATGCTAGATGAAGTGACAGCTCCGGTTCATCAACAACAAGAATACCAGGTGTATTGCTTTGTAGACTGAAAACTAGATGTGAGAAGAAAATAAATAATTGCTTTTCGCCAGATGATAAATTTGATAAATCGATATCGATATCGCCGTTTATACTGCGGAATACAAGCTTTCCCTCACTCCATAAAAGCGTTTTTTTTGTTATTGCATCCTCACCATCACCAAAAAAAGAGTTCATTGTTTCAAGAAAAGCTGTAAGGCTTGCTTCTTCATCCTCTATGTTTTTTTGTAGTTCCTTCGCAAGTTCAGCAATCTCATTTGCTTGCCATACACGATAGAAGTTAACTGCTAGACTAGCGTTAATTTTGTCTCGGCCTTTACTTATACTGTTCAAAAGGGTCGCGACGAGGTTATCATTGCTTTCGGTAAATTTCTTATACTCATCTTCGTCTAGCAGACTCATCCCTTTGATTACTTGCGTGTAATCATTTAGGACACTATTGAATCGTTCTACATCAATTGTTTTTAATTCAGTGAATATATCTTTTTCTTGTGTTGTAATTAGGCTTTTAAAAAGGTTATCTCTAAAATCTCGGTCGAGGCTTTGTTTTTTTTGGCTTACTCCACGCCACGCTTTTGTAATTAGTTCCTGTGCTTCATCAAGAGCATCATCTGTTTCATAAGTATTACGCTCGTTGTAATCGTTATAGTGATACCGCTCTCTTTTATCTAGCCTACGCCTAGAAGAAGGTATACCCCTGCCACTTTTACGGTTTAGTGGCAAGTAAATAAATGGGAATAAACCTCTTATATCTTTCAACACAGGATATACATTGAAAACTTCTATTACATGTGCGCGAATGCGAACATCACGCTCATGTTCAGTAAATGTTAGAGTTTGTTCTTTGCCATTAAACAAAAGGAGAATATCTCCATTTTCTTGTGGGGTTATGTGAATAGATTTTTCTGTTCTATTTTCGTCTACATAGAATAACTCAAGTGTTTTAAACGCATAATTGCTAAGACGGTACAGTTCTCCTGTAATCACAGATGATAGTATATCAAGAATGGTTGTTTTCCCGCTTCCATTCGCTCCTGACAAGAAAGTCAGATTTTCATCAAATTTAACATCATAATCATATTGTCCATAAAGTCCTTTAATAATAAGCTTTATGACTTTCACGTCATGTTCCCTACTTTCAGTCGACATAATATGTGGCTCCCAGAATATATTCAAATTTGAGGGATCTGTCAATCACTCATATCATTACAATATTTATTATTGACACTTATTATGCTATGTTAGTACACCATTTGATTATTTACAAATAAGTCAGGAGTTTGTAAGCATGCCATTTATAAGGGTAAATGTGTCTGCAGTCATTAAAGAAATACCCAACACAGGTGCCGTGTTGAAGGAGCTTTGGGATGTAGCAGAATGGAACACACAGCGGTGAGTAGCTTGGTTAAATCCGAAAGAGCGAGGACGTTCCCAAACAGAACTGACAGAAAAAGCAGGGAATTAACGACAATCTATCTCCAGAATATAGAAGAAAGAAAACAGCACATATAATTGGGTGGTTTTTATATCAACAATATAGCGAACCGGTTCGAGTCAACGTCTTTCTTGCCCTATACAAAAAAGAGCTAACCGGCATTCACAACCAGTTAGCTCGTTCTTATGGGTTTCTAATTTGCAGCATAAATAAGGTGTTTTAACCGCCAGGAAGGAGAACACAATGGGAAGGCTTGGTGTTTAACTGAGTATCCTTTTGAAGTCAATTGCACCTATTTTGTCCAATCCGAAAGATGTAGGCTTGCAAATTTTTCAAAATCCCTGGTGTTGTTAGTTACAAGGATATACTCATCAACGAGGCAAAAGGCGGCTATCAGCAAATCAGCATCACCCACTGTAAATTTACCATGACGTAAACTAGAATAGAGATTTGCGGCATAAATCCAGGTTTCTCTCCGCATTTCACCTATCTCGCAGCTATCACACAATTTTTGATAAATTTTTTCTTTCCCGGTTGCGTTTGCATAACGCAACCCGCGGCGGATTTCAAAGTCTACATAAGGCGGTATTATTATCGGCGTTCCTCGTACCAGCATTTTTTCGTATCGCGATACCACAAGTGGCGTGCCACGCAACAGATGTATGACAATATTTGCATCTACTGCGTATGTCATGATGATTCTATCTCATTTGCGAAATCAATTAACTCACGACCGCTATCTTTGCGGAGGAAAGCATCACCATCCAACAAAGCGTTTTCATACTCAGTTTCTTCCAACATGAGCTTGAACTCATTCCACGCAGTTTGCCTCTTTATGTCGCTTTGTGCATCACCTAGTATGGCAATAAGGACACGTTTGCGTTCTGGTATGCATAAAGACTTACCGGCAGTATAAAATTTACCGCTTTCAAAATAACCTTCATATGCTTGTGCTTGCATTAATTTTGCTCCTTTCAAACTTTAGAACCATCTCCGATTTTAATTAGCAATTGTTCAGCACAGGGTCAGTTTCATGCTAATACGGAACGCCCTATTTAGAACAGCAAACTTCGCAAACTATTTTCCGACGATAAACTTTATATCCGTTCCCTTGCCGGCCAGCAGACTTCTAATGAACATGGGTCGACTCCCCATCCACAACATCCAAATCCTCAAGCGTAATATCCCTATTCCTATGCAGCATGTCATACAACACCGGTACTACAAACAACGTAGTAACCGTGGCATACAGCAGCCCGCCAATGGTGGCAATGGCCATAGGCTGCATCATTTCCATGCCCTCGCCAAAGCCTAAGGCAATAACGCTCATGGCGGCAATGGTGGAGATGGCAGTCATGATAATGGGCCTGATGCGCTTGCGCCCGGCATCTATTATTGCGTCTATCTTGGGCATACCTTCCCAGCGCATCTGGTTAACGCGGCTAATAAGCACTATGCCGTTGTTAACAGCAACACCAGAAAGCAGTATAAGCCCAATCATGGCCACGATAGACAGAGGCATCCCTGCAAGCAGCAACCCAACAAACCCGCCGGTAAACGCAAGTGGGATTGTAAACATTATTATGAACGGCGAAAGAAGCGACTGGAACTGTGCAACCATTATAAGATAAGTGAACAACAGCCCCAAAAGCAGCATCAAAATCAAATCGCCAAAAGCGTCTGCAATGGCTTCGGCTTCGCCTCCTATAAACACGCTTGTGTTGCCTACAGGAGTAAAGTCTTCAAGCAAATTCTCGATTTCGGCGTTAACTAGTGCCACGTTGAAGCCATCTGCAATTTCGCCGCTTATGGTGGTAAAACGGTTGCGGTTTATGCGGCTGATGGTGCTAAAGCCTATGCTTTCATACACTGCGGCAATATCGCCAAGGTTTACATAACCACCGGCCGTGGGTATTTCTAGAGTTGCTATCTCGTCCCAGCTAGGTGGGGTAAAGTCCCCGTCTGAAATGATGATATCGTAGCTTCTGCCGCCAAGGGTCATGGCCATAGACCTCTCTGGCGCAGTAAGTGCATCCATTGCCGCCATAAATACCTGGGCAACAGTGAGGCCATGGGCCATAGCCGCATCTTTGTTTACGCTTATCCTAAGCTCTGGCGCGGCGGCTTCGGCCACGTCTGTCACATTAACTGTGCCTGGTACGGACTCTACAAGTGCAGCCAGGGCTATTGCTGTGTCGCGGATATCGTCAAGCTCCATACCTTCTATGCGAAGGGATATCTGGTCACCGGCCATCATGGCCATCATGTCTGCGCCGCCGCCAATGTCGGCTTCTAGCCCCAAGTCATCTATTATATCGCGCATCTGGGCGTTTAAATCGTCCATGGTAATGGTGCGCCCTTCGGCGAGCAGTATAAACATTTCGATGTTTGTGCCGCCGCCCATGAGGCCTCCCATATCGCCAAAGCCCATTGCACCGGCCATCATGCCCATCATACCGCCGCCGCCGATACTCACACCCACGGTCTCAACATCGCGTATGGCAAGTACTCTTGTGCTTAGCTCCTCAGCTACGCCTACGGTATCATCAAAGGTTGAGCCCTCTGGCATAGTCGCAGTTACGTTAATCTGGGGTGTGTCCATATCCGGGAACAACTCCATCCCCTGGCGGCTAATACCCCAGAAAGAAAGCGCAAAAGCCGCAGCAGAAACCACAAGCACCAGCCATTTAAAGCGTAGTGTAAAGCGCAGGGCCTTCTCGTATCCGTCTACAAACTTTGTAAATAGCCGGCCTTCTTGTTCCTTTTTTACATTTTTGAGCATGATGCTGGATGCAGCCGGCACAACTGTTAGCGCAATAATAAGACTCGCCAAGAGGGCATACGCAATAGTTAAGCCAAAATCTTGGAACAACTGCCGCGTGATACCGCCGGTAAAGACTATCGGCACAAACAGCGAAGCCGTAGTAAGGGTAGCGGCAACAATAGCACCAGAAACTTGCCTGGCCCCCGATACAGCCGCCCGTGCAACGCTACGGTCTGTTGTGGCTCTCATACGGTAGATATTTTCTATTACAACGATGGAGTTATCCACCAGCATACCTACCGCCAGCGCCAAGCCACCCATAGACAGCATATTAAGGCTGACACCGGTAAAGTACATTAGGGTAAACGCAAGCATAATACTTACAGGGATAGACACAGCCACAATAAGGGTAGGCCGGATATCCCGCAAGAAAAGTAATAAGATAACAATCGCAAGCAATCCACCAATAAGCAGGTTGTTAATTACCGAGCCAATGATTACGCCAATCATCTCGCCTTGGTCCATAAGGATTGCAAAGCCTAAGCCCGTATGGTCTGCCATTAACGCGTCCATACGGTCGCGTACTGCGTTGGTAACATCGGCCGTGGGGAACTCACCCTGCCTTTGTATGCTTAACATAACAGCCGGGTTGCCGTTTACCCTTGTAAACGACAGGTGGCTGTCATCTGTTGTAAAAACATCTGCTATATCGGAAAGGCGCACTGGCGGTACGCCCACAAGCCCCATAGCACCCGGGTCAAAAATAAGCATGTTCTTTATATCGTCTATGCTTTCGAACCTGTCGCCTACACGCACCATATAGTCTATGCCGTCTTCTGTTATAAAACCTGCAGGCATAGAGAAGTTTTGGGCGGTTAGCATACCCGTTACAGTTTCTACTGTTAACATCTCTGCCGGTAGGCCCATGGGTGTGCTTTGTTCTTGTGCTGCAGCATCGCCGCCTTCATGGGTTTCATGGGCTTCCGCCATAGCTTCCATTACTGCGGCTGTTATTGCCTCTAATATAAACGGCATTTCTGC
>Ga0123355_10021116_pt1 | contig 10417 bp, 7 predicted proteins | sample TergutEmb28metaG_3_FD_89872 | JGI IMG/M metagenome (GOLD analysis project Ga0123355, IMG submission 89872) | Embiratermes neotenicus P1 segment gut microbial communities from Petit-Saut dam, French Guiana - Emb289 P1 | ecosystem: Host-associated > Arthropoda: Insects > Digestive system > Gut ... | reverse complement strand
AGGGTAAGAGAAACCTAAGTCAGGGTACATTATACATATTAGCAAAACATCCACACATAATTCTACCCACACACACACACACACACACACACACATTACAAAACCCACACCTAAACACACCCACGCATAACAAAACCCACATACACACACACACACACATTACAAAACCCACACCTAAACACACCCACACATAACAAAACCCACACACACACACACTCACACACACACACATTACAAAACAATATAAAACAACAAAACATTGTAAATATGGTATGCTGGAAGAATAGGGCAATTTAAAACGGTGCACGGTGGGTGGGAGAAGCGGTCGCAGAGTGGACTGCCGTCTCCAGTAAATCTGGTTTCACAAGTCAGAATCATAAAATTGCTGCACGACCTGAAGTAGACGCTTAAAGGAGAATTTGACCTGCGCAGTAATTCCAAACACGGACATCACATCACCAAAAACACTATCAAACTCCCAACACTGCAAGTTCTTACAACAAAAAGTACTACAGTCTATGCATTTTACTCCAGCAGACTTCCAAAAAAGGTTATGCGACGCCTTCCCTCGGACGAAGCAACTGGAGATACACACAGACGAGCTAATGAAGTAAAGCGTAAAACCATATATACAGAGTGGAGGTACAGCTCCTCTCATTCGAAACTTCAGCACTACATTAAGGTGCGTGGCAAAGTTTCACTGTTGCCCTTTACCCTCTGGAGGGAAGCCCTGTAAGGTAACAAAGAAAAACTGTCCCTTTACACGCCCTAAATCGGTACAGGACAAGTAGATAGAGGTTCATATTTCCACGTAAACTTGGGTCTAGATGGAAATGACTGGTCATCTTCAAGGTCCGGTCGCTTTACCACTGGGAAAGAACACCGGTAGCAATTTAACAGAAGGTTGCGAGGGTTCCAACGACTGTGTGGACGTTTAGAAGACGAAAGAAACCCTTTTCTCTTGGCGGGATTCGAACTCCGGACCTGCAGGCCCGTACCCAGTCGCTATACCGACCACACCATCCCAGATACAAATAATTTCGTTAACCTCTAAGGCCCGATACAGCAAACCAGTTTCCATCTCACGGAAGACACACTGCTTCTACAGCACAAAGGCGAACTGGTTAATACTTTTTTGGTATTTAAAGTGTATTCATTATGAGAAAATATGAAACATTGTCCACGAAGTGTCCAGTATGGACAGTGTGTGGACAAAGCCAGAGTAAAACAGGTGCTAACTCCAGACAGCAGTGTGCTCCTTAAGAAAGGAATGGTTCCTCAGCACGTCACGAAATTCCCCGCATTTTTTGGAGCTGGAAAGCTTCATTTCCGCCTTTACAACAGCCCGCCTATTGACCATATCCTATGCCAGATTAATCTACTCTTTTCATTTTCCTTAATATCCATTTCAATATTATCCTCCTTGGGTCTTCCAAGTGGCTGAGTATCTTTCGTGGAGGGATAAAGAATTAAGAAGGAGGAATCAAAGTACTTTTTTCAATTCTAAGACAATCCGCGTTGCGATTTATCTTGCAATAAATAAAAGAAACTGCTTTCGGTCACGACATACAGCATTTCTGTAGGCTATATTATCTGAAGCCATTTCACTTCAACCTGTCACTACGTCATTCTTTAGACAACTCACGATAAATACTATCGTCCATTACACTGCACAGCTAGTTAATTTTTTGGAGCTTACGAAATTTATTGAGATTAAATATTACATATTTTAACCCGTGAAAGCTTTTTATCCTTTCGGATTCTTATATTACAGTAGACGCTTGCGTCGTCCATGTTTCCTCCTCCATCGACGCCTGGTGCCTCGCTTCCAGCAGCTCCATTCAGTCAGTAGCCGTCGCGCTGGTTGCCTGAGCAGACTCAATTCTAGTGTCGCGTTGCATGGAATCATATCGTATTACTTCGTTACGAAAATTCTAACCTGTCAGTCACTATATTATCGCAGTGATCATCAAATTCAATGAGAATTTATGTGTCAATATTGAATACGCTTTCACTCGTAAATTCAAAAAGAAAACTAGTACTAATTATACTACTCTTAGTGAAAATTTTAAACTCATTTGCGCAAGAATAAATTTCTAAAAACATAAGCTTGTAAAGTGTAGGTGATGAAAAAGCGCGCACAATGACAATTAATATATATTTGTGTAATAATTTATTAACTCTTTGTGTGGCTAAGAACGTTTCAAGTAACCGTGCTTTAAATCACGCTGCATACTAACTACAGTTTCCGTTTTAAAACGCAATAAATGTGACAAACTCTGAAAATTCAAGTGGCAGTGATTCGTTCGCTTTTTCTCCTCTTGATAAAGGGCGTTTTATATCTTGTGTAGTGACATCATTAAGTTTATATATATATATATGAAAACTATTTTTAATTACGTGAAATCCGCCTGAACATAGCACAAAACGAGAGAGCCAGTTCGGTGCACAAAACATCGAAGTATAACAAGTTGTTAACGTATGCCTCAATTGTTTTTATAATGATTATGCCTGCGTTTCGCTCACAGACTGTACTCGCGTGTTCCATGTGACAGTAATAACAAACATCAACTGCTTCCCTATGCAGCATTAACCGCTTCGTTGTTGTAATTGAGTGTGTTTTCTGTGAGGTACGAACTCAAATTTTAACGACAATTTCAGGCTGCAGATGGCGAATTCGGCAAGCAAAAGCGGTGCATGAAAGTGATATGTGGGAAGGATACATCATTAATCGGATATCAAAGACGGGACGACTAAGTTCAAACAGCAAAGTTTCAAATTATCATATAGCTTTTGCGGACTGTAAAATTGACGGTGAAATCTATTATTCCTGTGTGTAAGATAAACGACACAGCGAACATTTCTTTTCGGCGTAGACTTGCCGTGATCATCTTACTCAATGACACGTTATTAACTGAGGATTCTACGGCGCAAGTTTTAGAACAAAGGGAAAATAACGATACAGTTAATTTTTTTAAAAAATCAAACGTTTAATTGAGTTCAGTGATTTAAATTAATCCCCCTTAAAGGGACATAATCTTCGATAGTGGTATTTGCACGTGTGTGTACAGCAAGATAAAGTGAACTACAGGAAAAAAGGTATTCCACGTGTATGAAGTGACATTACATGGTTTTATGCAGGACGTCACAGCGCGCGACGCGTGTAAAAACTCTTAAACACTGGCTAATTACTTCGTCACGTTCGTTAGACTACGTGGACGTAAAACGCGCGACTCATTAAAACCAGGGGATTCAAACCCACGAAAACCAAGCGCACTGCTGTATGGACACTGGCAGCAGTAGGTGAAAGCCGTTTTTCACCGCATTCGGCAGTACGAATTGAAAGGCACTGTCCATTCATGTCTCAATTTTTTTTTGAGCAGCCTTTTTGATACGTGTATTACCCGACAAACAGCGCTCAATGAAGATTTTTTTTACTCTTTTTTACCGAGTGCCAGCAAGTCAGAGAAAAAAGCAATCAGTGAAAATAATATGATATACTCTTCAACTTCAGCGCGACTCACCACACCAAAAGTTACACACCCAAAAGTGAACTTTCCCGTGAAACTCTCAAATCGTGTGCATTTTAAGGAGGCAAATTACGAGACTTTCAGGAATTTATTTAATTAAGATTCAAATATTTGAACGTTGCAGCATATATCGGTGAAAAATTACGAATCAAGACGCTATATGCACATTCTTTCACCATTTATTCGTTTAGTACTGGTAAACGGAATATACAACTTAATCATAACGATCCCCCAGACTGGACATTTTGCAGTTTAACTAATGGAAGTACTGCTATGTAAGGCGTTAGAAGTCAGAGGACTTGCACTAACTGTGAACATGCCAAAGTGTAAAGAAATCTTTATAGAAGTTTAAAATTAATTAATCTTTGCTGTCAGAAGTTTCATTAAAACTTTAAATCTGTGAAGTGCTGTAAAGATTACGTCCCTGAGTCTCTTGTAGAGTTTAATTAATAATTCCCCTGATAAAGCAACATGAAATTATCACATAACGGAGTGATTCGTGTTTGTGCGTGGACTGGTAGCATGCAGTCCGTTCAGGTAACGAGGTTAGATTCAGCTTAATAACAGTAAATTGGGCAAATTAAACACAAGTTCCCACATAAATGTCACCTGACACAGAATCGGCTACGTTTCACAGCTAATTGGCAAGAAATACTCCTATTATCCATAAATATGCATCTGAAAAGTCTATAATTTTTGCATCAGCCAGTAGTAAGTTAGGCGAAGAAAAAGATTCTTAGAAATAAACGCCATTTCTTATATAACGTCTCATCATCGTCACTCTGGCCGTAAAAGAATTAGAGATAGTGTCAGGAAAAAAAAACAAAAATTATTCAATGCTCTCCGTACACGCGAGAGATTTACTGGTGATTCGAGTAGGTTGTTGCGCCCGTTAGGGGAGGAAAATTGCACCTCTCTACACATCAAGCGAAAGCTGTAAAGACGGACGTCGAAAATCCAAAACCTTCCCGAAAACAGGATTGTGTTTTTGTGAAGAAACAGATTTTGAGTATAAATTTACAACTACGTGTTTCCATATTCATATTCTCCCTGAAATTCCTTACTGCCTTTATTCAAACTTATTTCAGTTTTGGGTATTTTTCTCTTGAGACTGCGTCTGTAGTCTGACGCTGGAGAAGTACAGTTTTACAACTATCAAACAGCTGACCACAGTAAACGACGAACCGATGCGTGACAGAATGTAGCCAGCATTCGAGTCTGCCACAAAAGCGCAACGCCTAGAGAACTTAAGACACAAAAGTGTTTGAAACTCAAACGTAGTTGAAATGCTCGACTCCAGGGAGCTTGGTGCGATTTGCAAGCTGTTCGACCGATACTAATGGTTACATACCACAAAGCGTAGCACATTCCGACAGACACAATTCAGCGGACGAAGCCACATTATTAGAATTCTACCGTCAATAAAATGTGACTTGTGTGGAGGAAATCTTTAAACAAAAAACACCGTGCAAGTCCTTTGTTTGAAAATAACACAGAAAATCTAACCGAGAAGAATCAATATCTGATGGAAAGAGATATTCGACTTCCCATAAGCATGCTGACTTAAACGCGTGTTCAGCCAAGTATAGTGGATGATTGCAAAACTGTAATTTGCTTGCTTTCTCACACAAGATATACAACTTGTAATCCTCACGTTAAATCTGTAAAGTCAAATAAGCTTTAAAAATAATTCAAAAGTACTTCAACATTTCAAATGTCGGAACTATGCAATTTTATCTTGCTTATTTATAATCCCTGCCCTTGATATAATTTTTGTTTTGTTAATCATCGGACCTCACAAATTTTGCTCATTCGTATATATATATTTTTTAATATCTTGACTGAAATGCGGTTAATTTTTCATTTGGGTTAAAACAACGATTATTGAAGGATAAACCGACAAAGAACTGTTGTTTAAGTTTTCTGCATAATTCGACAAGATTTACATTAATTTATTTCATTTTTCGTATTTTAAACAATGCCGCATTTCGAAGTGATGGATTTGGTATTGGTAGGGAAGAAGAATCAGCAGAGTGTTGGTGCACAAATACTGTAAACAGAATGACAATAGGACACAGAGGAACTGATACTTATTACTGTCAGCACTTAATGTGCAACCTGCACTAAGGCAGCTGCGGCACCCACAGTCGACGAGAACGGACAAGCCCAGTCTTCAGGCTTCGGACACAAAAGTGAATAATGCAAAACACTATAAACTGTTTTAAAGCAAATTTATACTCATCCGTCTCCTAAGCTCTTTGCGGCAGTGGTTAAGTACATGTTGCTGTTACTTAATTGCGTCCTTAGATCTAGAAGAGAAACCTCAATTTTGTGAAATACGCATGGCATTGTGACAGAATTTCACGTAGCATTAAACACAAGTTATTAAAGGCTGTCGCTTCAACGCCATCATGTCGGTTCGTTGTGTGTGAAGTGCGTGGAAACAATCAAGATGGCCGAGGCCGCAACAATCCACCCTCCACCTGGGGCAGGAATTCCGGCCCTTCGCTACAGCAGCTGTGTAAACACAACTATCAACTTCAGCTTGGCCTTCTGCAGCAACGACACTAGTGCTAATGACGAACACCAGCTGTCACTGCACCTCATACAGCAAATAGTTGCTATCGTGGTGCCCCTGCTCTTCGGCATCATTGTGTTCGTAGGACTGATCGGCAACGCTCTGGTGAGTAACGGTCCAGTACAGTCTCTTTGCAGTTGCTTACTGACAGGTTCCACAGCAACATTTCTCCAGAATGCCCAGTAAGTAGCCGCGTGTAAACCTTTCTTCAAATTGCGTATTAATTGCGTCCATGGTAAAAATTATCCACACCGATTATTATCTAATTATAAGCAATCGCTTCTCCAAGTTGCTTATTAACTGGTTCCATGGCAACACTTATTCAAACCGATTATTTACTAATTATAAGCAATCACTTCTCCAAATTGCTTATTAACTGGTTCCATGACAACAATTATCCACATGGATTATTATCTAATTATAAGCAATCGCTTCTCCAAATTGCTTATTAACTGGTTCCATGGCAACAATAGCCCACACCGATTATTAATTAACTATAAGCAATCACTACTCCAAATTGCTGATATACCGATCCGAAGTAAACACTTGTTCAAATTGCGTATTAATTGCTCCCATGGAAACAATTATCCAAATTGCTTATTAACGTGTTATAAGCCATCACTTCTCGAAATCGCTTGTTAGTTTTTTTCCAAGGAAAGAGCTCTCTAAACCGCATTTGCTTTGCTCCCGCCCTTCGACCTCACAGTATTCCACTTTATTTGTGCTTCTTTAGGGCCATTCTCACTAGCTCAAACTGTAGCGCCAAATGATGGGCTGATCAGTGAATAATTAACTGGAAAGTATGTAACCTACTGTCCCACAATCTGCCAGAAGGGACTGAGGAAAAACATGACGAAACTCAAACGACAGGTGTCCTTACTGGCAGTCCTACAATTCGGGAGAGGCCGACTCCCGAACACGATGTAGGACTGTCCATCAATCGGCCGTCACGTTTTGTCTCATAGCGTTGGCAGAACTGTTCGGCAACACGTCGATTCAGTCGATCCCGTCATTTTACTTACTAAAGCACACACATATTTTCAAGCTGCCTTCCCAGTATTAATTATGTATTAGTTTACTGTGCTTCTTTGGACGCTTTGAGCAATAAGAGGTGGTGCTGACTGCAAACAGTACCTGCGCCTTTCCAACATTCTGCCATCCAATTTGTGTGCATATCGCAGTGCTGCATGATTAACCTCGTACACGGCGTAAAATAAACACGTCAATACCAGCCCACAACGTACATAAATTACGTAGAATTAAAGGACGCCCTTTTACTCTACAACACGTTTCGGCATCCTGTAATGTCCTCTTCAGTAAGAGTGTTACGAGAACAGATATTACGGGCCAATCTTCATGTTTGCACCAGTGCATCAACGATAGTCAAACACTTTATTATCCAACTAACGCACAATATATAATATGTAGATACAATTAAAATTATAAAATATTTGAAAGTGCTCCAACATGTTTCGGATCACAGAGGATCCATCATCAGGGAGCCTTGTACAGTGCTTGGATAAAATTACAAGAATGATTCTGTCATGTCCGTTGACATGGACAAGGTCGGTGTTGTGGCAGCATATTCTGACCGCGTGTGTAGTTCACTGTATATGAAGGCACTCCTGCCTGCAGGAGTGCCTTCATATACACTGAAATACACACACACACAACGGGTTAGAATATGCTGCCATAACACCGACCTTGTCCATGTCAACGGACACGACAGAATCATTCTTGTAATTTTATCCAAGCACTGTACAAGGCTCACTGATGATGGATCCTCTGTGATCCGAAACATGTTGGAGCACTTTCAAATATTTTATAATTTTAATTGTATCTACATATTGTATATTGTGCGTTAGTTGGGTAATAAAGTGATTGATTAGGGGCCAAATTTAAATACAAAGGCTTAAAACAGTCAGCTGCTCTAATTACAGTTTAGCACGTTCATTACCGTCGGTTATACACAAATATCTTTAAAAGCCAACAACTTAAACATTACGTATAAAAGACAAGACACAACAAACGTACGCCTATAAGAAAAATCCCCATACCGTGGTATTTGACACTTAATCTGTCACGAACTTCAACAAAAGCGGTTTGGACGCTATGGGTCTGGACACCTACGCGACCGGCCACCTCGACACAGGTTTTTATTGGTTTCCCTGTGTCTATAAGCAAACGCTGAGATGGTTCCCAACATTCCAAGTTGCCACTACATGCTTCTCATGTAGCCCTCCCGACTTAAATTTATCAGTAACCAGCTTCATATTTTGTATGCATGTAAAATAGCCACTGCTACCGGGTGACAACCCAATTGCAGTTAATAATAATAATAATAATTATTATTATTATTATTATGTTTTATAAACAGATCTCCCTGAAGATGACCTTATCACATATCGAAACACCTTTTGGAAGGAATGAAGGGTTGTTAACACTACAAATTATCTGCAGATTGGTGGCTATTTATAATTTATACAAATGCGAATTTTAAATAGGATTTTCCTTCGACATCATAATTGCATGCAGACCTTTTGAAAAGTGTATAATGGGAGTAAGACTGCTTGTGTACTTAAATGGTATACCGGAAAGACGTAGGGGGGAGTGGATAGACTCGAGCGGTAGCTAAACTTTTTTTCTAAGACTTCCCGCTGCGTTGCAGTGTAAACGCAAATTAGCAATAAAATACACGTCACTCAAACACAACTCAATTTAGTAATTAGCACACTATATTGCGTCATCTATCGATTTCTAACGAATCGTCATTAGGCAATTCATACAAGACAACTAAAAGTTAAAGCTATCCCGTTACAGGCCCGGTGTGGCCCAGAGGGTGGGTAGAGGTATAGCTCTACTCTTCCATGACCGCGGCACTAGAAGGGGGTTAGTGGTCAGCAGCACGTCCCGGCCGCACTTTACCCCCGGGAAAGAGCCGGTACCTACTTTACAGGAGGCTGGGTGGGCCCCAGGGCCGGTCTGGACGGTTACAAGACAATTAGACAATTTAATACACAACAGTTGTTCATGTTGTTTTCCCTATATCTTAGTGGGATCTAATTAACTTCCTTCAAAACGCTATCAACTTTCCGTTACTCTGTAGCACGTCTGATGCAATTTATCTTGTGCAGTGTTTCCTTCCTATTGTTGTACGTGGATAATGAAGATTTATCACTAAAATCAACATCCTTAATTAATTGGAGCAATCCAGTGCCCGCACCTGAGTGTCCCAACACGAAACATCAAAATGATGTTGGTTCTCGAAGGCCATGCGACAAAATATACTTCCCTAACGATACCTGGACATTAAAAAATGGAAATTACACAAAATATAAAGCTCCAGTCGTCCAGCTCCAGTTACCACTGGAAAAAAAAGTGGGGATATTCCAGAGCCAATTGGAAATGCTGGGAAAAATAAAATGTTCTGCCAGCTGATACAGAGTATGGGGGTACGCGGTGGCGCAGTTGGTTGGGGCACTGCACTACAAAGCGGAAGGTCGCGGGTTCCTTTCCCGATGGTGTCACTGCAATTTTTCATTGACATAAGCCTTCCGGCCGCAATGTGGCCCTGCGGTTGACTCAGCCTCTAACAGAAATGTGTAACAGGAATATTTCCTGAGAGGTAAAGGCGGCCGGTGCGTAGGGCTGACAACCTTACCTCTTACGTGTGGCGATTGTCTTGAAATCTGGGAGCCTCAACCTCCTGGAACCCTCAGGACCTGTCCAGGCCTGTAATGGGATTGCTTTTGCTTTACTACAGAGTATCCACATGAGTCTGAGTACCACACCTACGGCATGTTTAGTGCATACTGGAGTAGGAGAAGCGTTATTGGCTTCACCTTCTCCCCTCACAGAGTATGAACTACCTTAGTTCAAAGTAGACTCCCGAAGTGCCCAGTGCCGAATCCTCTTCCAGCCTAACACCTTAAAAATAATAGAAGCAATGCATGTATGAACGTAACATTGAGGCGGGTTCGCGTAACCACTGTTGCTGTAGAAAAACAGTAAGTATTACATATTCTGAGCATGTGTCTGTAGTCTTAATTATCGAGCATGCAACGTGCATGTGCCGTAGTACATTCTCATCTGTGTCCTGTCCGGCACAACGATTTTTTTTACATTATTTAAAAAATTATGAATTTCGGAAAGAAAGGTACAGGACACAAAATGTGTTCTTTCTATGTCAGTAATTAACCAACTTGATGCACAAAAGTTTTGTTTTACAATAAGTTTATTTCATGCCTCTACATGTTTCGAGCACCATGTTCTCGTCATCAGAAGGTCAAAATTGTATTATACAGCATCT
>Ga0123355_10021115_pt1 | contig 10417 bp, 6 predicted proteins | sample TergutEmb28metaG_3_FD_89872 | JGI IMG/M metagenome (GOLD analysis project Ga0123355, IMG submission 89872) | Embiratermes neotenicus P1 segment gut microbial communities from Petit-Saut dam, French Guiana - Emb289 P1 | ecosystem: Host-associated > Arthropoda: Insects > Digestive system > Gut ... | reverse complement strand
TGGTAGATGAATGAATGAGTATGGAGCATTGGTGGAATGATACTGACAGGGGAAACTGAAGTGCTGGGAGAAAAACATTATACAGCGTGGGTGGTAGATGGATGAATGAGTACGGAGCATTGGTGGAATGATACTGACAGGGGAAACTGAAGTACTGGGAGACAAATATTATGCAGCATCGGTGGTAGATGAATGAATGAGTACGGAGCATTGGTGGAATGATACTGACAGGGGAAACTGAAGTACTGGGAGAAAACATTTTACAGCGTTGGTGGTAGATGAATGAATGAGTATGGAGCATTGGTGGTATGGTACTGACAGGGAAACTGAAGTACACGGAAAGAAACATGTCCCAGTGCCACTTTGTCGACGGGGTAGAGTCGTTCTTGAGAAGATAACAGTTCCTCAGCTAGTCAAGAAATTCCCTTCATTTGATGAAACCATCATGTTCCTTACCGAGTTTAAAAAAGCCCGCCACTCGCCCTTCTCCTGAGGCAGGCAAAAAGGCCCCCCTCCCCTCATACTATATATTGAACATCCATTTTTATATTATCTCCCTATCTCCATCTAGGTCTTCGACCTGTCTGTTAAATCCAGGTTTTCCCACCAAATGCCGTGTCACATTCGTGCTACATGTCCTACTCATCTCATTTATCTTGATTTTAACACACCATCAGTACTGTCTGATGAGCACTACAAATCTTAATGCAAATCACTGTGCAGTTTATTCCATCCTCCTTTTACTTCCTCCCTCCTTGCCCTGAAGAATTTTCTCAGCACCCTTTTCCAGGACGCCTGCATTGATCATAGAAATAATTTATTGCTATTACACGCAGCAGAATTAAACCGCCCACGTCTGCCTTATGCATTAAACTTAATTAGGGGCAAATTAGAAATTCTAGGATTTTAAAATATAGCAATATACAAAAAGCACGTTACGATATTTATATTTCAGTTCATAGTCACATCTCATGAAATTCAATTTCGAAAAGAGCATGGAAGCAAAAGTGAATTCGATATAAGACGATTATTTAACTTCAATCGATTAATCGTTTTAATTATGTTCTGGTGTCTGTATTACACAAAAGTTTCCGACAGTATCAATAATGACTTTTCATTTTTTGCTCGTCAGCGATAACGCCGGTAATTCGTTCTTGAATAAAGGCAGGAAAGAAAATTAAGTGGAATGATATAACAGTGAAGAAGGAAGGAGATACTGCAGAATGTCTCAGGGGTGTGTAAATTATTTCCAACGAAGATATAAACAGCATTTTATATGTCTTAATGTTTTCAACTGACTATTGTACTTTATCCTTTAAAGTACCCTGGTAACTATATATACCATTTGTTTTAACACTAATCACTCTGTATTTTACATGCAAGATATGTTTTGTGCTTTTCCACCCATCCGTCTGTATACAAAATTACAAAATAAAACAAGATAGACAATGCATGCATAAACGTAACATCGAGGCGGCTCGCTTAACTATTGTGACAGTGGAAACGTAATAGATATTACGTATTCTGAGGGCTTGTCTATAGCCTTACTCACCCAGCGTGCAATGCGCAATAAAGTTGTTTGACGTCACAAAATATTTAACACTTGGGAGTTTATTATCTGCTAAAATAGCCCTTAGCAGAAATTACAGCCATTTTGAAACCAAGTATAAGAAAATACTGTCTTGGGTTATCGGAAATTTTAAAACCTTTTCGGCAAATGTCTGACGCACAGACGGAGAACAAATCAACCAACCAACCAACTAACCAACAAACCAACTGCATGGAGCTGAGTCCTTGAGAAGCTAACAGTTCCTCAGCTAGTCAAGAAATTCCCCGCGTGTAAATGGAACCTGCATGTTCGCGACAGTGTTCACAAGAGCTCACTACTTATCCTTATCCTCAGCCAGATCAGTCCAGCCCACGTCCCCCATCCTATAACTTGAAGATAGTTCTTTATATTACCCTTCCATCTAGGCCTAGGTCTTGCACGTTGTCTTTTATATTCGAGTTTCCCCACTAGAACCCTATATGCCCTGTAAACACATTTCCTCTCTCCAACCATGCTACAAGTCCCGTCCAACTCGTCCTCCTTGATTTGATGACGTGATTAATATTTTGCGGAGTAAAAATCATGAAGCTCTTCTTTATGTAGTTTTCTCCACTCCCTTGTTACCTCACCCCTCTTAGGCCCAAATATCTCGCTCAGTACCCAGTTCTCAAACACTCTCAGTCTACGTTCCTCCCTCACTGTGAGCAACCAAGTTCACGCCCTTACAACACAACAGGAAAGATTACTGTTGTGTATATTTTAATCTTTATATCTGATGCAGCAACCTGGAATATTCTGGACCGACATATGGCAGACCATCCTTTACACAGATTTATATTTTTGAACTGTAAATCCTGGTGTAAGGGTCAGATAGTCACCGAGACTGAATCTTCCATTGCGATTCGATCGTTGATCGTACAATTTGTAGACAGCCTTCATTACCATCACTGCAACACAGTTTGGTGGTGGAATGGTTGTGGCATGTCCGTGGACATGCAGGAACCCTGGAAAAGGCGCCAAGCTATGCTAACTACGGTTAGTTTCCGTCGTTCTGAAAATGGTACGGAAACCTTGTGATTGCTACAAACAGCACCAGGTTTAAAACAAGTAACCCTGCATTTTCGGCACACATAGCGCTTATTTCCCTAAACAGCGTTAACCAAATGATTTTTGTACAGGGGTCCGTGTTTGTGACGTACGAAATGAACCTTTAATTAAATATAATTAGCACGAATGCAAATCTTCCTTCGACAACTTCCCAAATTTATCATCCATAGTCACCTCATCAGATGATATATAAAATTTGCAGTCTAGAAAACGTTGTGAAATAAACTAAGAAATACAAAACTATCGATATCAGCTTTAGCGTATGACACCTCACTAAAAGCCTATACAGTTGAGGCAGCGTCATTAAAGAAGGTAAAAGCTAGGTAATAATATAAAAAATGTTTCTAAGTACTTGAGACTCACATCCTTGTTAGGCAAACTCCTATATTTGAATAAACGTACATAAAATCTTACGTCAATTTTAGTCATTCCTTTCCTGCAATGACGGAAGTGTTTCGAGGGATGCGTAATCGATGTATATTTGAGGCAGGCCTTACACTGAGTCGCAGTGATGGGTGTTAAGTGTTACAAAAACTGGATGTGATCTCATAAAGTTTCCATCACCATGACTTTAAGCAGATATTATTGGACGAGTATTACGTGCATGTACTCTTCTTCTCTTATCAGTCTTACTACTCCTGGTGATGCAAGTTGCAGTGTATTTAGCAGTGCAGTTGGCTGTAAACCCATTACAAATTTTAAAAGTACATTCGTTCTCTACTTTACCCTTCACTTGAATTCTGTTCCACGGTCAACAGTATTTGCTTTTACCGTGGGCCACTTTACCTTCTACCTTTAAGTGTCATCAGTAACCAAAAATAGAAAGCAATATTAAAATAAAAAAAATACTCCAGTTGTTTGAAAAATTCCAACAATATGCAAAATTCGAAATTTCTACACACGAAATGCTGTTCCACAGAAAAATGAAAATCCTAACCTATCCTAAGGTACAGCAAACGTTGCTAATTTGAATTGTTTCCCCCTCAAATTATCCGCACTTTATTTCCCATTCCGCAGACGAAATAGGGTATTCCTTCGTGTCTCAACACGTTTATTCGTCCCAACACAAATTTCGTTGAACCCTACCCCGCTGCAAGCACAGGTCCATCAGTAGTTCATTCCTCCTTAAATCACTGACACACTTATCGAATTACCATTCCATACAAACGCGGACAAAAACCCCTACTTTACGAGCCAAAAATTCATTACAGTTGACGACCTTCGCTGTAGCGTGTGTAAAAAAAAAAAGGGGGAAGTACACACAGGTGCACAATCTGGCGTGAGAGTCGCGAAATACTTCGCCAACCCCCGTGTGTGCGTTTGTGTGAAGGGAGTAGTGGCTACAGTGTGCGCAGCAGGAAAACTGGTTCAAGTTGCAAAGGTTATACGAATGCTGTGCTTGTCAATGCCGCGACTAACTTGTTGAGAAGCTGCTTGTTCTTCAGCCAGCCAAAAATTCTTCACATTTCATTTTGGTGTTTACAATAGCTACATTGATTTGGTTACCGCTCTCCTATAAATTTTCTTGAAGGTGCATTTTAATATTATTCTTCCATCCGCTCTTACCACTTCCATGTGGTTTCTGTCTTTCAGGTTTCTCCACCTAATCTTGCTATACATTCCTGTTCTCTGCCATACGTTCCACATACCCAGTTCATCTCATTATCCATTGTCAGGTCAGATAAAAGTACAAATTTTGAAAGTCCCCTATAAGCGATTATCTCCACTCCCCTCTTACTTCCTCCCTCTTAGACCCCAAGTATCTCCCTCAGCACCCTATTCTCAACACCCTCAGTCTATATTTTCCTCCTAATATGAGAGACCAAGTTTTACACCCTTATAAAACAAAGTTACACTTCTGCTTGATTTAATCTTTATATTCTTAGATAGCAAACAGGAAAACAGAAGATTCTGGACTCAATTATAGCAAGCATTCCTTGAATTTTATCTGCTTCTTAGTTCACCAAACAATTTTGATTTGCTAGTGCCGTTCCCAGTTTTAGGATTTTGCCACATTTCAGAAGGTAGTATAAGAAGTTAGACTGTCTAAAACTTTGAATAGGAAATAAAACTCAGATTACGAATTGCGTTTAACGAGATAATTTGATCATCTGCTGTATTCTTGAAGGCTCCTAGCCATACCTCTGCAAAGAATGTGCGATCTTTATATCAGTCTTACTCCATTTCATCCATTACGAAAGATCAGCCATTAGTGCTTATTCTGAGGATTTCTGGAGTTCTGAATGTTAGGGCAGGTGGTGCATATTGTAACCACAGTGCTTTAAAACTTGACTTCATATAACATTTTTGAAAACTATTTCAATTCTTCTTACTGTCTACGGCTATTATACACAGTCGATACACGAGTTCTTATGTTAATATTAATGTTGGTGTTGGTGTTAGTGTTGGTGTTAGTGTTAGTGTTAGTGTTAGTGTCATTCCTAAGTTTAACGTTAATATTACTTTTTTATATTTCGTAGTTCCGTGCATGGGAATTCTAGGTTGAAGAAATCCAACGAGATGCAACAGTATGCAGATATTTATTGCTGCTAAATTACTGTACATGTTTCGGGCGTCCATCGCGCCCATCATCAGGGCTGTAGTTGCAGCCTCTGGTACAGATCATACTATCTGGGGAGCAAGCCTCTTCAAAGGTGACCAAATAAGGACTCCTGTTTGGCGTCGATAAATTTTATATTTGTAGTTCTGTGCATCGTAATTCTGGGTTGAAGAAATCCAACAAGAAGCAACAGTATGCAGATATTTATTTACTGCTAAGTTACTCTACATGTTTCGGGAGTCCATCGCGCCCATCATCAGGAGTACATAAAACTGTAGTTGCAGCCTCTGGTACAGATCATACTATTTGGGGAGCGAGCTTCTTCAAACGTGACCAAATAAGTCCCTGTTTGGTCACGTTTGAAGAAGCTTTCTCTCCAAATAGTATGATTTGTAGCAGAGGCTGCAACTACAGTTTTATGTACTCCTGATGATGGGCGCGTTGAACGCCCGAAACATGTAGAGTAACTTAGCAGTAATAAATATCTGCATGCAGTCGCTTCTTGTTGCATTTCTTCAACCTACCGTTAATATTACTGTTAATGTTACTGTTTATGGTAATGTTAATGTCTGTATTAATATTAAGATTAGTGTCAATACTAAATTTAATGTTAATAATTCTCTTGCTATTAAAGTTAGTACTAATGTCAGTGTTAATGTTGATGTTAGTCCCAATGTTAATACTCATATTAGTATTAGTATTAATGTTACTGTTTAAGCTATTGTTAATATCTGTATTAAATGTCAATGTTGGTATCAATACCAATGTTAAAACTAGTGTTAGTATTAATATTATGTTAGTGTACTGGCAAAGTTAATGTCTGTATTAATGTTAATGTTATTGTTAATATTAATGTTAATGTTAATATTAGGATTAATATTAATGTCAGTGCTTATGCTAATGTTAATATCTTATTAATGTTAATGTTGTTGTTAATGTTAATATTAGGATTAATATTAATGTCAGTGCTTATGCTAATGTTAATATCTTATTAATGTTAATGTTGTTGTTAATGTTAGTATTAGGATTAATATTAATGTCAGTGCTTATGCTAATGTTAACATCTTATTAATGTTAATGTTGTTGTTAATGTTAATATTAGGATTAATATTAATGTCAGTGTTTATGCTAATGTTAATATCTTATTAATGTTAATGTTGTTGTTAATGTTAATATTAGGATTATATTAATGTCAGTGTTTTTGCTAATATTAATATCTTATTAATGTTAATGTTGTTGTTAATGTTAATATTAGGATTAATATTAATGTCAGTGTTTATGCTAATGTTAATATCTTATTAATGTTAATATTATTGTTACTACTAATGTTAATGTTAAAATGCTATTGTTTATTTTAATGTTAGTGTTTATGTAATGTTAAAGTTCAGTTTCTGAAGCCGGAAATTCATCTAATTAATTTTTAACATATAATATCCTAACTCACAGAAAAGAGCACGCAGCCCACGTTTACATAGAACTGAAGAACTACCAACCATTAACACACAAATCTGTATTACTATATATGTACACATCACGTTTCAGCCATGCTGCACGGCCATCTTAAGGTCTTGAAAGTTCTTCGGATATGACAACACCAAGAATAAGCGGTAAAATATTTTACAATCTTCATTTTTCTGGTTCCTATATTATTATATATATATAAATATATAAGATTATTTTAATATTTGTTTCTTCTAATTAAACTTAGTCTCTTTATTTTACTTAAGGCCAATTATCGTGATCGTATCGGAGTTGAGTCATTGTGTAGTCCACGCAGAACCTGCTGCCGCTCTTAACCTCGTGTAAGGTACGATTTATCTTGTTGCTGCCTGTAATACCTGGTTGAGTGTGTGTATATACAGGGTGTCCCAGGAGGAATGTGCCAGGCTTCGGGAGGGTGTTCCTTATGCTAAACTATACCGATATAACCCAAAACACCTATGTCCAAAGTTTTGGGTTTTGGGTTATATCGGTATACTTTAACATAAGGAACACCCTCCCGAAGTCTGGCACATTCCTCCTGGGACACCCTGTATATATATATATAATTTTTTTCACTTGTTTCGACTGTCTCTCTTACGGCAGGTGTTTATGCTAGAGGTCTTCCATGCTTTATTTGCAAGGTCCCTACCGAAGTGTCTCCCTCCTCTCGTGCCACAGTCAGTAAAATACCGCTAGACCAAGTGTTGCTTGGGAACTAAGCGCCGTGTATTCAGTGACGACCTTCTGGGTCGGTACACCGCACAATCTAACATTTTTGCCTCTGTAACGCGACTAGGCTACGGGCTGGAGGGTCCGGGGCTCGAATCCCGGTAGGGACAAAACGTCCACACCGACTCTGGGGTCCACCCAGCCTACTATTCAAAGGGTAGCCGTGTTCTTCCACGGGGATAAAGCGGCCGGTGAGCTAAGTTAACCACTCACCTCCATCTAGTGTCAAGGTTAAGAATCAATGGAGCTTTTCCTCTACTCCCCCTACATGTCTTTATGGCGTGGGCAGGAACAGCTTTAACTTTTTACTTCGCTGTAGACTCGTTGTGGTGCACGTTGTGGAATAAAACACCCGCCAAGGAAATATGACAAACTAAGTTGTTATTACGCTGCAGAATATGCAAAGCATATACAATTAGCGTGCACGGTACCTCAGTGATCGTGGTGGCGGTGCTGATCTTTGGGGAATGGAAACATGAAGACAAAAGAGAAATCTGTAGGTGTAACGAACGATTACGAATTAGAAACTTCTTCCACTGAATAAAAAAAAAAAAAGGAACAGGGAGTGGTAAAGTGAGGGGGAGGGATACAGGAATAAATCAAGGGGAAAAAGAAGTACCTTCAAAATGCTAGAAGTGTAAATTACAGTCTTTCTCTTAGAATCAAAGACAAGGGGAATTTTTATGCGTCTTTCCCGCTTTTATTATCGGTGGGCAAATCCTATTATTTTTACTGCATTAATGCAGCTTCTCTACTCCCCCTTTCCTCCGCGCCCCTTCTCCCCACTACGATTCCGATTTTTTTTAAAGAATATCTTCATAAAAAAACTTCGTTAACTTAACAGTTCGCTTCTTCCTATTGCGCTGATGTCTCAGGGTTTGCCAAACAATTCTCTGGTGAAAAATTTAATTATTTTAGATCTCAATTACTTTGATGTAGTCCGAATAGCTCAGTCACTACAGTGACTGAGCAACGGGCCAAACGATTCACGGTTTGATTTCGGATAACTGTAAGAATGTTCTCTTTTACAGCGTGCAGACTGACTGTGGGGCCCATCCACCCTCCTATTCAATGGATAGCGGGTTTTTTCTTTGGATAAGAGCGGCCGGAAAATGAATTTTGCCACCCGTCTTCATCTAGCGCCGAAATTAAGAATGAGTGGAGCCAGACCTCTGCTCCCTCCTGGCCTTCATGGCGTGTACAGAAAAAAATTGTCCTTATCTTCTGTGACGATGTTTGAACCTAAGGCAGGAAAGGTAACAAGAAATGGGTATTTGAAAAGTGGCATGTTTAACATTTGGTTCTGTAGATCCAAAATGTCGAAATTGGTGAAAACTTTGGTACTCAGAGAAGTGAAAAATGTTTACAGATCGGTAGTCATGAGGTCTAAATTTAGGAGGTACTTTGGAAACTTTTAAGCTTTCATGGCAGGACAACATTAAATTCGGCCATAAAAAGTTGTTTATGGGGTCGAAGATTGGATTTAAGTGGCTCAGTATAAGGGCTCACTGGCGGACTGCTGACAGTAGGATAATAGATGCAAAGGTTCTTCAAAATCTTTTGGCTCATTAGCAACAGAGCAACAATCAGCGTATCAAGAATATCGTGTAGTATAACATCTATCGAAAGAAACGTTTTCGCGGTTTACCTCAGTTGCTGCAGTAATATGCCAGGTTAGTACCTCAAAATAAGTAACGACCATTTCCTTATACTTTCCGAATTATTATTCAATAATCGTTAAACCGTCGGCGCTAATGCAGTCTAAACCATCAACAGTGTCGTTAAATAAACCAGAAATAAATAGAAATTTTAAAAACAAAGCTAGTTTTTTAGAAGCTTGAATGTTGCAATTTTCTGACACGTGACGTCACACAGATCGAAGGAGATTTAGTGACTATTTCGAAATAGTTTTTTGGCGCCACCCCCACTCATAGCAGCAAAAGGTAAAGTAAAGTAAAATAAGGGAAAGTAAAGTACACTTTATGACCAGCCACGAAGGTCCAGATGGAAAGTAAAGTTATAGCTCTACTCTTTTCTTAACTTCGGCGCCAGGAGGGGTGGGTGGTCGAAGCCACGCCCCGGCCACTTTACCCCAGGGAAAGAGGCCCGGTACAGATTGTATAGGAGGCTGGGTGGGCCTCAGGTCTGGTCTCAGCAGGTGCGTAAAATCTTGCCCTCACAGGGCTTCGATCCCCGAAATATTCAGCCCGTAGCAAGTCGCTTTACCGACTGATCTATCCCGGATCACACCCCTTATGACAATACATGTTTATATTTGTGTCGTATGACATTTTTATCCGTCTGTCTATGTGTATTCCACTTTATTGCAGTATTTTTCTCACCCGTTGTGTTCTGGATCAAGAATTGATTAAATAAATAAGAAAGAATCTATGGTTATCTGTTTGCATCATCAAACTACCTGGTAAAAGTGACTTATAAACTTCACTATGCTCGTATAACTGAAACATCAGTATCTCTTCCACGCAGAACGACACAATATGCAGTGCTATTCTTTGTACTGTACAAAATGTCCGTCATGGCGAGCTACCGAATAGACCGCAAATTACGCACCATCCTTATTGGTTGCAAATTTCTTAACGAAGTCTCGCAAACAAGGGATTGGTGATGGAATTCTGTCGAGCAGCCACTAAGGTCCTGTGATAAGTCGATCCCTGTTACCACGGCATGTCGCGTCCTCAGGCTGTGGACTGAGAAACGGGCTCCAGTATGGAGGGTAACTGCGAATGTATTGAATAAACAGTCGCGGACAGCCGACAAAGGATTGTCCTCCAGCTTGGGGGTTGGGCGAAGTGCTAACGACTCCTCACTGTAAAAACGTATCATGTTACGGAACATTCATACAGTACGCCATCAAGGTCAGTTGACCTTCGTTTCTTGCTATGGAGTCACTAACTGTGCTGTCTACCACAAGCAACTACAAGGGCCTCAAGAACTAGAAGACAATAGGATACAGAGCGAGCGAAGTGTTA
>Ga0123355_10021114_pt1 | contig 10418 bp, 5 predicted proteins | sample TergutEmb28metaG_3_FD_89872 | JGI IMG/M metagenome (GOLD analysis project Ga0123355, IMG submission 89872) | Embiratermes neotenicus P1 segment gut microbial communities from Petit-Saut dam, French Guiana - Emb289 P1 | ecosystem: Host-associated > Arthropoda: Insects > Digestive system > Gut ... | reverse complement strand
GCTACAGCACACATACAGTATACTGACACACTGCACTGTCGCTACAGCACACATACAGTATACTGACACACTGCACTGTCGCTACAGCACACATACAGTATACTGACACACTGCACTGTCGCTGCAACATACATACCAGTTGAAATACCATTAAATAAATCCCCAACATGTTTCAGTCACAACAGATCATCATCATGGAGACATTTATGGATCAAGAAGTAGTGTGATATTGCAAGGCTAACAAAAGTTTAAACTTTATTCACAGCTACACAATCACGATATAAAATTAATAACTGACTAATACATGAAAAAAAATGGATAACTTTAAGATTAATAATATGTACCTACACTTCACACAGAACATTGTGTTTACATAAAATCTTACTTTAAACAAACATGTTATTTACAGTATTTAATCTAATTAATTGTACACGTAATCATAAATGTTATTTTGTGATGCTCCTCCTACAAGTTTTGGCCCCTGTAGGCCATACTTGGGGAAGTCATAACATGTAGGAAGAGCATTACAAAATAACAAATATGGTGGTTATTTACAGTTGCATGTACAGTCGGTTGGATTAAATATTGTACAGCCAATTTGTTGCACAGAAGATGGATACTGTTTAAATATATTCTTTATCTCTATTCTCACTTGTCTTGGAGATTTAAACACTGTCAATGCTGCTGTTGTTTTCAACTTGTTACCATTATAATGTCAACATATAAGTACCAGTGAAATCCTCAAAACATGTTGAACCATACATAATTATACTTGACACAACTTAGTTTACTGTAAGGACTCAAAAATTATTTCACTATTCTTTCTCTCCCCTAGCACAGGGAATCACATATTGTGATGAATTACATTAGCTGGTTGTACTCCTAATTTTAAAGTCTCAGCACGTTGTAGCGTGTGGATCTTGTGGTGGCTGTACCAGTGTGTGCGTCGTCATGTTCGAGATTTATTCAATGACATTTACAACAAATAGTATGTGTACTGATGTGGCGTAACTTCATATGAAGTGAATATCATGCAGCAATTTAAGAGGCGTGTCAACTTTTAAAATGCTAAAAGAAACATTGTGCCTGCAAAACAAATAGAAACCACATCAAGAAATTCCATACCAAAAATGCATGAGGGAAGTGATGAGTACTGAGAATCATACACATCATGAGGAGAGGTTCATTAATCTAATTGTTTGGTAGGCAAATTTTATATATAAAATGACATAACATGTGGTGTACCCAACTTACACCTCAGCATTACCTGCAAATGGATCATGTCTGACCACTATTTTAATGATACATGACTTTATTACACACCGTATGAAACTTAACACACAAAATGTTTATATGAATATGTTTATATCAATGTTGACACTGTTGCAACATTACATACTGTAAGTACCTCTGTAATTATTTCATATGTTCATGTGCAATGAAAAACAAAGTAACATATCACTCCTTCTGACTCTCTTCAATAACTGGACAAGCAAAGGGCAAATACACTTTGAATAGCTAAATAAACTTGTAATACAAACTGTTTATGTAACTCAAACAATAGTATCTTACAGAACCAGGCAAATAAAAGTTTCACTGCTCTTTATATGTTTTATTACAAGTCAAAATTTGTATTTAAGGCCAGTATGAAGACTGAGACTATCAACCACATTCTGAATTTCCCTTTCGAAACAATTCCACACAAACAGTGCAGCCTGCATGGACAAAGGTATAAGGAAACCAGGTGGAAAAACATTTGTCCAGTGCATTCTCTGTACCTCATGCAGACTGCCAAGTTACAGCAGATTCTTTGCTGTACACTCGACACCTTATTATATTACAGGAAACACATTCCAAGAATTAATTTGTATTTGTATTTACACTGACAGACTTTGCAATAAAAAAGACATAAATAAAAACACGCATAATACTGCTGTTTTTTTTATAAATGTCTCACTCACATTCATCAGCTTCCATCACCAAATTCAATGTATGTAATTTTGGAGAACTGTCCACATTTGTTATTTATAAGGTTACTCCCAGCAAGACTGTATAACATTGTTCATATTCATACGGTAATGCCAATAAAGTCAATCAACCTTACCCGTACTTCTATTCCTGGTAAAATCCAGACACTGATGAATCTGACAATACACTTTCATTGACCATATCATCCTCATCTTGGGCAGGTACCGAAGAAAGAAGCTGAGGGGACAATGATGAATAAGAAGGTGAAGGGGAAGGAGTACCTGAACCTGATGAGGCAGACATCACACTCAATGGTGATGCAGCTGCAGGCACAGAAGATGGTCCAGGTTCCACTAAACTTAAAGTTGGGGATGGAGAACCCCCACAACTCATTTCCCTGGATGAAGATGACAAAGTAATTGTGGAAGGTGTACCAGGGCGTAACACTACGTCCGAACAGCATGCATGTGCAATGCTTGCTGGTAATGATGAAGTACTGGCATATGTGTTCATACCTGATGATGTCTCTGACTTTCTTGATGATGAAAAATCTTCTGTCGATAATGAATTTGACAGTGAGGGTCTTGTCCACGTTAGCACCGGCTTTACAGATTTGAGTTCTGGACTGTATGCTGAAGAAACAGATTTTGTTTCTTGTGACACAGAGGATGACACTACTTTGGCGTCCCTTGGCTCCGGTGAGGATGATGATTCATCTGAATACAGTGACACATCAGATGATGACGACGAAACACCAGCGCATTTCGTCTCTAGTCCTCTTCGCCTTAGATTCTCCTGTATATCACGAATACTGCATTTCCTTGGTACGATTTCCCTCAGAAAGGCGAGAACCTCCCTTGTTTGCACCAATTCTGAGACATGCTTGTACTCTAGCGTTTTAGCACTATTACTCTGCTTGTATGCTTCTTGAACCATGTACTTAATAAACAATTCTGTTGCCTTTGTTACAAGGTATACAGATTCTTGAGACACGTTTTCTGCATCCGGTGAGCTTTTCATTATTGTCTTAACACGAGACAGTGAGAGCTCATTTGGACGTCTTTTGAAATTTTCTGCGTCCATTCTTCTTCTGCCAGCCGATACAAATAACTCTACTCGATCACAAATACAGTTTACTGTGTAGGCAGTATAAACTTTCACACACCTAATCAAACCTTCCTTCTTTGTGGGTACTGGTTGACCTATGTTTGTGTCGTTACCGTAAACTTGTTTCGAACCCGACCACTGATACCAACGGCAGCACAATAAATCCCCCTACTCGTTTGAGACTGACATGTGCAATTGTGATGTTCCTTAAAGTTTATAAAAATACAAATCGCATTATATCATAAATATACAATACGTACAGTCACAGGCCAGTAAACTATCTCAGTTAAGCACACTCAACGAGACAAAACAATATTTTTCGTCAGATAAAAACGTACTGGTATTGGTTACAAATGTGGATTGTCACTTATTTGGACAACGTTCATGAACTGTATTAATTCATCTCTGGCGCAATAAACCGTAAACTATTATGACGTATGGTAATTTCTGGGGTAACTCGTCCTACAATATTAATGTTTTTGGGATCTAAAAAGGAATAGTCAGAATTATTACGACAACAAATAACAAAGATAAGTATAAATCAGATCAATAGAGTCACAGCACCAAACTCCTTCATCAACTAATCTTCACCCCCCAATCAAAGTTAGCAACATTTCAAGGCGGAGCATGTCATTTTGGAATTAAGGTTTTCAAACATCTTAGATATAATATGCTTGTCCGAGATTAAATTATGTAGACCTGCCTAGAAAAGATCTCTCCTTTCTAATTCATTTTATGCCATAGATGACTATTTTAAATGCAAAAGAAATTAATGAACTAGGTCTCATATAAGGTCCTTCAATTGTAAATAATTTCATTTTACTATAATCATTGTCATATTAATATATATCAACTATATGTATGTATAACTGCAACCATAATTTATAAACTTTCATCTCACATAATGCATTACAGCTGGTATTTACTGTTAAATACCAGAAAATGCTGACATGATTATACTTACTAATACAAGTCACAACTGCTAATTTTCAGCAAGTATTTGTTACTAATTACTACTGATTATTTGTGTAAATGTATGTGTCTTAATGGTTTTGGTTTATTCACAATTCAATTGATTCACAGAGGGTCCAGCAATACTACCATGGGACAAAGAATTAGTCCATGCATAACATTGCTGTAATCATATAACTGTACTGTCTGTTGACCATTTCTATATCCATATGGTACTGTAACCTTGTAAGGATCCATGGAATGTGAATGGAATGAATGAATGACCAAGGACTGCCAAACCAATGGCATATAGCATTCACTGCTTTCCCAAATTTTTTTATTTCTTTTGCCCAGCCACAGTCTACGTATTGTGAAGAACATGTGTACATATACACATATCTGACTACTTATAAGATGTATATATAGGACCGCTGCTACCAAACAATACTGTGAAAAAAACATTTTACACAAATCGCAAGTGGTGTGAAGTGCTGACTGGGTATTTACATTGGGGCATCCACCTGGCGGTGTGTGGGGGAATATGTGACATTGGGGAAAATGTTCTAGTCTTATTTTCAAACAGGAAGTAGTAGTAGCCCCAAGTTACTTCAATTATTTTCTTCCCTGTAGCATTCCTTTCAGAGGCCTTTATTAGAAATATAATGATTATACTATGCATTAATTACAAAATACAATTGTAAAATGCATCAATAATAATTCAATAATTAATAATAATTAAGGAAGGCTCCTAGACCTTATATTGCTCTTCAAACTTCCCATGTGCATGCCAAAGAATTTCTTTGAAACATATAAACAATTTTGGCACACGCCCTCAAAAAGGTTCGCCAGCCTTGTAATAGACTTACATGCAGTCCTAAGAGCGATGGTAGGATTATGGCAAGGATATTATGGTATAGAACAATATTAGCATCTTAATATGTTCCATATTCCATGCAATAATTACATATATAAAATGTAGTAACAAACAAAGTGTCATTTGCAGTCCACAGATCATTCCTAAGACTAAGGGAAGGGTGTCATGGTTGAATGTAATTGTAAATACATAGTATCAGTTTACAGGGACAGCAAGAAATTATTCGACTGTTAAACCAGCCTTCAATTAATGTTCAAAGGGTGACAAACTCGTGTACAACGTGAAAGAAGCCAGAATTCATGCATCTGTCATTTGACATCCCTTCTTTGGTACTCAGTTTCTCATTTTGGCCACTTTATGCCCCACCCAGTTAACCCCCTGGTACCATTTCAACAGAAAGGTGGATGGGCCCAAGAACTGGTCTAGATGCTTTGGAGAAGGGGAAACATTTCCTGTCCTGATCAAGAATGGAACCACTGCCCTGTCTGCCACCCTGTAACCTTGCTGCCATACCGAATATACTATCCAGGCTCTGCACTTGGTTTCTAACCTTAAAATTGCCTGCATCTGGGTAGTATGCAAAGGGTGCTTCTCTAGCACTGGTAATGACTTCCCTGCCCTTAAGGTCATTACTGTTGAATAATGCAATAATTTCTGAACTGGCACCTGATTGTACACTGCTGTGTGTTTGGCACTGCTTGTGTGATATCAACATACCATCCTGTATGAGCTATACAAAAGCAGATGCCACACTGAACACCAACCCTTGCTGAAGAGAGGAACTGCCACTTGGCAGTAAGTTGCAACAGTTAAAAAAAAAGTCTGGCATAACAACAACTGCAAGTAATGCTGATGTTAAGAATACAAGTCTTCTGGGATCTGCTGTATCTTCAGGGTCAAACAATGCCTCTGAAGATGAAGCATTGTGATCACTCAAAATGATGACAACTACTGGCCCAGTGACACATCATCATGTCCCAGAAGACCTGAATCTTCACTCCCCATTTTGCCAGGATGCCAGGTTTTGCTGAAACACCTGCAGCTGAAGGTGAACACAGTACCACAAGAATATTGTGTTTTAAAATAAAAAACAGTAAAACATGCAGGACTGTAAAAACTGTAGTGTTCAGGTGCTTTACCACACTGCCAAAGTCACTAAAATATCAGCCACAAAATTTATTCCTCTCCCTCACTTCAGGAAGGGTTCAATGTAAGCTGCTTTGAAGTCTTCACTCACTGGGACTTTAGCAGGGTTGGTTGGTAGTTACTGCAATGTGTGGACAGCCTATCGGTCTTATCTTTAGGGGTTCAGCAGTCCAAGAATGCTGACCTGTGAAGATGGGACCAATTGGCCATCCCAAAATGTCAGTAACTAACTACCAACCAATCCTGTGTAACAACCCTCCATAACAAAGACTTAAATTACATTGTAGCCAAAGTCTGAAATATCACAGAGCAATACTGAATTTACCATTCCATTTCAGTGAACATGTTTATAGAAGAACCAGTACAATGTACACAATGTGCAACAATAATTAACTGCTTATGATATTCTATATCAAACAGCAGAAGTGATGTTAAGTGTACAGACAGCATTATAATTCCATTCATTCATAATTTCCTTCAATGTATGCAGCTCTTCTTACCTCTCACTAATTAGTTACTGATGCCAGACATTTATAAACCAGACACACCAATATCTGTACATGATTTAAAGAAAACACTGGATTCATAGTATTATGAATGTTTGCAATGTGTGACCAGGTTCAACAACAAAATTCCTGCAAAAATTAGATTTCACTTGAACAGCCACAATGAGATAAACATCAACAGGGCCTAACATTGAGTCCACGCTGCAATCAATGCCATCATTTTTCACTGTTCAGAAATTCTGAACTCTATTACAGATTCCACGTCTTCAGCACAGCCCTTTCAAGGGCATACTAATTCATACTTCACATCAAGAACAAAATATTCCAAAGTATGGTTCTTTCTCAAACATATTTTGCATGCCATCACATGTGAATGTCAGATAGTTAAAATCAGAAAGCAAACGCCATATCATAGAAAATAAAAGAAACATGGGCATCTCATGCATTTATAGCTTTGCCAATGTAGCATCAACATCTATTTGTGAGAATACACTATTTATAAAGACAACTAAAAACGTATACACCTTTAGTACGTCACACTTGCTTATTTGACAATTGCATCAGCACAGCTATGAACCCCTTGGTTTACCAGCAAACATAGAGGTCAGAGTGAAGAGGCAGACTGTAGTCTGATTCAGGCATACAAACACACCAGTGTCTGAGATAAAACTACACACACAAATGTCAGGATTGTAAAGAGAACAATGGAGCTGTGTACTGAATAGGCAAAGAAAACATTAAAGGGAAGTGAATATTGCTGGATATCTGAAAGACAGAACAAGCAGAAATGGTGAAACATGCAAAACCCGAAACATCAAACCACAAAATGGAATACATAAAATGTTACAAAGTTTAGCTGCTGTAGACTGTGCAGCAGCAACAGCAACAAATGAGACCGTTGAGATGAATTATATAGGAGCATAATATGAACTGTGGGACATGGGGAAAGGTAGAAACTAATAAATAATGTGGAAACATCAAAAGGATAGCAAGCACTGGATTAGAAATACATGACAGGTGAGAAGGGTGGTGGGAGAAATAAAGTGCTGGGTTGTTCAGACTGTAGCGTATGATGCAGTGAGGAACAGACAGTTTCATATGTGGAAATACAGGTGAGACTTCTGTAGGCAATCATTAGCAATCTAATCCACACAGACACAACAGCCAAACATTATACATTCTTGAAGAATAAGAGACCAACTTGATGTCACAATTTATTAAGTTTTATTTCACTTCTGCTGAAGCCTGCCACACGGATACCACCCCAACCCAGCCACATCGAAACTCCAACACACATCGAAACAAGAACACACAACCAATGTGGTGATACAATAGTAAAGTCGCAGGCTCCTGACGATGGATGTATTAATGTCTGAAATATGTTGAGCATAGAAGTGAAATAAAACTTAATAAATTGTGACATCAAGTTGGTCTCTTATTCTTCAACTATCACAATGATGCACGGTCCAATATACATAAGATTATACAATCAATTATTATTATTTTCCTATGACATGTTTCAAATATTCCATTCAACCATCATCAGGTAGAGGGGGCCATTTCTGTAGTACACTTTTCCATTTATGTATTTGTATCCTCTACCTGATGATGGTTAAATGGAATGACCAAAACACGCCACAGGAGATGACCAAAACAGGTCATAGGAGAATAATAGTAAATGAATGTATAACGTTTAGGTGTTGTGTTGGTGTGCAATAGATTGCTAATGAATAACTAGCACAATGGAATGATGGTGTCCAAATTCTATAGGCAATGGTAAGCAGAAGTGGACCCAAAGAATATGGATAGGACTTAACAAAGATGAATATATGGAACAGAAATTACATTTATTATATAAATTGTACACTAATTTGTACTCAGAACTGAAGTTGTGCTGAGAAACGTTCTTTAATGGAAAACTTGAACAACACATACAGTATACCTTCAAGTGCATGTGGTGGCATCTCCAAGGGAAGTTGCTGTGTCTCTGCAAGTCAAGAAGCAGCAGGCGACATTTCCTTTTGTACACAGCTGTGCTGTGACAGGGACATGTTCACTGCACATTTATGGAGATGAGATGAGATGACTGTCTGACTTCAACTGAATGGTTCATCTGAGCTAAGATTTTATGTAGCAACTGATGCAGTATGGTTACTCTTCACAGGGCTGGTACAATGTTTGGTACTTCAAAATTCAATAGTTGCATCTTATAAACTCCATCCAAATTAACCAATAAGATACTCCACAATTTACACATTTGATAATTAGCCATGATGCAAAAGCAGAACCAAAGTTCACCTCCTTCATGCCCAAGTATTCCCAAACACGCTCACTCAAATCAAAAGCTACATTGCAAGACTTGACAGCTTGCAAATAGTACATATTAATCTGTCCCCAAGATACAATCAAGACCTCAAATGACATATGTCATCACATAGAACAGAATACACAGGTAATGCTGTGCAAACCCTGCAATACACAGGTAATGCTGTGCAAACCCTGCAATACACAGGTGATGCTGTGCAAACCCTGCAATACACAACATATCACCTACTGAATTCTTACAACGCAACAGTCTGCCTTCACACGTATTATTCAACTGAACTCAATTTCACATATTTACCCCAATAAAGTTTCAGAAAGGGCTGGGACATGGGAAGTATCTGACTTTCAAACCATGTTCAGTCCAAACTGAATATATGACAACTGACATCAGTTAAATGACGAGTAACAAAAATTCCACTTACATCTTAATTAATTACAATGTAATGGATGTCTTTATAACAGTCATGCCTCTGTCATCTTATGCTACTCAGATGCTGGAGAAGTAGTCATAGCGAATTCATTTTATTTTAAATCTGAGATACAGGAGTGGTAGTGAGGGTACAGATGGGCTAACAGCCACTCTGACATTTGGTAAGACATGGCAAGGTTTTAGGATGGCAAATCAACACAAGTTCAACAGGTAAAGCATAAATAAGGTTCTAGCATAAATCAGTTTGTCATAAGGCTGAAGAAAGACTCATAAGAAGCTGCATTTACTTTTAGAATTTGGTTACAATTCTAATTTTTACCTGTTTGCTCATCCCCTCTGTGGAGGCAAATCCATGAAATATGATGAAGGCTACAGGAGTCAGAAGAAACATTCAATGTCACTGACACCTGACAATCTTTCCCGTTTTCCTTTTGTATTAACATAAAAAATATATGCACATTAACCCTTCAACACTGGCAGCAGTGCACTGTCCTAGTGTGCAAGCACTGAAACCCCTCCATCTTGGGCAGCAGCTGGACTTTTAATACCCAGCATCATTGAAGAGTTAATCAAAAAATTCTCAATAAACTTGGCTGCACTAGGTACTGTTCTCCACTCGCACATATCTCAAGTGTCATGTTCCTGCTCTGTGAGTTCTTGGTAGCGCGCAAACATCATCTTTTTCACACAGTCTTTGTACGTTTCTCCAGGAAGTCCTCCATACGTTCCTCCTTTGGCACCGAGTCCAGCTGTGCTTGCGCGATGTTCTGTCTACATGAGAGAAGCACAAAATACTGTATTTATTTGTACCTAAAACAACCTCAAGCACATTTTATGTTCATGGGACTGTGCATCGCAATTCTATGTCAATAAATGTCCAACAAGATGCAACTATACACAGTTTATTTTATCTGTAAACTGCTCTACATGTTTCAGGTGGTCTCTCCACCTGTTACTATCATGGAGGAGTCGACTCCTCCATGATAGTGACAGGTAGCAGCAACGGTTGACTAGTACCAGATGCTGTACATACAGTTATTTGTGCTCCTGATGATAGGGTGGAGAGACCACCTGAAACATGTAGAGCAGTTTACAGATAAAATAAACTGTG
>Ga0123355_10021113_pt1 | contig 10418 bp, 4 predicted proteins | sample TergutEmb28metaG_3_FD_89872 | JGI IMG/M metagenome (GOLD analysis project Ga0123355, IMG submission 89872) | Embiratermes neotenicus P1 segment gut microbial communities from Petit-Saut dam, French Guiana - Emb289 P1 | ecosystem: Host-associated > Arthropoda: Insects > Digestive system > Gut ... | reverse complement strand
TTAGTGTAGAATACACACAGTCAAACACAACTATATTACCTCTATTATTGTTATAATGAGGGTTCTAACAACGACATGTTTCGACCCTACATTTAGGCCATCTTCAGGTTGTAATTTTAGACTAGATCAGTTATGCTATAATGTGTGGAAACATTTTTGGGAGTAGAGGGGGTGTTGGGGGAATACCATGGAATCATCAGAATTAAGACTGCAAGATTACTGGTAATAAGTTTATGACTGTGTTTATCACGCGAAGGGATGCGGCATGCTTTTAGCTAGGGTTACAACCATATTGCCGCTCTGTCTCCCTGGGAACAGTACATTCTATGCTCCTTTCGGCATACATCAATCAGACAGCTGTTATGCTTGATTATAGTAGAGGTCGTAAAGCTAGCACAGGCTGGGTTCGGGGACTTCTTAGCGGACACTGGTGTGAGCAGATTGAAGGGGAAGCGTGACGGTAAAAAAGAGGTGTATTTTGTTGATACATTTTATAACGGTGCCGGACACAAATAAATTGAGTGTGAATGTTAAAGTATAAACATTGAAGTGACTGTGAGAATAAAACTAAAGGGTCCTAACCACAAATATCCTTCTTGTCATCTAGTCGGTTGACACTTAACGTTTCCTGTGACCACCACGCGTTATATTCCCTGGGTGGAGTTCGTGTTTCCGTCTTTGAGATTTGGCCGGTTATAATACATTCGTCTCAGAAATAATTTTTCCTTTTTTTCTTCTTTCATTCATCATTATGTTAAGGAACTGAGCGCCACAGACTAGTCGAAACACCTGAAACAAAATTCTGTCGAAATTATTATTATTATTTTTATAGGAGCCATCCCGTTATTCAAGATATTAAAATATTGAGCAGTTTATCTTCGTATTGTCTGAAATTCTACACAGCAAATGTAAACAATATGGGATCCTGAGGTGTGCCATCCCTGTTGTGTGTTTAAACTATATGGTGAGGTAAATTCAGTCAAAACGCAACTATAAATATATGACTAAATGATGGTGTTTATTAACAGTAGAAAAACTACATGTTTCGGCCTATAGCGGCCATCTTCAGGTTTTGACAACTTTCTTGCTAAAAGAGTTTTATATAATATGCCTAAACCGCGTGGTGAAGTTGAGATCTCATCACCATTTTACCACACCTGCAATCACAGTTTCCTCCTAACCCTACACCTACCCAACCGGAAAGATCCACACCCAGCTACCTGTAAATTCATTGACCCAATAGACATCCCACCAGTTTAGCTTAACAAAAGCACGTAAAATGATGATGAGATCTTAACATCACCAAGCGGTTTAGACATATTATATAAAACTCTTTTAACAAGAAAGTTGTCAAAACCTGAAGATGGCCGCTATGAGCCGAAACATGTAGTTTTTCTATTGCTAATAAACACCATCATTTAGCCATATATTTATAGTTGTGTTTTTGGCTGAATTTACCTCACCAATATGGGATCCCATACTGTTGCACTGAACATGTCATGTTCATGTACTGAAATGTCCGCCTGATGATGGTTACTTGTAAGCGAAACATGTATCAGCTTTACATTATTGAATGTATTGTTGTGTTTTGACTGTCGAAGTTATGTTTACAATGATTGTAATTAAACAAACATCGTCGAACTGTTCTGTGACATTACTATTTTAAATGTGAATGAAAGTTGGAATAATTTTTGGTTGGTATTCTTGTCAGTGCGACAGAAGGTTGGAGTTTGACGTGTCTGAACTATTCAGGAAACTTGATGAAAACTGCCAGCACTTCGAGTGTCTGCACAGGACATCCTAATTTGAATATGCCCCTCTACAGATTACAACGTCTGAATTAAAGATTCGCTGTGTTGTTCATCCTGTTAACCACGTCGATGGAGCTGCGGTCCAATCGTCTTGCTTGATTTTGAGATGAGAATAAAGAGGGGATTTTTGAGTTTACATTAACCACTTATTGAGCATGTTCAAAACGTCTCTGATATACACTGATTGAGCAGATTGAATTCTATTCGTTGGTATATGTAAGTACGAGAGTCGGTCAGAGAATAAGTTCATGAGGCTTGTGCAGTACTTTGGGTTCGCATTTTCAGCTCTAAGAAGAACATTTCGTGTACAAATATTAGTTTTTTCCTAGTCTCCGCCACAACTGAGGTATTATGTCGTGGGAAAAGCTTGTCTGTCCCCTGTGACAGCATCCCATGTTCCATGTCATTCAACCATGTGTCACAGATGTTTCCATCTTGATATCAGCTTCTAATCTCCGGTGTCAAGATTATGATTCTTCGCTAAGAAATCACTAAAATCTCTCGGCGACGAATTCCTCTGATATCACAATTATCGTAGGCTCTGTAGGTGCAAAAATATAGGTCATGCAAACTTACGGCTGACACGCCATCTTCATCATCATTATCATCATATTCCTGAAGAGTTAGGCGTGTTTCCTTTTCCTTGATCCTCAAGATGAAGTTGGTCCCTCCGTCTCTTCCTCGGTCGTCCTATGTTCCTTCGTCCTTTTGGTTTATATTGTAGTGCTTGTTTTGGTAATCTGTTTGTGTCCATCCTCTGTACAGTTGTAGCCACTTTTTCTGGTACTGTTTTATTTCCTTTACTATGTTCTGTGCTCCCGTTTTTTGCCTAATACGACACGCCATCTTACAAGTATGAAAAGAGTGTCTTCTGCACAAATTCTGAAGCTATATTACTTATTCTAAAAGTAATGGAATAATGTAGACAACGTTCCTTTTAATTATTCAAGGGGTTCTTTGGAACCCTATTAGAAAGTTGCAAGCGTCGCCCTCTTCATGATAACCCTACCCCTAATACAGACACGCTTATTATGCCCACAGGCTACAAGACACATTTTGGTGAAACTTAAAATGAGCTTAATAATGTCGGGGATTTCTTTACTATTTTATCTCATTTCCGTATCACTACTATAAACAAAAGGGTCGTGTGATTCTTTAAGTCGAATTAAATAGCTGTAGATGTTTTAAAAATGAATCCTCTTTTACTAAGGTAACATTTTAGGCAAACGGATTGTAATAGCATGGCAATAGGTCGATATCCTTTTGTTTAATAACTGTAACTGATAAATTAGAGTACTTTGACATGTCAGATGCTTTTTGGGACATATTAGAAATATATCGCTTACTATAGTACTAGTTGTATTGAAGACCGAAGTTTCTAATCCCGTGAAACTCTAAATTATAACACCTGACTTTCAATGGCTTTGAATACTCGACACATGCTCAGACAAGAGTACATTAAAAATATGTGCTTAGTTATTTATTTAAATGACAACAAGAATTTGAAAGTAAATACGTAAGACCAACACACTCTGCCTGATCTGTAAATCAATTGCCGCTGTACGAGTGTATTCGAAGTTACGAAAAATGTCGTTTAAAGAAATAAAACTGATAAAGGTAGGAGGAAAGTATTTTCTTCTGCCTAGGATACTCTGAATTCTGTACCTTACTTCACACTAACGCCTCACAAAGTGCTCTTGTTGATCGCAGAACAGGGGTGACAATTATTTTTAGTCTTGAACCGAATATCCCCCCCCCCCCGAAGTCAGATGGACGACAGTTGAATGGAACGGGCTCTCAGGATCGTTTCCAGTCGCTGCTATGTTTGGTATACGAACTGCTATGGTAGCAGAGAGTTAGTTAACACCAAGATATTAGGATCAGATCCCTCCCTCAGCCTGTCAATGTTAGCTGGAACAAGAGCTCTTGGATATACTGTATTCGTTAACAATTCACAGCGCAAGTTGGCGGCGCATCACGTACCGGCTGTGTCTGATGGGAATCGTGACCTAAGGCAGACATAAGATCCTTATTACCCTATTTGCACTGTGGGGATAAACTAATTTGTGTCTGATCCAGTTCATTTTAAACTACTTTCTTCTTAGCGCACCTCGCGGTTCAGTGGTTACAGTTCCTGCTTAATATTCAGGAGATCCTTAGTTGAGTTTTCGGCCCGGAGGCTGAATATTTTGACTTAAGACTTTTGTGTTTCTCCCCAGTACTTCAGCGACAATGCTGCGTTACAAGCGTATAATAAAACACGACTTGTTCCTGTGATTATCCAGTTAAATTCCGCGATGTGATTGAAAAGGCATTTTTAAGGATTTACAGTGGGCAATGTAGGTTCTTTTAAAACCGAAATTTGGCATTGGCTAGGTATTGTGACACAAGCTTTAGAGAGATCTGTTGCACAACCCTTTTAATAATACATGCGTCACGCAATCTTGTTCGCCTTTAAAAATTTTAGAAAAGTAATGGAAGTAGAGAAGAGGCTTATAGAGCAATTACATTTAATACCTAGAGGACAGTTTACTATAAGTATCAAAAACACTGGAATTTAAAAATACCTGGATTCTTGGATGTTGTTTTAAATAAACTGAAAATAAACCTGCCAATTTCTTTGAAATGTTGTATAAGTATTTGGATTGTTTATGTACGAAATAAAGCTAATATAACAATTATTGTAATGAGCGAGTTTTATTCTTTTCCATTTTGTCCATTGTCAGTTACATTCTTTGATATCGCCTTATGTACTTTGTAGAGCGAGTTTAAAATTAATCTTTTTCCATGGACTTGAATTAACGATAGTTTAAGAGCTAGTTGTAATATACGTTAGTCTGAAATATCGTCGAAACTAAGTCAAGTTCCTCAGTTGAAAAATCGCTCCATCAGGAATTCAGGAATCATAACATCGTACTCTGATGGCATGATTCCTGAACAGATTATATACGTACGTAGTGAACCCTATAAAGTGAAAATTTCAGTACATGCTGTCATATATAGAAGCCTTTTATCATACTACTTTCCTGTACGTCCGACCGACTCCTTTCCAATTTTATATAACCACAATCAGCATCGTTTTAATATATTTACCATGAATTCGATGCCAACATTAAAAAGGTTATGTTAAGAGTAGTAAATTTAAAAGCATAATTAAGTAATCCGTATATGTTAAGTGTTTCCGAAAAAAAGAATTTACAACGATTACTGCATTTATACGTAAGTAAAAACAGGGCACGTTTTGAATGAGCATAATAAAATTTGCCATAGTAGTCTTTAGACATATCGATCGACGACCAAAACGAAACCAGTAGACCTCGCCATCTAGATAGACGCAGCAAAATAGTAAAAGTAACTGTAAAACCATACGAGATCATAATCTTCACATTACTAACGTGCAGGGCAGTCACTCCAACTAAGAATTCACCTACATAATAAATGTGAATGATATGTACCAACTATAATAAATGTTTATCGAAGTGTATTGAAGAATGTGTAGTCTACATTACTAACAACAAATTTAATAAACTTGAACCAAACCGAAATTGGTAATGCTGTATGAACATATGTATTTATAAAAACTGAAATAAAATTAACGTACCAATGAATATACAGACGAAAACTTACGAACAGGCGAGTATTTACATACATTTGATAAAAAGACAAGGAACGCAACGATAAATACTGCACACCTCATTCAATTTAAGGAATTGTGAAATTAAACCGTAATATTTACCTAAACGTGTACGGTTTTGATAATTTATAGGGTTTGTGCTACACGATTTTAATATTTCTTAAAGACACTAACATAAAAACTGTAAATAGTAATACTAAACAAACAAGTATTAATAAAATGAGAAAGAAAACATGAATTCATATAAACGTAATACATAACTACTCTTAATTACGCCTTTAGTAGTACTAATTTTAATATCAAACCTGTTAATATTGGCGTAGACTTCATTGTCTGAATTTTATGATAACACCAATGCTGTTTCTTCAAAACCGAAATCCATCTGTCGAAAATATACCTCACTTGGGGTAACACATTTAGGGTGATGAATGTGGGATATCTGTGCTATCGAGAACAAAATCTCACGCGGTGTTGAGCACAACAAATAGCTTGAAGTAGATACGGCAAGTACAGCCGAGTTCAAATGCGCCTAAGAGAAAACAAAACGGGATGCTACTAGAGGTCCACTGTAACGTATAACACAGCGATAACATATACAGTCACTCTACTCCACATCATTTTTGAATAGGTTACACTTGGTGCACAATATCAGACGATCAGTTACAGGTAACAAAAGATATGTTAGCTTAAACATAATTGACATCTTCGACATATTTGTGTGTCTGCTGAAATGGACGTTTTAGACATGTTCGCAAAGTTGCACAAAGCGACTCTTATCTTTGTCTTGTTTTTTTCCATCCGTTCTTCTGTCCGTCCGTACGTCCGCATGGAACAATCTTCCTGCGTGACAGATTTTTGCTAAACTTTGAATTGAAGGTTTTACTGAAATCTTTAGAGAAAATGCAAGTTCGGTTAAAGCCGGACAAAAATAACAGGCACTGTACATAAAGGTATACTTACTTTTGAAACCACTTTAGTGTCTGTCGTTACCATAGTTGCCGTTGATGGCAGTCGTAAGTGATAGTATGTGTAGTAAGTGATAAAAATAGAACAGTAAGTGTTAATTTTCGATAATTTCTGATGGAAAGTGGTATTGGTATGCCATATTTCTTCCTACGATTTAAGCTATACATAATTAAGCAGTATAAAAACGTGAGACCGTAGTATTTATTTGGCATAGGTCTGCGACCGCTCGCCTGCTGAGATTTTGGGTTCGAATCCCACCGGGGTCATGGATATCTGTCTCTTGTGAATGTTTGTGTTGTCAGGTAGAGGTCTCTGCGACGAGCTGATCACTCTTTCAGAGGAGTCCTACCGACTGTGATGCGTCGTTGTGTGTGATCAAGAAACCTCGTAAATGAGGAGGCCCTGGCCCCCCTAGGGGCTGTTGCGCCGAAAGAAAAAAAAATAGTATTTATTTATTGATACCTGTGTCTAAGAATATGAAGTGCAGCGTGCAGACAGGCTGGGAGTATACATAAAAATTATGTATGAACTATTCATTGAAGTCGGTAACTACAAAATGTTTTACTGGGGCGAATGATTGAGGTTATGCATGACTGACAAATTTAACAGAGTCGAAGTAGATGCATAATATTATGCAGAGAAATATGAAGATATTTATGATAGCAATAATGTTCACAGTTATGAGTAATAAAATGACTTCAACGGATTAAATGACTTGACCAAATGAGAAAGGGTTTAGGAGCCAGAAATTCGAAAGCGCCTGAATAAGATATTACATGCATTTCTTATATATTGTTTGAAGGTCTTTAAAGTACAGTTTATTTTGACGGCAGAGTCAGTAGATATGGTACATCTGTAATATTACGCGAACGCTTGTCATATTTAGGTCGCTTGTTACTTAATGCTCAAATTACTTGTATATGTGTGATTTAATAACAGTGCTATACTGTAGAAGGTTAGTTATAGTTTACTTGAGAATACATAAGATAGAGGACAGTTCTGGGTAAACATGTATACTGATGAGGTCCTTGGGGATAGAATAATTGGAAGGAAAAGAGATACTAAGTACGCGAGTGTTTTGACAAATTTGGATGCATGGAAGTGATAAATACGGGGAAAATATAAAGACAAGACCTTTATATGCAAGACAGTCGACTCGCAGTTTGTCTGGCTGTGTGCTCGAATTATTCTCGGTGTTGGCTGTTTTGGATGAATATTTCGTGCCTAATAAACCCACTGTGTTTAAATATTTCTTACGTGTTGAAGTACGTTACGGCCATTTTCTTCCAAGTCTTTATGGTTTACCGTGTATAATGTTCCACTTATCTCGTCCCACGCCATGCAGCTTCTGCAGTGTAAACGTAATCGCGGTAAGCGCAAGGTAAATACGCAAGCAGTGACAGACATTCCGTCATTCATCACTGTGTTCATAAATTCCTTTTACTGGATCAAGCCACTCTTTTTGTGTTAGTGGTTTAATATTGTCCACTACTTGTTTCAATGCATCTAGAGCGATTTCTATTTGCATTCCTTATTCTTGAATGAAATTTTAGACTGTTTTACCACTATGTCGAAAGCTTCCAGGAAAGATTCTTGACCCAGAGATATCCTGACCACAGATTCTTCCTGCTTCTTCTCAGATATACTAAATAAGTGCAGAAATAGTGTTTTTAAACATTCTAACACCATCCCCCCACTATATTTCATTCCTGAATTTTGTTATTCGTGCTGAATTTTGTGGTGATAAAAACCTTTATCTAATACGGTATATCGATGGTGCCGAAAATTTGTTTTGGTCAAATGCCACAATGTGTTTCAAGTTTTGAGAAGCAGGCCGGTTTCTCATATCAGACAAATTTTTTTTCTACAGATAGAATTTCCAGTCGTCTTGTATCAAAGGGAGATGCGAGTTTGGAGTGTGCAGGCTTGGTTGCCGATGAGAATTGAATTGCTCGGGACGGGCGGGTGGGTGGGGGGGTCCTTGCTTGGTAGTTACCTCTTATTACATGTGGAGCTCAGATGGTTTTAGCGTGTTTGTTAGATATATTATATTGAAGACAGAGTGTTCGTTTCCAATGCTTTTTTGAATGTAAGAGCGTGTAAAAGTGTAACCAAAGGTTTTGTAAACAAGTACGCATCAGCAGATTACTGGACAAATTTCAAATAATATCTTCAGTGCTGGACAAAGAACAATTTCAGGATTGATATTTTAATGTAAAATAGGATAAATGGAAAAAGAAAATTCCAGAATATTTTATTTTAATTGAAGAGGAGATATTATTGGACTGTATTGGAGCTCCAATGGAAAAAGTTTTTAAAAATGTTGTGCCGGTTAAATGTTCAATGTGATCTGTCAAAATCTTCAGCACACATGACACTGAAACTTTTAAATTGGACCATATAAAATTACAGCCTTTCGAAAACTCTTTCCTCGAAGCTGGGAAGCTAGAAAACGTTATTACAAATGGTTCAGCGAATTGGAGACAGTGGATTTCTTGAACCAAAAATGTTGTTTTTTCGTGGGTCGAATGTAAACAACACAATAAGAGAAAGGATAAACCGATCATCTCTGTGCATTGCATGAAGTTAGTTTCCTTTATATTTATTTCAGACTTGGTTTACAGTGATTACGCGAAAAATTATAAGCTCCGTGTCTTTTAAGAAACATTACGCCCACACCGCTACTTTCGATTGATTCTGATAACATTCTTCGGAGAATTATGGCTTCATACAGCACTGTGTTGTTGTTAATATGTGTGTGGAGGACACTGTAAGATATACTTTACTTGCAGAAGTTGGTCCTTTTTTTTTGTTGTTGTTGTTGTTGTTGTTGTTTTTTGTTTTTGTTTTTGTTGCAAGAATTGAAAGATGCTACGTATTTGAAGAGTAATATCAGAATTTCAAGACAAGAACTGTGCCGCGTGTTGAGAACTGTTGTCAGAAGGTGCAAGACTTTAAAAGCTGGAGGTTGGTACTTCAAAACTCTCATATTAAACTGAAATGCAAGCGAGAAATGGCTTATAAATTTCCAGCGGATGCAAGTCTCATATGCGATAAAGATTCCTGTACACGGTTCCGTGCATCGTAATTCAATGTACATAAAAATCCAACCAGATGCAACAGTTTGCAGATATTTATTTACTGCAAAGTCACTCTATATATTTCGGCTGTCACAGCACATATCATCAGGAGTAGTAAAAACTGTAACCGCAGCATCCGGTACAGGTCATAATATCGGTACAGCTACTTCCCTCCCAACGTGGCCCGATCGGGCCCGAAACATGTAGAGTGACTTTGCAGTAAATAAATATCTGCATACTGTTGCATCTGGTTGGATTTTTATTAACATTTTATTAACATTCCTGTACAGCTGCCATGCTGAAGGACGTGATTGGAGGTACACCGTGTAGAAGGACCAATAGACCTGTTTGTAAGCGAGATATTTAGGGAGTAACAACGAAAAAACAAATGTAAGAGTGGGTGCATAATATGATTAATATTGAAAACATTGTCAGTAACATGAATAATGTGCTTTCCACCATTGTACAACATCATTAATCTACGAACCTTTAAACAAATAGGCCACCTGATATATGTCTTCAGTTTTCAGAAAGATGAAACTGTATACAGACTTCGCAGTTGACAGAATGCGAGAGTCTGAAAATGGTGTACACAAGTGGAGAGAGTCAGACCAAGTGAGAAAGCAATAATAAATGTTGAAAGGATAAGTATAGCAATTAATGTAAGTCGTTGCTGCCACGCCTTTCGGAGTGGTTTATGTCAATTTGAGCAGCTCTATGGCTTGTCTGTACTTCACGAATAGATATACTCGTACAGCTGCAGATATTTGGTTGCTCTCCATTTAATGTGTTCACTGGGTTACAGTGTTATCTTGATACTGGTGCGTCCGAAAGAAATGAAGGGGGGGGGGGGGGGGTGTTAAAAAAAAGGCGGGTGTGAGAGGGTGGGGGGGGGGGGGGCTATTAGAAAAACATACCCTTAATTTT